>Ga0137409_10000124_pt1 | contig 72265 bp, 84 predicted proteins | sample CZODoug1_16funga_FD_122059 | JGI IMG/M metagenome (GOLD analysis project Ga0137409, IMG submission 122059) | Vadose zone soil fungal communities from Angelo Coast Range Reserve, California, USA - CZODoug1_16fungal (Hybrid Assembly) | ecosystem: Environmental > Terrestrial > Soil > Vadose zone... | reverse complement strand
TAACCGAGAACCTGCACGTCAGAACCGACCAAAAGAACGCGCTCAAGATTCCGACCACTGCGATCCAGCCGCAGGCCAACAACCCGCTGAAGTTCTCCGCGAGCGTGGACGAGGCCCTGCACAACCTGCTGTTCCGGCAGAGCAGCGAATATCTCTCGGGCGTCGAGGCCGTGCGCGAGGTGTTCCTCGACATCAAGCAGCACCAGCAGCACCTGCTCACCGCGGTGCGCACTGCGCTCACGGGCTACATGGCGCGGCTCGATCCCGAGGAGGTCGAGAACAAGTTCTCGAAGCGCGGCGGCCTCATGAACGCCGCCAACAAGCTCAAGTACTGGGATCTCTATCGCGACCTCTATCAGGTCGTGACGCAGGGCCAGGCAGGCCAGCTGCCGCAACAGTTCCTCGACGAGCTCGGCCGCGCCTACGAGCAGGAATGTGCCCGGGCGGGCGGCGCCGCGCACAAGTCGCAGGGCACCATAGGCTGACCGCAAGCTCGCCGGCCCGAGGATGGCCGAATGCCGCGATTGCCGGGCCGCTACTTCTTGTTCTTTCCGCGGAACAGCACGACGGTGAGATCGTCCGGCTTGCACGGCTGATCCGCGGCGCCCTCGCCGCTCATCCGCACGCGCACGCGCTCGACGAGGCGATCGGCCGCGTCGCCCAATGGGCCGCTGCAAATCGTCTCGATGATTTCGTCGATGAACAGATTGTCGAACAGCCCGTCGCTCGCGAGCAGCACCGTGTCGTGAACCGCGAGCTGCAGCGAAGGCCCGACCTCGACGCGCATGTCGGGCGAGCCCACGACGTTGAACAGCACGTGCCGCTGATCGTGCTGCACCGCTTCGTCTTCGTCGAGCAGCCCGGCCTCCACGGCGAAACCGGTCGGCGAATGCGGCACGACACGATGCTTGATCCGCCCCCGCTGGCCGACCGCGACGAGCTCCGAGTCGCCGACGTGATAGCTGCGTAGCCGGTTCGCGTCGAGCTCCGCGATGACGACCGTGGTGGCGGCGCCGCGCGCTAACTTGAGCACCGACTTGTTCGCTTCCTCGACGGCGTCCAAGATCGCCGGCCGCAGCTGCGGCGTGTCCACCGGCAGCTTGCCGAGCACGCGGCTCAAGGTCTGCACCGTGGCGTTCGACGCTTCGCGCCCCGCCGGTGTGCCCCCGACGCCGTCGGCCACGGCGAGCACGAGCGAGCCGTCGCCCATCTGGATGACCGCCGCGGCGTCCTCGTTCGGCGTGTGTTTGTCGGGCGCGCGCAGGCTGCGTACGCAGACTTGACCCTGGGGCAGCGAATGCTCGCCGCTTTCCGCATCGCGCTCGCCCAAGTAGAGTCGAACTTGCGCGGCGGGCGAGCTCATTGCGCTCGACTCGGCGCGCGAAGCGTCATGCTTCGAGCGCCTTCGTGCACCACGGGCAATGGTGCCAAGACTCCGCGTCGACGCCCCAACGGCAGTGCGGACAGCGGGTCTCGCTGCCGGGGAGCTTCCAGGGACGTTTAGTCTTGGCACGGCACCACGGACAGTAGCGCATGAACGCCATCAACGGCCCGCGGCACTTCTCGTTTTGGCATTTCGCGACGTAGCGACTATCGGCGTAGCGGCGCGTCGTCTCCACTTCGAATCCGGGACCGTAGCACGAAGGGCAATAGTGCCAATCGAGCTTTACGCCGCGGTGACAGCGCGGGCAGGCCGCGGCCTCGCGACTTGCGTGACGATCGAGCGGTGGCTCCGTGCCGCACCACGGACAAGCCCGCATGAGCTCGGCGACGGGGCCGGAGCAATGCCTGCATTCGTAGCGCGTCTCGAGCGTCTTGCGGTACTTGCGCTGGAACTGGCGGAACAGCACCGTCTGCCACAGCGCCGGATCATCGGCCGAGTTGCCGCGCCGCGCCGAACGCTTCTTCTTCGCCGCGCCGTTGCGGACCCTGCGAAACTCGCGATACATCGTCACCGCGTTGCGGAAGCGATTCTCGGGACGCACCTGGATCGCGCGCCGCAGCCAGTCCACGAGCTTCGGCTTGAGCTTGGCTCGCACGCGCTTGATACCTTGCGGCGGCCAGTCGTAAGGCCATTCGGGCAGGTGACCGGACAAGAGCTCGTAGATCACGAGGCCCAATGAGAACACGTCCGACTGGAACTTCGGCCGCCCGACGGCCTGCTCCGGCGCGATGTAGCCGACGGTGCCCGACCCCGACGCCTTGAGCGTGCGCTGCGCGACCTTCGAGAATCCGAAGTCCGTGAGCTTGAGCTGGTTGTCGGCGAACAGGATGAAGTTGTCGGGCTTGATGTCGCAGTGAATGACGTTCTGCCCGTGGGCATGCGCGACCGCTGCGAGCGCCTGCTCGACGAACTGCAACGCCGAGCCCGTAGCGAGCCGCCGCTTCATCCGGTTCGACAGCGAGCGCTCGCCGAGCGGCATCGCGATCACGAACCGGCCGTCGATGAACGACGCGTCGCGGATCGGCAGGATGTTCGGGTGCTCGAGGCGCTGCGCGAGCCGCGCCTCGCGTTTGAAGTCCGCGAGGAAGAAATCGTCCATCGTGCTCTCGTGCGGGATCTTGAGCGCGACGTTGACGCCGTGAATGGTGTCGACCGCTTCGTAGACGGCCGCGATCGGGCCCTCGGCAAGCCGCCGCTCGATGCGATATTTACCGAGTTTTTGTCGGGCCTTCAGCAAATCCAACAACCGCCGGATGCAGCGTCGTGCACGTTCGACAGGGTTCTTCTGCGGGCCGGTGCGGCCGTTCGTTCCCCCGGGCGAGCATGATCCGACGGCGCACTCACACGGTCAATCGGAGTCGTGTCTCTTTTGCCCGTTGGCGTTGAGGTGGCTGCGGGCGTACCTCGAATGTGTGCTCCGCTGCGGCACGCGACTTCGCCGGCCTGCGGCCGGTTCCGTCGCCACGGCGCGTTCGCCGGGGTCCAAAACGCGGTCGTTTAGCTGTTCCGCTTCGTAGAGCCGGTGTGCCGCCGCGTTTTGGATGCTCGCCTGCGGCTCGCACCCGGGCGCTGCGCGCCCGGGCTCCTGCGGCTCTCGGCGCTGTGGCTCGGCTCGTCGCTACCGCCGCAGCGGAGCACACATTCGAGGTACGACCGCAGCCATCACGCGCGTCGCACGGCCGAAGTGAGACACAACCGCGGCAGTGGCGCGGAGGGCGCGTGCTAGAATCGGGCGGGGAGCCAGGCGGGAACATGCAGCACGACCACGCGCACGCGGCGGACCATCACCATCATCACTCGTTTGCCGCGAACGAGCGCAGCGTGGCGATCGCCGCGCTATTGACCGGGATCTTCATGTTCGCCGAGATCGGCGGCGGCATCTTCTCGGGCTCGCTCGCGCTGCTCGCCGACGCGGGCCACATGCTCACCGACTTCGCGAGCCTCTCGCTCGCCTGGCTCGGCTTCAGGCTCGCGCGCCAGCCCGCGGATTGGCGCCGCACTTACGGATTCGACCGGTTTTCGGTGCTCGTCGCGTTCGTCAACGGCATCGCGCTGTTCGCAATCGCGGCCTGGATCGTGCTCGAGGCCTCGCGCCGGATCTACGCGCCCGTGCAGGTCGTCGGGGGCCTGATGTTCTGGGTCGCAGTCGCCGGGCTCGCCGTGAACGTGATCGTTTTTGCGATCCTGCGTACCGGCGATGCGCACAACCTCAACATCCGCGCGGCGGTCCTGCACGTGGTCGGCGACCTGCTCGGATCGGTCGCGGCTGTCGTGGCGTCGATCGTCATCTACCTCTCCGGGTGGATGCCGATCGACCCGCTGCTGTCGGTGGTCGTGGCGCTCATCATCCTCCGCTCCGCGTGGCACATCGTCGCCGACAGCGGCCACATCCTGCTCGAGGGCTCGCCGCCGGGCTTCGACGCGCGGACGCTCAAGGAGGATCTGCGCGCCGCGCTACCCTATGTCATCGACGTGCACCACGTGCACGCCTGGTCGATCAGCGAGGAGCGGCCGATGGTCACGCTGCACGCCAACGTCGCGGCCGACACGAACTCGTCCACCGCGGTGCGCGAGATCAAACGGATGCTCGCGCTGCACTTCCGTATCAAGCACGCCACCGTCGAGATCGAGTACGGCGACTGCGGCGACGACCCCGGCCACGAGACCTGCTGAGCCGCGGGCGCCCCGTTCTCCGGCACGCCCCCCCGGCTAGACGACGTCGACGCCGGCCCGCTGGCAGTAGTACTCCCACGCGCGGTCGAGCGCGAGTGGCGAGAACTGCGTCGCCGCGGACTGCTCGATCTCGGCGGCGGAAAGCGGCTCGGGCTCACCGATGGTCCGCGCCTGCAGGAGCACGTTCGCGTTCACCTGCAGGTAGATCGCGGTCAGGACTGCCTGCTGGATGGTGGCGCCGACCACCACGGCGCCGTGACCGCGCATCAGCGCGCAGGTGTTGCCGCCGAGCGCCTTCGCGAGATCCCGCCCCTGCTCGAGCGTGCGCACGAGCATGTCGGTGGCGCCGAACCGGTCGCGGATGTCCCAGACCGGAATCTCGGCGCCGATCACCGACGCCGTGTGAATCACGGGCTTCAGCGGCGCGCCGGTGATCGTGAACGGCAGAAGCCCCGTCGCATGGTCGTGGACCACCGAATACACGTCGGGGCGCGCCTCGTAGACGGCCGCGTGGATCATGCGCTCGCCGTAAACCGTCCGGCCGCGCGCGTCTACGGGCGCGCCATCGCGCTCGAACTCCATGAGATCGGCGAGCTCCACGAGCGCCGGGCTCCGCGAGCGCGCCATTACGAAGCGCTGCGGATCGCGGGGATCGCGCACGCTCACGTGACCGAACGCGTCGACGACGCCTTCGTTCGCGAGGATCCGGTTCGCGGCGACCACGCGCCGGAGCTCGGGCAGCGGCTCGAGCGAGCCGTCGTTCGACGTGTCCGCCCGCGCCGGCTGTGCGCGGCCCGCGCGACCGGCGGCCGCGACCCCGAGCGCGAGCAGCGAGTGTGCGAGCATCCGCCGCCGCGACCAACCGTGTTTGCGCTGCATGGTCTCCCTCCGCGCGCCGCTCAGGACGCCAACACCTTACCCGGGTTCATGATGCCGCGCGGGTCGAGCGCGCGCTTGAGCGTGCGCATCAGCGCCATGGCCTCCGCCGACTCGTAGCGCGCAAGCTCGCCCGTCTTCGTGAGGCCAACGCCGTGCTCGGCGCTGAAGGTGCCGCCGAGCCGCGCCGCGACGTCGTGGACGCACGCCGTGAGCGCCGCGACCGTGCCCGCCCCGAGCCCCGCGAGCGTCTGCCCCGCGGGCGGCAAGAGATTGAAGTGCAGGTTGCCGTCACCGACATGGCCGAACACCGACGGCCGGCACGGCGCGATCGCCGCCAGCTCGCGCTCCGCGAGCGCCACGAGCTCCGGGATCTTGGGCGTGCGGACCGCGACGTCGTGCTTCACCGAGCCGCCGGCGCTCCGCTCCGCCTCCGGTACGCGCTCGCGCAACCGCCAGAGCGCGTCGCGCTGGGCGCCCGACTCGGCGACGACCCCGTCCACCACCTCGCCCGCCTCGAGCCCCGCAGCGAGAACCCGCTCGAGCTGCGCGCGCAACCCGCCGTCCGCATCCGCGCTCGCGAGCTCGATGAGCAAGTGATGCGCGTGCCGCGTGGGGAACGGGTCGCGGGCTCCGGGCACGTGGCCGAGCACGAGGTCGAGCGCGCCGCGCCCCACGTACTCCGCGCTGACGACGGCGTCGCCGGTCGCGCGGCGGGCGCGGCCGAGCACGCCGCAGGCCGCCCCGACGCTCGCAACCGCGAGCCACGCCGTCTCGCGCGAGCGCGGCTGCGGAAAAAGCTTGATCACGGCCGCCGTGATCAGACCCAGCGTGCCCTCGGCGCCAAGGAACAGCGCCTTCAAGTCGTAGCCGGTGTTGTCCTTGCGCAACCCCTTGAGCTCGCGCAGCACGTCGCCGTTCGGGAGCACCACCTCGAGGCCGAGCACGAGGTCGCGCATCGTCCCGTAGCGCAGCACGGCGATCCCGCCGGCGTTGGTCGACAGCGCGCCGCCGAGCTGCGCCGAGCCCTCCGAGCCCATGCTGAGCGGCAACAGCAAATCGTGGCCGCGCGCGGCGTCCTGGGCCGCCGCGAGCACGACGCCGGCTTCCGCGGTCATCGTGAAGCCGACCGTGTCGACCTCCCGCACCGCGTTCAAGCGCGCGGTCGACAGCAGGATCTCGCGGCGCCCGGGGCCGTCGAACGGCGTGGCGCCGCCGCATAGGCCCGTGTTGCCTCCTTGCGGGACGACGCCGATCCGCGCCTCGTCACAGAGCCGGATCACCCGCGCGCACTCGTCGACGGACCCGGGCCGAACGACCAGCGCCGCGCGGCCGTGCAAGTGGCCACGGTGATCGGAGAGCATGCCGCCCGCGTCGGCCGAGGCCAGCACACCGGCCGGCCCGACGACGGCGGCAATTCGTTCGAGGGCCGCTTCGACGCGCATGGGCTCGCATCCTAAGCGGGCGCGCAGGCGCGCGACCAGCCCGAAATGCCATTGGCCCAAAGTCCTATTCGGCCCTCCCGGGCCGACGGTAGAGTCCCCCGATACCTATAAACAATGCGGCTTGAGCGTGCTCGTCGGTCCGACCAGCCGACCCGGGTCCGGACGTTTGTGGCGCGAGCGCTCGAGGAGACTCGCGGGGATGCGTCCGCTCCTCTCGATCGGCGTCTTCTTTGCTCTGCTTGCCGGTGCGCCGGTCGCGCGGGCGCACGAAGTCGTGCTGCTCTACGGCCTGGACCAGCGGGTGCCCGGCTATGCCGCGCTGGTCGACGCGATCGAAGCGGAGATCGACGGAGCGCCCGACCTCGAGCACGTAGAGATCTATCCCGAGTTTCTCGACGAGTTGCACTTCCCGGAGGAAGCGGACCAGCGAGTGTTTGCGGAATATCTGCGTAGCAAATACGCGGATGACACCGTCGACGCCGTCGTCGCCGTCTCGAGCGGCGCCGTCGCGTTCCTAGGCTCCCATCGGGATTCCGTGTTCGTCGGAGTCCCGGTGGTTTTTTCCGCGCTGGAGACTTCGCCCTACACCGTCGACGTGCCGCCCCGGTCGAGCGCCGTGATCGTGCCGTTCGAGCCGACGAAGACGATCGAGCTCGCGAGGCGGCTGCAGCCGCGCCTCGAGAACGTGTTCGTGGTCGAGGACGACTCGGAGCGCAGCTCCAGCCGCCGCGCAGCCTTGCAGCGGGACCTGCGCGGGCTCGGCGAAGGGCTGCGTGTCGAGTATCTCGAAGGATTGTCTCTCGCCGCGCTGCTCGAGCACGTCGGACGCCTGCCGGCGAACTCGATGATTCTCTACGACGTGCTGCTCAAGGACGCCGCCGGCAGGACGCTCGACGCAACCGACGTTGCGCAGCAACTCGCCGACAACGCCAACGCGCCGGTCTACGGACTGCACGCGGCCTATGTCGGCCGCGGGATCGTCGGCGGATATCTCTCGCCGTTCGATCGAATCGGCTCCGAGGTCGGCCGCCTCGTGCTGCGCGTGCTCCGCGGCGACGCCTCGATCCCTGCAGCCACCAAGCTCGCCGCGTCCTACGTCGTGGACGCGCGCGCGATGAGCCGCTGGCGTCTCGAGCAGGCCCGCCTGCCGGTCGCCACCGATCAGCGCTTCGCATCGCCGTCGATCTGGAAGCTCTATCAGGGCTGGATCATCACGCTGCTCGTGCTCGTGGCGCTGCAATTCGCGCTGATCGTGGCGCTGCTGATTCAATCGATCAGCCGCCGCAAGGACCGGCTGGCTCTGACCGAGGCGGCGCACCGCTTCAGGCTTGCGCGCATCGCGGGACAAGTGGGCTTCTGGCAGTGGGATCCCGCGTCCGACCGGATCGCGGTGGAGCCCGAGCTGCGAGAGTTCTTGGGCCACGACGCCGCCGCCGGCGGCCCGATCGACTGGCGCACGCACGTCTACGCGAAGGACCTGCCGAACGTGCTCAAGGCCGCGCGCAACCACCTCCGCGGCCGCAGCTCCTACTTCGAAGTGCAGCATCGCGTGCTCGATCGCGGCAACAATCTCCGCTGGTTCCTATCGCGCGGCCAGGTGCTGCGCGACCGCGACAACCGGCCGATCCGCATGGTCGGAACCGCGATCGACATCACCGACCGCAAACGCGGCGAGGATGAGCGGGCGCGCGCGCAGCTCGAGCTCCAGGAGCAACGCGTCGAGCTCGCCCACCTCGGCCGAGCCGCAGCGGCGGGCGCGCTGTCGGTGGCGCTCGCCCACGAGCTCAAGCAGCCGCTCTCCGCGATCCTGTCGAACGCGCAGGCCGGACAGAAATACTTGGCGAAGCGCGACCTCGACCGCGCCGAGCTCGCCGCGATCCTGCTCGACATCGAGAGCGACGGCCGGCGCGCCGGCGACGTGATCCACCACCTTCGTAACCTGCTGCATCGGGGCGACGAGCACTACGAGGTCGTGCACCTGGACGCCGTCGTCGACGAGGTCTTGCATCTCGTGCACAGCGACCTCGTCGCCCGCAACGTCCGCATCCTGCTCAGCTCGATGTCCACCCTGCCCGCGATCCTAGCGGACCGCGTGCAACTCCAGCAGGTGGTCATGAACCTGCTGAACAACGCCGCGGACGCGATGACCGACATCGAGCCGCGCGACCGCAGGATCGCGATCGGCGCGACGATCGAGGAAGACCGCGTGCACGTCACGGTGGCCGACAGCGGCTGCGGTTTCGGCAAGGACAATCCCGATCGGATCTTCAAGCCGTTCGTCACGACCAAGCGCCATGGGTTGGGGTTGGGGCTGTCGATCTCGCGGTCGATCGTGGAGACGCACGGCGGGAGAATCTGGGCGGAGAACAACGCGAACGGCGGGGCCACGATGCACGTGGAACTACCGATCGCCACGAGGTCCAAAGTCGCATGACGAACGATGATCCGGGCGCAAGGCGCCGTCGCCCTTACCGCCTCGTATTGGACGAGAGTCGCATTGCGGGGGAAGGCGGTGTCGAGCGTAGATTAGAAATGCTGTCCGCGCGCCCCTCCCCCGCACACTCCATGGTGGCCGTCGTCGACGACGAGGAGTCCGTGCGCAGGGCTCTGGTGCGGCTCTTCGATTCCGCTAACTTCGAGGCCGAGGCCTTTCCGTCGGCGCGGGACTTCCTGCGAGCGCTCGAGGATCGCAGCTTCGACTGCCTCGTGCTCGATCTGCAGATGCCCGACATGACCGGGCTCGACCTGCAGCGCTATCTGCGCATGGTGTGCCCGAGCCTGTTCCTGCCGGTGATCATCGTCACCGCGCACGACGAGCCCGGCGTGCGCGAGATGTGCTTTGCCGCAGGCGTCCGCGCGTACCTCCGCAAGCCCGTCGAGGGCTCCGCGCTGCTCTCCGCCGTGAGCACGCTCACGGCCCGCGACGACAACGACGGGTTCGACTGACCGCGCCGAAAATAGGGACATGCTGCTTTTTCGGCGACCCGCGGCGGGCTCGTCACGCACATCGCCGAAAAAGCAGCATGTCCCTATTCGCGGCGCGGGGGGAGCTCGTGCGACAGGCTCGCGCCGTTCGAGCGCTCGAGCCAGAAGCCGGTCGAGATGTAGGCCAATCCGAGGAGCACCGCGAAGCCGGCGATCAGCCCGACCACGGCCAGCGCGCCGGACCCGAGATTCGACAGCAGCAACGCGCCGAACACGAGCGACACCGCGCCGATCGCCGCGAAGATCCAGGAGCCGCGCCGGCGGGAGCCGAGCTCCATCGCGAGCAACATCTGGAGCACGCCCCGCGCGATCGCCCACACCGCCACGATCACGAGCAGCGTGAGGCCGTTGACGTTCGGATGCAGCATGGCGACCGAGCCGATCGTGACGCCGACCGCGCCGTCGAGGATGTGGAACAGCCTGTGGCCGTGCGTGAACGCGAGGGCGAGCGCCAGCAAGCCGTCCGCGAAGAACCACGACCCGACGAATATCACGAGCACGAGCAGCGAAACGTCCGGCCACACGAGTATCGCCACGCCGAAGAGGACCGACAGCACGCCGCGCAGCAAGAAGGCCCACCATCGCGCCGCGAGCGACGCGCGCAGCCGCTCTGCGTCGTCAGCGCGCATGGCACGCACCGCTGCGAGATCTGGACCGACACCGCGAAGCCGACGGCCAGGGTGCGGGTGCGCGGTTCACGCTCGAGCTACAGGGCGCGGGTGATGACGGTGACGAACGCGAACAGCCCGACGAAGATCATGGCGATCGTGATCGCGAACACCGGCGTCCGGTGGGGCGCCTCGCCGCCCTCGCCCGCGAGCGGTTTATAGGCGTCCCACATGTAGCGCACCATCGCCCGGTATTGATGGGCCGTGATCACGAGCACGAGCACGCCGGTGCCGATCAGAGTCAGGCCGACGTAGCGCGGCGTGTGCGCGTGCGCCGCGGGCGCGACACCTTCCATGCCGTTCAAGCGCTCGAAGAATTGCACGATCGTGAAGCCGAAACCGATCAAGGACACCGCCGTGCGCACCCACGAGGTAGCGGTGCGCTCGAGCGCCAACCGCGTCCTTATCCACGCGAAATGGCTATCCGCGGTGACCTTTATCTGAAACCGCGCCTCGGGTGCGGCTTCCGTTGCGCTTTTGACTTCGGTTGCAGCCATTTGCCCACCTTCGAAAACTCCGTGCTCCACTATTCGCGGCTTCGGAACCGCCCAGCCATTGGACGTTGGTCTCAACGAGGAGCGCGCCCCAAATCGCGGACAAAAGAAGGCATCGGGTCGCTCCTGCGGGGGACAGCCGGAGCGACCGCGATGCAAGGGGAGTTATCTAAGGATGCGCGGGAGAATGGTGCGCGTTCTTGAAGCAAGCGGCGATAGGACTTTGGTCTCACACGCCGATCCAGAAGGCGGTCAGCGCGGGCAGGCTCCTGCGAAATATTCGTCAGCGTCGCAGACAATGCCGCCGCGCAGCGTGCAGCTCCCGCGCTCGTCGACGCTGCCGCTTCCCGCCGTGATCGCGTAGGCGCCGCCGGTGAGCGCGCAGTAGCGTGCGGCCGCCGTCATGTAGCCCGTGACCTTCAGGCCGCCGGGCGCGCACTGGCCGCGCAGCAGCGCCCACTCCTCGCACTGGCGATTGTCGGTGAACGTGCACACGCCGTATTCGCCGCCGTCGGGGCGCTTCTCGATTTGCAGCGCGCCGCCGGCGTCGACGCACGCTTCCGACGCGGGATTCGCTCGCTGCGTCCGCGGTGCCGCGGCCGCGGCGCCCTCGAGCTCGCGCCGCGGGCCGGCGCCGGCGGAAGACTCCCGGTCGCTGCACGCCGCGAGCAGCAGCGGCGCGACGGCGAGCAGCAGCGCGGACGCGCGCGGCGGCATCAGCGGACGGGCGCGGTCCGGCCGCGCGCGCCTCCCGTCGGTCTCGCCTCCGCGCGAGACTCGCCGCCGATCGGCGCCGCCCCGCTCACGACGCGGCCGCGAGCTTATCGTCCGCCGCGAAGATCGCGCTGTGCTCCAGGATGAACTCGCTCGCGTCGTGCTGCTGCACCGCCGTGATGAACACGCTCGCGAGCGGCGACAGCGTGGCGCCCTTCACTTTCGCGATGCCGAGCTTCGAGCCGAACACGGGCGGCAGGTGATACGGCAGGATCACGACCTGGCCGAAGCGTACCTCGTCGATGATCGCCTCGGGCGTCGCGAAGCCCACGCAGTCGCTGTTCCGCACCACCGACGACAGCAGCGAGATGTCGTCTGCGAGCAGCGTCATGCGTCGCTTCGTCGTTTCCTCTTCGTGCAGGATCTGCCTCGCCGCCTCTTGCTGCTCCGGCCGCGGGTTCGGAAAGCCGAGCGGGAACCGCAGCACGTCGCCGGCGCGTAGCTCGCGCGCGTGCGCGAGCGGATGACCCGTGCGGCAATAGAGCACGGTCGGGCGCTCCTTCAGCGGAATGATGTCGAGCACGTCGTCGCGATTCGCCGAGCTGTCGCCGATGAACAAGTCGATCTCGCCGGCGAGCAGCAGCTCGCGCAGCCGCTGCACGTGATCGATAGTGACCGCGATCCGGAAGTGCGACTCGTTGCCGCAGAGCTGGGCCAACGTCGGACCGAGGATCGTGCGCGCAGGATACGGGCCGGCGCCGACCCGCAGGTCGCCGACCTCGAGCGTCGTCATCTTCTGTAGATCGCGCCTCAGGTCCTGCTCGCGCGTGAGCAGCTCCTCCGCGTGCTTCAGCACGAGATCGCCGAAGGCCGTGGGGACTGTGCCGCGCGCCTGCCGGTCGAACAGCTTCACGCCGAGCTCACGCTCGAGCGTTTGAATGCTGCGCGTCAACGCAGGCTGCGTGAGCCCGAGAGTCGCGGCCGCGCGCGCAAAATTGTGCTCGCGTCCGAGCGCCATCGCATGTTGTAGTCTCGTGAGATTGAGCATGTGCCGCCCACCTTGTCGTTCGAGGTGTATTGTGTCTCGCGAACGGCCGGCTCGCGTGACGCCGCGTGGCGTTTCACGCATAGCGGGCCGGCCGCGGTCGACGACTCGCCGAGGGCCGCGAATCGCCGCACAACACAATCGCGCACCCACGCTCGGCAGCTGAATCGGCCCTTGGTCCCATTGCTGCTCCTCGCTTCGCGAGCCGATGCTGCGGCGCAGTGGCGCGCCTGCTCGCGTCACTCGCGAAGCTGCTCGACGACGTCGCCAACACACTGTTCGGAGCCTGCACATGCTCAAACGAAAATGCATCGGCTCGGTTCTGTTCCTCCTTCCGACCGCACTCCTTGCGGACGATCTCACGGGCTACACGCGGTTCGTTTGCACGAGTTGGCATGCCGCGCGCTGCACGGCCGACGGCGACTGCGAGAGCGTACCGCCTTGGAAGCTCAACATTCCGGACTTCGTGCGGCTCGACCTCGGCGCAAAGGTGATCGCGACGACGGCGGCTGCGTCGGAGGATCGCACCACGCAGATCGACGGCACGCAGCGGGCCAACGGGTTGATCGTCCTGCACGGCATGCAGGGGCAGCGCGCGTGGAGCTGGGTGATCAACGAGTCGAGCGGCGAGGGCACGCTCACGACCAGCTCGGATGGCGACGGCGTCGTGATCTTCAGCGCGTGTACACCCATCGAGCGCCTGGAAAAGCCGCGATGAGGTCGTCGGCGGGAGAATGTGTCCCTCGAGTCGGTTTCGCGCGCACCGGTTGCCGCGAAGCGACAACGCGCCGCGGCGGCCGCGACGGACGGCGGCTTCGCGCGGTCGGACGCCGGCCGTTCCTTGATCCGCGGGACATCCCTGGACAATCGAAGCCAATCCGAATCCGCTTCCGGAAGCTTGCTAACAACCGAATCGTTCAGCTACTGTAGCAGTCGCAGAATGTTAGCCAGCGCATCTAGTTCGGGTGTCGTGAAAGTCAGAGACATAATCTCGAATTGGCCCCTGCAGAAGTGGACAGCGGACGACGCCGGAAGCGGGAGCCTCCGCGACGAGCCGGATCAACTACGGCTGTTGTGGTTCAGCTCGCCGGACACGGAAGGTTGGTTCCGCGTCACCGCCACCGACCCCCAGCAGCGCGGCTGGTCCACGTTTTGCCGCATCGAGAACGCCTCTCAGTGGCCGCTGCTCGAGATCACGTTGAGCGCGAAGCTCCGCGCGTCGCTCGCCGAGATCGGCGCGATCGACCTCGCGGCGGGCGACGAAGCCGAGTGACCTAACCCTCGGTCACCACCGTTATCTCGTCGAGACGCTTGCGAAGCAGTATCGCCCAGCTGGTCGCGAGCTGACGCACCTCCGACCAGGTCGTGACCGAGCTCGCCTTGATGCCCACGCCCACGCGCTCCGCCGCGCGGCGATCCGCCGCTCGCGCGAGGACCTCGTTGGTGGTCGCGTCGCGTAGCTCGAACACCAAGGTCGCCTCTCCCACCGAGCTCAAGTAGACGTCGTAGCGCCCCGGCTCGTTCAGCGGCGGCACGCGCGAGACCACGTCGACCAGCGTGCCGAACAGCACCAGCGTGTGCGGCCCGGGCTGCGTCACGAGCTCGTAGCGCTCCGACTTGCCGAGCTCCTTGCGAAACGCCTCCGTGACCGTTTCGACGAGCTTGGCCTTGTTTTCGTCGCTGATGGGGAACTCGGTGTCGTCGTCCGCTCCGGGACGGTACCGCTTACCCGCGTTGTCCACCTGGCGATACTGGATCTCGGCGCCCTTGAGCATCAGCTTCTTGTAGGGCCTGAGATCGAGGTCCGGCTTCACCCAGGCGGCGTCCATCGTCGATTTGTCGACGCGATGCAGGCCGTCGGCCGTGATCTCGGCGTCCGGGCCCGTCTGGACGCGGGGCTTGCCATCGACGCCGAACGAATAGACGAGCGCGAAGCTCGTGACGAGGAACAGGACGGGAACGGCTTGACGCATGACGAGATCCTCCGGTGGGAGCGGCGGACTACTTTGGTATGCGGATGGTCCGACGCCGCGGCCGAGCGGCCAATGAGCCTTTGGACCTAGCAGGCGGGTTGCGCTCAGAAACAGCCGGTGAGCGTGAGGCTCGGCCCGCGATAGTCGAGGTCGAGCGCGCCGGTGACGCCGGCGTGGTCGAAATCGAGCGACAGCCGGTCGAACACGTAGCCGAAGCCGAACGCGGCGCGGGCGAACGTTCGATGGGTCATCCCGAGGGAGATGAATAGCCTGCGGCCCGAACGGGGATCCAGGTCGAGCATGAACCAGCGCAGCTGCGCGTTGACCGCGAGCTTGCGGCGGAAATGCGCGTCGGCGGAGACGCCGACCGAGGGCAGCGGGCGCGAACGCCCCGGCCGCGCCCGCGAGCTCGAGGTCGAGCCGCAGGACGTGCACGCCGCCGTCGATCGTGACCTCCTTCCGCGGATCGTCGAGCACCGCGAACGCATAGCTCGCGCGCCAGTCGTCGAGCTGCGCGGCGGCTGCGCTCGAGCCGCGCGCTGCGGCGTAGCGCTCGATCTCGAGCCGGTGCCGGCCCGCGACGCGCACGCGCGCGTCGAGGTACGCGAGGTCGGCGCCACCGCCGGCGTCGCCGCCGCTCGCGCCCTCGACGAATGACGTGAGCCACGCGTGCGTGTCGGTAGCGGCCGCGGCCAACGTCACGGTCGCGATCGGGCGATCGCTCGGTCTCGGCCCTTCCGCCGCCGGCGTCATCGACCTGAACAGCGGCTGCAGATAGGCGGCCTGCAACGACACGTAGGCGCGCCGTTCCGAGTCCACGATCGGACTGTCGGAGATCCCGGACCCGAAGCGCTCGAGGGAGACCTTGCCGCTGACAAGCCAACGCGGGCCGAGCTGCGTGCCCCATGACAGCGCCGCGGACCAGCCGTCGGCAGTGCTGCCGGCGTACGCCGACCGGTCCGGAGTCGCGACGGCCGCGGGCACGCCGAAATAGTAGTCGACGAAGTCCGTGGCATAGCGGCGCAGCGCGAGCTCGGGTATCAGATATGAGCGCTTCCAGCGTATCGGCAGCGAGAACCGCAGCATGTGGCTCGCGCCCGAATGGTGGCGCAGCAAGTCGACGAAGGCCGTGTAGTCGACGTGGACGGGCCAGCCCCGCCAGCCGACCGTCGGGCCGATCTCGAGCGTCCACGGCCGGTCGGGCAAGCCGCGCAGCTCGGGTGCGTCGGAGCTGTGGAAGCCGAGCGTCTGAAAACGAATCAGCGCGCCGAGCTCGAAGCTCGACTGCGGCACCCAGCGCAGCCCGTAGCCGCCGTCGCGACTGAAGGCGAGATCGTCGTCGAACTCGCCGGGGAACACCGACGCGACCGCGGGGTACACCGCGATCGAGTCGCTCGCGCCCACGTACACGCTCTCCGCCGTCGCCGATCCGGCGCCGACCGCAAATTCGTTCAAGTCGAACTCGAGCAGCTTCTCGCGCAGATCCGCCTCGGCGGGCGGCGAAAGGCAGCCTGCCGCGGCCGCGGCGAGCCAGAGCTTCCTGCGTTTGGCCCGAATGCCGGCACGTCCGAATACGGGAAACCCGCATCGTAGAGGCGGCCCTGCACGCGCGAGCATGAGACGAAGGTCCGACTGCCCCCGCGAGCCTCGCCGGGTGATAGTGCGAGCCACACGAATCGTTGCGTTTCATCCGCAACTCAAGAGGCCGTCCAAATGCGTCGCGATCATGCGCCCCACCGCGCCCTGTGGCTCTGCGCCGTCTCAACGCTGCTCGTGTCGACCGCTCCCGCGTTCGCGCAAGTCGACCATGGCCCCGGCGGCCACGAGCGAGCAAGCGTGGCGGTCGGCGCGTTCGTCACCAACCGCGACACGCACGTGCGTCTCGACTCGGCGAGCGGAGCGGGCACCGACATCAACATGGAGGACGAGCTCGGCTTCGACCCGAGCATCACGGTCGCGCGACTCGACGGCCATTTCTGGTTCAACGAGCGGCACCGCTTCGACGCGACCTACTTCGACCTCAATCGCAGCGCCGAGCACAGGATCGACCGAACGATCAAGTTCGGCGATACGACGTATGCGATCAACACGACGATCAGCGCCGAGCAGCAATTCCAAATCTTCAAGCTCGACTACACCTATGCGATCCTCGTCCCCGACCGCGGCTTCCTCGGCGTGACGGGCGGCCTCTACGTCTCGCAGTCGACGTACCAGCTGCGCGCCGGAGCCGCGAGCAACGAGAGCCAGGATCTTACCGCGCCGCTGCCCGTGCTCGGCCTGCGCGGCGATTTCGCATTCACCGACCGGATCACGCTCGGCGGCGCCTGGGAATGGTTCGGGTTCGAGTCGGACAGCGTCGACGGGCGTCTCGTCGACTTCTATGTCGGCGCGGACTATCGCATCACGAAGCGCTTCTCCACCGGCCTCGCCTACAACAGGGTGACCACAAGCTTGGGGGCGCGCAAAGACCACGGCTTCGAGGGCCGCCTGTCATGGACGTACGACGGCATGCTGTTGTACGCGAAGTTCGACTTCTGAGCCCGGCGCGCCAGCGGCGATGAACCAGACGGGCGACGCATCGGAGCACATCTATCTCGTGTGGATCGAGCGCGGGGCGCTCACGATCGAAGGGCTCGCGGTGCTCTTGATCGTGGGCTTCGCGCTCGTGGCGACGGTGATCTGGGCGTACCGATCGTTCACGCAGCCCGACGTGTCCGGCGTATACACGAGCTACCGCACGACGCTGGCGCGCTCGCTGTTGCTCGGCCTCGAGCTGCTGGTCGCCGCGGACATCGTCCGCACGGTCGCGCTCGACACCACCGTCGCGAACATCCTCGGCCTCGCGATGCTGGTGCTGATCCGGACGTTCCTGAGCTGGTCGCTCGTGGTCGAGATCGAGGGCCGTTGGCCGTGGCAGTCGAAGGCCGCGGCCGGCGCCGAAGCGTGACGAAGACGGAGACGGAGATGCAACTCGAAGAACACTGCGAGCACGCCGCGGCGACCGCGCCGGCGGCGGTCAGGGCGAAGCCGGCGCCCGCGGGCATGGTGCACATCGAAGGAAGCACGTTCACGATGGGCTCGGACTCGCACTATCCGGAAGAGGCGCCGGCGCATCCGGTCACCGTGTCGACGTTCTGGATCGACGTGACGGCCGTGACCAATACCGACTACGCCCGCTTCGTCGCCGCCACCGGCTACGTGACCGTGGCGGAGCGCCCGCTCGACCCCGCGCAGTTTCCCGGCGCCGACCCCGCGCTGCTCGTGCCCGGCGGTCTCGTGTTCCAGCAGCCCCCGCACCGCGTCGACCTGCGCGACTTCCACAACTGGTGGGCCTACGTCCCGGGCGCGTGCTGGCGCCATCCCGAGGGGCCGCGAAGCTCCGTCGAGGAGCGGCAGGACCACCCGGTGGTGCAAGTCGCGTTCGAGGACGCCGCCGCCTACGCGGAATGGGCCGGCAAGTCTTTGCCCACCGAAGCCGAATGGGAGTACGCCGCCCGCGGCGGCCTCGACGGCGCCGAGTTCTGCTGGGGCGACGAGCTTGCACCGGGCGGCGTGGAGCGCGCGAACTACTGGCAAGGCGAGTTCCCGTGGCAGAACGCCTGCGCCGACGGATTCGCGCGGACGGCGCCGGTCCGCTCGTTTCCGCCGAACGGCTACGGGTTGTACGAAATGGCCGGCAACACCTGGGAATGGACGGCGGACTGGTATCGCGATCGGCACAAGCAGCCGCAGGCGCAGAAGAGCTGCTGCGCGCCGGTGAATCCGCGCGGCCCGTCGGTCGAGCACAGCTACGATCCGTGCTCGCCGAAAATCCGGATTCCGCGCAAGGTGTTGAAGGGCGGCTCGTTCCTCTGCGCGCCGAACTACTGCCGCCGCTATCGGCCGGCGGCGCGCTATGCGCAGATGGTCGACACCGGAACCTGCCACGTCGGCTTCCGCTGCGTCCGACGCGAGAGCGCCGCGGCCTGAGCGCACCCGGCTCCGCACATTGGACCACGGGCCAATGGCGGCTGCGCGCGCGTTCGCGTCTGCTCTCACGCCCATGGGCGTATCTACTTTGGAGGTCGACATGACCGCATCGACGCTGTCCGCCAGGGTGCGCGGAGGACCGAACGCGCCGACGGGCCCGCTGGCCGACGCGCTGCACAGGGTCTGGTGGACGGTGATGCTGCGCGGCATCGCGGCGCTGCTGTTCGGCATCGTCGTGCTCGCTTGGCCGGGGCTCGCGTTCGCGACGCTGCTCGTGATGTTCGGCGTCTTCTGCCTCGCCGACGGCGTGATCGGCATCTGGGCAGCAATCTCGGGCGGCAGCGATCACCGTTGGCTGCAGCTCGTTTGGGCGCTCGTGAGCGTCGGCGCGGGACTCGCAACGCTGCTCGTGCCCGGCGTGACGGCGCTCGCCCTCCTCTTCTACATCGGCGCGTGGGCGGTGACGAGCGGCGTGCTGCAGATCGTAAGCGCGATCCAGTTACGCCGCGAGATCGAAGGCGAGTGGCTGTTGATGTTGAACGGGTTGCTCGCGGTCGTGTTCGGCCTCCTGCTGTTCGCGCGGCCGGGGGCGGGCGCGATGGCCATCGTAACGATTCTCGGCGTGTTCGCCATCGCTTCGGGCGTCGCGCTGATCCTGCTCGGGTGGCGTGCACGAAGCTTCCTGCACGCGGCCACGAGCGGAGAGCAGCAGCGCAAATCAGCGCGCGCCTGAGCCGCCGCCTCTAACGAACGACGCCGACGCGCCGCTCGCCGCGCGCGACCTTGGTCCCGCCGGCTCGTGCGCGCACGCCACGGATCCACTGGGAGAGGAGCACGCCAATGTTCACGAAGAGAATCTGCTTTGCCGCGCTGATCTGCGTCGCGGCGTTCGCCGGCGGCGCGGCGCTCGCGCAGCGCACCGACACGGCGTTCATGTCCACCGGCCTGCGCTGCAGCGACATCACGTGGCAACCCTCCGTCGTCGCGCGCTATCCGCACGTCGCCGATGCGTGCCAAGGCGTGGTCCGGTACAACGGCACCTACTTCGTGAAATTCATGGGCACCGTGCAATCGGTGTCCGGGAATGGCCAGCGCGTCAGCCTAAAATTCAACGGCGTGGACGACATGACCACGCTCACTCCAGCGGAGAGCTCGCGGCTCTTCATCGCCGGGCAGTCGTACGCGTTCCACGACCTGTCACGTGGCCAGGAGCTCACGTTCCACGTCCCGGCTACTGAATTCGTGGCGTATTTCTTCGAGCCGCGGTCCGAGACGGAATTCGTCGCGGTGCAGTTCGACCAGCCCCTGGCCACCCCGTCGGTGCGCCTCACCGCCGCCGCGCCGGCGGCGCGCACACTGCCGCCGACATCGAGCTGGCTGTCGACAATCGGCCTCACCGGCGTGCTGATGTTCGCGGTAGGCGTCGCGCTCGTCGTGCCGGCGATCGCGAGCCGGCGTTGACCAATGCTCATTTGTATCTATCGCGCAACAATAACCGGGACGACGTTGGCCCAAAGTCCGATGGCCGCCAGGTCCGGCAGCCGTAGAGTCCCAACCAATGTGAGCCATGCAAACAACTTGGCGCGCCCGAGATAACGCAGGAGAACCGCGAAACAGGAATCGGCGAGGCCAGTGCCGCAACCGGCGACGAAAACACCGGAACGCCGCGCCCGCCCCGATCGGCTGCAGCGTTGCTAATGTAGAGACGGCGGGATTATTCTGGCGGTGTTGCCGAAATTAGAAGAACCGCATACGAGGGAAATGCAGCCGGACGGGCTGAACAATCGATCGGCCAAAGTCCCGTCCGCGGTGGGGTGGAGCGAATCGAAAAAGTAGGTCCCGCGGTTCGCGTCGACGCCGATCGGATCGGCCGAGCGAGACCGACGTGGCACCCGCAACACGAGGGGGGATATATGGACGTAGACAATACCGGGGCGCGGAACAACCTACCGCGAAGTACGCGAGCGCGCGACGGCAGCGAAAGCCTGATAGCAGAGCAACCGGTGGTCTTCGTCGTCGACGACGACGCCACGGTGCTGCGTTCCATCGAGCGACTGCTGCGCTGTCACGGGCTCCCCGTGCGGCCCTTCGCGTCGCCCGGGGCGTTCCTCCGGGCCATCGATCCGTCGACGCCCGGCTGCGTGCTGCTCGATCTGTCGCTGCCGGGGTCGACCGGCCTCGACGTACAAACGCAGCTGCTCGCGTCGGGCAACCTTCAGCCGATCGTATTCTTGTCGGGCTACGGAACGATCCGCGCGAGCGTGCAGGCGATGAAGGCCGGCGCCGTCGACTTCATCGAGAAGCCGTTCGAGGAGAGCACACTCATCGCCACCGTGGAGCGCGCGATCGAGCGCGACCGCGAGCAGCGCGCGCGTCGCATCGAGGGCGAAGCGTACACGGCGCGGCTCGAGTTGCTCACGCCGCGCGAGCGCCAAGTGCTCCGGCATGTGATAGCGGGCCGGCTGAACAAGCAGATCGCGGCGCGGCTCGGCACGGCCGAGAAGACGATCAAGGTGCATCGCGCGCGCGTGATGTACAAGATGTCGGTGCGCTCGGTCGCCGAGCTCACGCGAGTCGCCGACTTCATCGGCATCCAACCCGAAGCGTAGCGCCGGGCGCCGGTCTCGAAGCCATGCGGAGCACGGCGCCGACCGTCGTCGTGATCGACGACGAGGACTCCGTTCGAAAGGCGCTCGTACGCCTGTTGCGCTCGGCGGACTTCCAAGCGGTCTCGTTCTCGTCCGTGCGCGCATTCCTCGCCGACTTCGAGTCGCTCGAGATGGATTGTCTCGTCATCGACCTGCAGATGCCCGACATGACGGGGCTCGACCTGCAGCGCTACCTGCGCATGGTGCGGCCCGACGTGGCCGTGCCGGTGGTGATCATCACCGCGCACGACGAGCCCGGCACGCGCGAGCGCTGCTACGCGGCGGGTGTGTCCGCGTATTTCCCGAAGCCGGTCGGCGCCGTGACGCTGCTGGCCGAGCTCGACAGGATCACCGATCGCGCACGAAGCACCGCCTGACTCGGCCGGTTGCACGAAAGTCCAATGGCCGCTCTGCGAGCGGCTGCCGATGATCCCGAGCCACAAGCGATCGTGAGAAACGACATGGCCGACGCTCGTCCGTCGCGTGATCGGCGCGCGCTATTCGCCGCCGTCCTGGTGTCGATCGTGGCTCAGCTGCTCACGGCGCCCGCCGCAGCTCGCGACAAGACCGACGTCGTGACCATGCGCAACGGCGACAGGCTCACCGGCGAGGTCAAGAGCCTCGAGTACGGCATCCTGGAGCTGTCGACGGATCACGTGGGCACGGTGAAGATCGAGTGGCCCGAAATCGCGTCGCTCGAGAGCAAGATCTCTTTCGACGTGGAGCGCATTGGCGGCGCTCGCTCTCACGGCACGCTCACCACTACCGACGGCAAGCTGGTGATTGCGGGAGACGGAGGGGAGCCGGAGTCGGTGTCGCTCGCGGCGGTTACGCGCCTTTCCGAGCTCCAACCGGGCTTCTGGCAGCGTGTCAACGGCACGTTCTCGATCGGCTACAACTACACGAAGTCGAGCGACATCTCGGTCACCAATTTCGGCCTGAACTCGCAGTATGTCGGGGTGCGGGTCCGCTCGACGCTCGACATGAGCGGCAACCGCACGTCGAGCCCCGGGCAGAACGCCACGGACCAGGAGACGATCTCCTCGACCGTGCAGTTCCTGAGCGACAAGCCGCGCTTCTGGGTGCTGCTGAACACGCTCGAGAGCAACGAGGAACTCGGCATCGAGAGGCGGGTCCAGAGCGGCGGCGCGGTCGCGCGCTACTTCAGACAGACCGCCTACAGCGAGATCACCGGTTACGGCGGGCTCGTGCTCAACGCAGAGTGGACCACCGGCATCGACGACAAGCAGAGCAGCCTCGAAGGCGTCGTCGGCGGCCAGTGGCGCATATTTCGGTTCAACGATCCCGAGGTGAGCCTGACGGCGCAAGCGGCGCTCTATCCGAGCATCACCGAGTCGGGCCGCCATCGCAGCAGCTTGAACGTCACGCTCGCGCGCGATCTCGTCAAGGACTTCACGCTGAGCTTGAGCCTCTACCAGAGCTACGACAGCGATCCGCCCGCGGAGGCGAGCGGCGAGCTCAACAAGAAGGACTACGGCGTCGTGACGTCGCTCGGCTACAAGTTCTGAGGGCGTTCGCCGCACGCGGCGGCTCGAGCCTCAGGCGGCGGCGCGCGAGTGCACCGGCAGCGTGAACACGAACGTGGCGCCTCGATCCCCATTATTGGTCGCGGTGAGCTGCCCGCCGTGCACCGCGATGATCGACTGGCAGATCGACAGCCCGAGGCCGAGCCCCTGGGGCTTGGTCGTGAAGAACGGCTCGAACAAGCGGTCCGCTACTTGCGGCGCAATCCCGCCGCCGACATCCCGCACGGCCACGGCCACGAAATCCCCTTGCCGCGAGCTCGACACGTTGAGCAGGCGCTCGGACGGATCGTTCTCGCCCATCGCCTCCGATGCGTTCAGCAGCAGGTTGAGCAGCACCTGCTGGAGCTGCACGGGATCGCCGCGCGCGGCGGGCAGCGGCGACGCGAGATCCGAGACCAGCGTAACGCGGTGCTCCACGAGCTTGCCGCGCGCGAGCGCCAGCGTGTCGCGCACGATCGTGTTCACGTCGAGCGGCCGGAAGACATGCTCGCCCTTCTTCAGCAGCGACCGGAGCCGCGCAATGACCTCGCCGGTGCGTACGTCGTCCGTGACGATGTCCTCGAGGATGTCGTTGAGCTCGGCGACATCCACCGACTCGCGCATCAGCAGCCGCTGCGCGGCCTGGGCGTTGCTCAAGATCGCCGTGAGCGGCTGCCGCAGCTCGTGCGCGAGCGCGCCCGCGAGCTGGCCCAGGATCGCCACGCGCGTGAGGTGCGTGACCTGCTCGCGCTGCCGATCGACCTCGAGCTCCGCGCGCCGCAGCTGGGTGACGTCGCGACCGATGCCCTGGATCTCGACCCCCCCGTCGCCGATGACGTGATCGATCCACTGTTGATAGCCGATCGTGCCGTCGGCCCGCAAGACCTCGTGCGTGTGGTTCTCGACCCTGGGCCGCTCGATCAGCGACTTGAGATGCGCGAGCGCCCCGGCGCGGTCGGCTTCGGGAATCAGGTCGAGGAATTTGGTGCCGATCAGCTCCGCGCGCGTCCGGCCGAAGTAGCGGCAGTACGCGTCGTTCACGAACGTGAGCGTGGTGTCGGCCCGATACCGGCAAATCAAATCGGTCTGAGACTCCACGATGTTGCGATAGCGCTCCTCGCTCACGCGCAGCGCGCGCTCGGCTCGGAGCTTGCGGTTGCGTGCCAGGAGCGCGAGCACCGCGAGCGTCTGCAAGAGGAACGCGCCGACGGCGACGGCGATCTTCTCGCTGTGCTGCTCCCACAACGACGGTTCCCGGAACTCGACCACCGATCCCGGCGGCAACCTGCTCTCGTCGAGGCTCCAACGCTCGAGAGCGCGGGAGTCGACGACGTAGCTCGTCGCGGTGGTCTCGAGCGGCGGGATCGAGTCGGGCGACTCGCCGGCGAGTATCCGCTTGCTGAGCGCGGCCGCCTCCGCCCCGATCGTCGCGAACCGGTCCATGTAGCCGCCGACCGCGCCGCTGCCGATGACGCTTTCGTAGACGCCGTACACGGGCGCGTCCGACGCTTCGACCAAGCGCGCCGCGATCTCGCTCCCGCCGAAGTTCTCGCCGTCGGCGTCCTGCAGCATGCTCAAGAGCAGCACGAACGAATTCGGCCCGAGCTCGTGCAGCGCGCCGGTGACGGCGGACACCGGCTGGGCGGCCAGGTAGGTGAATTCCAGCCGGCCCGCGAACGACGCGAACCGCTCGCGCGCCAGCCGCTCCCACGCGCGGTCCGTCGCCGCGGAGCCGGTGACGACCACCGCGCGTCTCGCGCCCGGCTGGAGCCGCAGCGCAAGCTCGAGCGTTTCGATCGCGTCGAAATGTGTGACGACTCCCGTCGTCAGCGCCGGAAGACGCGGGACGTCGGGCCCGAGCACTCCCGAAAAGACGACGGGCACGCCCGGAAAGACGGAGTCCTTGTGTCGAGTGAGGAAGTCCAGAGACTCGGGCCCCAGCGCGATCAGAAGATCGAGCCGCATCGATCCGTACTTGCCGCGCAGCAAGCGCGTCAAGTCCTCTTCGTGCGCGGCGCCCGGGAAGCGCGCGGCGTCGAGAAACTCCGTGAACACTTCCATTCGCGGGGCGCCGCTCGACAACGTCTCGTCGAGGCTGCGGCCGACGAAGTACCCGGACGGGAGCAACACGTCGAGCGGAAACAAGATGAGCACGCGCTTCGTGCTCTCGGGGGATTGCGCGACGCTCGCGTCGAGCGCGAGGCAACAGCACGAGGCCAAGAACAGCGCACGCAGCAGACAGGAAAACCCCGGACCGGCGGCTGCTCGCAGCGCGGCGTATACGCGGCCCGACTTTTCGGACGCGATCACTTTCCCCGGAGATCCTGACCCGTGCTGCGGCTCGAGCCAAATATATGCCGAGCGCGCGCGGCCGTCACGCGCAAGAGAATGGAATGCCGCGTACGCCAGCGCGTCGCGATTCAGGTTGTTCAGCTTCGCGGCTTGCCGGCGTCGCAGATCGTCCGCGCCGGCAGCGTCGCGCTAGAGCGAGAGCGTCAGCGGAACGACCGCCGCAGCATTTCGAGCGCCGGCGTGAGCGTGTCCCAGTACGGCCGCGCGCACTCGCTGTGCCAAGGTCCGCTCATCCCGAGCTCGCCGTGCGGGTCCTGCGTGAAACGCATGTCCGTCGTCGGCTGCCCGTCCTCGATGGGCTCCTTGCAGCCTTTGCACCGCGGACCTTCCCAGTCCCCGGGTCTGCCGTCGAATGGCACTTTCGTCCACCTTGCGCCTCTTCGGGCGCGTCGCGCATCCAAGTCGCGCGTACTGTTCCAAAGGGACCGCGCTTTGTCCAGGAAATGCGTCCCATCGAGCGCGCCGCGCCGCGCCGGCGCACGAGCGATAACCGCCGACGGGCGCAGCGATGCGCCGGGCACATCCGTGCGTCGGCCGTGCCTGGCACCAAGGGTGTCTGACAGCAAGGGTGTCCGACACCCCGTGTCCGACACCGAGGCGTGGACCGAGACGCGAGTACGGCCTTGGTCCCATTGGCCGTGAGTTGTCGCGCGCTAACGATCGTCATGAGCTCGCCCACTCGCGGCGGGTTACCCGAACGTTTTAGCGCGACTGCTGAAGGAGCCTCGCATGACCAAGACCACGACGTTGCTGCTCTCCATCGGTGCGCTTTGCGCCGGCACGGCCTCGGCCCAACTGCAAGGACAGAGCTACGCGGCCCCGCTCGGCCTGTTCGTCTATCCCGGCAACGGCCAGTCGCCCGCAACGCAGCACACCGACGAGGCCGCTTGCTACCAGTGGGCGCAGCAGGCCACGGGCATCCAGAATCCGACGACGCCGCCGCCGGCCCAGCAGCCGCAGGAACAGGCGAGCTCCGGCGGAGGCGCCGGGCGCGGCGCGCTCCGCGGCGCGGCGGGCGGCGCCCTGCTCGCGGAAGTCGGCGGCAATCACAACACCAACGAGGCCGCGTGGGCGGGCGCGGTGATCGGCGGCGCGCGCGGCGCGAAGGAATCGAAAGTCCGCAACCAGGCCGCGCAAGACAACGCGCAGAACGCGAGCAGTCAGCAGTTCCAGCAGCAACTGCAGACGTTCAACAAGGCGTTCTCGGCCTGCATCGAAGGCAAGCACTACACGATCAAGTAGCGGCGGCCGTGGCCGGCGTCGGTGTCAGACGCGGTTGGTGTCTGACACCTTAAGTGCTTCGCTGCGAACGCGGGCAAAAAAATCGCACCGTTGCGGCCATTGCACGGGGGGAACGCGCAAGAGCGGCTGCGGTGCGAATGGGTGGGTTGGAATGCACGTTGCCGTTGTCGACCGGGAGGCAACCACGCGAGCCCCACTTTCGTCAATTGCGATCGGCTGCCGCCACAACCACGGAAACAGTCGCGGCACGCATGCCGGGTTCGCCGTAACCTCCGCTGGTACTTTGTTCTGTCTCGATCTTCGTTCCCTCGCGAACAGCACCCAATGGGACCTTGGGACTAGTCGCGGAACTTTGGCCGCGAGGTTGCGCACACGCCGCGCTCCCATTGTGTCGCGCATGACACAGCGCGCCGACCTGTGCGACCAAGGTCCGATGCCCTTCCGGGCGGCCGACACGAACACTGCAGGCCTCATGGCAACAGCGCAGATTCGCGCCGCGTTGCCGAGCAACTGACGTCGGTCAACACAGGAGAACGCCGTTATGGAACCGTCTCAGCATCTTCTTCGCGGGGCCCGGGTCGCGCTGCTCGCCGCGCCGCTGTTTTGTTATCCGGCCTTCGCGCAGGAAGGGCTAGCCAAGGGCGATTACGACTTCACCGTGTTCATCCCGTATCTGGACTCCGTCGACGAGGACTTCGTCGGCGGCACGCGCGTCCACGTGGACAGCGACGTCGGCTTGGGCTTCGGCTTCGACTACTTCATGACCGACAACACGACGGTCGGCGGCACGTTCACCTATTCCCAGCCCGACGTCGAGGTCTCGCTGCATGTCCAAAACCCCCCTCCCGGCGGCTCGTTCAGCCTGCTGCGCGGCGAGATGGAGGCCATGGGGTTCATGGGGAACATCACGCACCAATTCGGCAAAGGCAAGCTCCGGCCCTACGCGTTCGGCCAGCTCGGCTGGATCTACGTCGACACGAACATCGCCGACGGCCCGCCGAGCACCGGAGGCTGCTGGTGGGATCCGTGGTGGGGCTACACCTGCACGGTGTACCAAGACACCAAGACGAGCACCGAGTTCTCCTACGGCTTCGGAGTCGGCGTGCGCATGAACCTGGGCAGGACCATGTTCCTCGACCTCGGGTGGATCCAGCAGTGGACCGACTGGCCGCAGGCGGTGAGCCCGGACAACTACTCGACTTACCGCGTCGGCTTGGGCTTCCATCACTGATCGCGGCCGCGCCGGCGGCGCCGCCGCGGTGCCGACCGGCGCGGGTGCGTCACTCGTCCCAGGATTTGTCCGAGCCGATCATCCGCCACGCTTCGTCTAAGTAGGCTTCGAGCTCCTTCACCGAGACGTTGCTCGGATAGCTGTCGAAGCTCAGCGTGCCGCCGACCGCCTTCGCACTGCCGCGCCGGTCCGCGCCGTAGTTGTCAGCCAGGGGACGATCGCGCAGCGCCGCGGCCTTGCGCCGGTGCTGATCCAGCAGCCGCTTCTTGGTGGACTTGTTCATTCGGAGGCTCCCCGACGGAGACGTGACGAGTCTGCCCGCGGCGCACGCATGTGCCGCGGGCTCCGGAGACGTCCCGAACATATGCGGCCGGGGCGGGGGTGCCTATAGGTCTCTGGTCTTAGTTGGCGATGCGCTTGAACGCCGGCCGCGCCATGCAGCGCTCGACGTACTGAGCGAACACCGGGCGCAGCTCGAGGGCCTTGGTCATCGTGCCGTAGTTGAGCTGTGACGCGACGTAGACGTCGGCCGCGCTGAATCGCTGGCCGACGATGAAGGGGCCGGGGACGAGCGCCGTGGCGAGCGCGTTGAACACGTTCTCGTACGTGCCGTAGGCGATGTGGCCCTCTTTTTCCACGGGCCGCGCCAGCAGCCGGTCGACGAGCGCCGGCTCGACGCATGCCGCGCCGAAGAACAGCCAGCGGAAATACGTGCCGCGCGCGGGTTCGTCGTTGCGGGGCGCGAGGCCCGCGCCGGGGAATGCGTCGGCGAGATACGCGCAGATCGCGGCGGTCTCCGTCACCACTACGCCGCGATGGACGATCGCCGGAATCTTGCCCATCGGATTCACGGCGAGGAACTCCGGCGTCTTGTGCTCCCGCTTCTCGAAGTCCAGGATCTTGACGTCGTACTGAGCGCCGGCCTCCTCGAGCATCCAATGAATGATCCGGCCACGCGACATCGGATTGTGGTAGAACGTGACTCGGTCCGACATTCGACTCTCCTCGTGGGCGGCCAAGCGTGACCTCCTCCGATCGTAGATGCAACCCGCACCGAGCGTGACGCGCATTCCGCGCGCCGTCTGGGCCCTCGGCATCGTGAGCCTCTTCATGGACGTCTCGTCCGAGATGATCCATTCGCTGCTGCCGGTGTTCTTGACGAGCGTGCTCGGCGCGAGCGTGACGACCGTGGGCTTCCTCGAGGGCGTCGCCGAGGCCACGGCGTCGATCACGAAGGTGTTCTCCGGCACGCTCAGCGACCGGCTCGGCAAGCGCAAGCTGCTCACCGTCATTGGCTATGGGCTCGCCGCGTTCACGAAGCCGCTGATCGCAATCGCGCCCAGCACGGCCTGGGTGTTCGGCGCGCGCTTCGCGGACCGTGTGGGCAAGGGCATCCGCGGCGCGCCCCGCGACGCGCTGATCGCGGACCTCACGCCGGCCACGCTGCGCGGTGCAAGCTTCGGGTTGCGGCAGGCGCTCGACACCGTGGGCGCGTTTGCCGGCCCGCTGCTCGCGATGGCGTTGATGGCGCTGACGCACGACCGTTTTCGGTTCGTGTTCTGGATCGCCGTGATCCCCGCCATCGCGTCCGTGCTGCTGCTGATCGCGAGCGTCGACGAGCCGGAGCGCACCCGCAACCCCGACGCGAAGCCGCCGATGCTGCGCGCGATGCTCGGCACGCTCGGCGCGCGCTATTGGCTACTCGTGGCGGTGGCGGCGCTGTTCACGCTCGCGCGCTTCAGCGAGGCGTTCTTGATATTGAAGGCGGCGGACGATGGCTTCGCGGCCGCCACGGTGCCGCTCGTGCTGGTCGTGATGAACGTTGCTTACGCTTTGTCCGCGTACCCGGCCGGCAAGTGGTCCGACCGCGTGAACCGCTGGGTGATCCTCGGGCTCGGCTCGGGGCTGTTGATCGCGGCCGACCTCGTGCTCGCCTTCTCCGGCTCGGTGGTGGGCGCGGGCGTCGGCATCGCCCTTTGGGGCGTGCACTTGGGCTGCACGCAGGGTCTGTTCTCGGCGCTCGTCGCCGACGCGTCGAGCCCGGAGCAGCGCGGCACCGCGTTCGGCGTGTTCTACCTCGTGACCGGCGTCGCGCTGCTCGCGGCGAGCGCGCTCGCGGGCGTCGTCTGGGACCGGCTCGGCCCCGCGGCAACGTTCTTGACGGGCGCGACGCTCGCCGCGCTGTCCGCCGGCGTGGCGCTCACGCTCTACTCCACCGGCCGCCTCCGCGGAAAATAGGGACATGTTGCCTTTTCGGCGAGATGCGGGCGTGATCTGTCGCGTGGAGTGGTCGCCGAAAAGGCAACATGTCCCTATTTTCCGCGGAACGATCTGTCGCGAGGCTGCCGCCGAAAAAGTAACCTGTCCCTATTTTCCGCCGGACGAGGTGCTCGAATGACTTCGATCGTGACTCTCGCGTTCCTCCATCACGCGGTGGCGTTTCTGCTGGTCGCCGTCGTCACCGTGGAGCTCGTGCTCATGCGCGAGCTCACGCTCACGACGGCGCGCAGCCTCGTGCGCATGGACGCCGTCTACGGCGTGGCCGCGCTCGCGATCCTCGTGATCGGCTTCCTGCGGGTGTTCTATACGGAGAAGGGCTCCGCCTACTACTTTCACAGCATTCCGTTCATCCTGAAGATCGCGCTGTTCGCGATCGCGGGCCTGCTCTCGATCTATCCCACGAAGCAATACTTGAGCTGGCGCAAATCGCTCAAGGAGAACCGCGTGCCGGCGGTCGACGACCGCGTGCGGCGCAAGATCCGGATGATCCTGCACATCGAGCTCACGCTGCTGTTCTTGATGATGCTCTGCGCCGCGATGATGGCGCGCGGCGTCGGCGTCTTCAGCTGAGAGCGCCGGCAGAGAGTTCATTCGTTCAGAAGGGGAAACGATGATCGACATGGTCGAGACGATCGGGGCCTTTCACACGGCCACCGACGAGCTGCCCTACGCCGACGACTGGGCGAACACGCCCGGCGTGCGCTTGAAGCTTCTGATGGCCGACATCGAGGGCGCACGCTTCGCCGTGCGAATCCGATTCGCGCCGGGCATCCTGCTGCCGCCGCACAAGCACACGGGCGAGGTCCATGCGTTCACGCTGTCGGGCGAATGGGCGTATCTCGAGCACGCGGACATTCCCCCGAGCCGCGCCGGATCGTATCTGTTCGAGCCGCCCGGCAGCACGCACACGCTCAAGGTCGCCGACCATGCGAAGGGCGACACCGACGTCGTGTTCGTCGTCTACGGCGCGATGATCCACCTCGGTCCGAACGGCGAGGTGCTCGCGATCGGCGACGCGGAAAGTCACCTGCGCGACTGGCCCGCGGCCGTGCGCGCGCAGGGCAAGAAGCTGCCGGCGACGTTCCCGATCGGCGGATCGATGCGCTATCGGCCCGTTTGACCTCTGGCACTAGGGTCAGACCCCGGGGACAGACGCGGACGTCTGTCCCCGGGGTCTGACCCTAGTTCCACGCTAGTTCAGGTCGCGCAGGCCCTCGTTGAGCTCGATCAGCGTCCCCCACGGATCGCGGATGAACGCGACGCCGAGCTTGAGCTCGGGCGAGTAGCGGTACGGCACCGTGAGCTCGACGCCCTTTGCCTGCAGCTCCTTGCAGAATGCCTCGAGCCCGCGGACCTCGAAGCCCACGTGGTCGATTGCGCGGCCGGCCGTGCCGACGAGCGGCTCGTCGGGCAGCCAGCTGAAGAAGTTCAGCATGTAGCCGACGCCCGGCAGGTCGGCGCCGATGAAGAAGTCGGTCTGGCCCGGCCGCAGCGTCGCGTTGAACGTCTTCATGTACCACTGCTGCATCTCGACGAACTGCTTGTTCACGAAGTGCACGTGATGGTGTTTGATCGGCGGCGCGTTCGGCTCCATGTTCGTGACGAGCTCCACTTTCACGCCGTCGGGCCCGACCAGGTACTCGAACATGCCGTAGTTGCCGGCAGTCGGCGGCGCCGCGGGCTGTCCCGGCCCGGGCTCGCGCCCCACCGCGCGCTGGAAACCGTTCGCGACCGCGCGCGCGGCGACCGTCGCGACGTTCGGCACCGCGAAGCCGATGTGGTCGAGCGTCGTGCCGCGGGTGGGCCCTGTCGGCGCCTGCTTGCGGAAGAAGATGTAGACGTCGGGGAACTTCACCATGTCGGCGCCGTCCGGGCCGAACTTCGCGCGCGTGCCGCCGAGCGTGTCGACCCAGAATTTCATCTGCGCTTCGATGTCGGTGGCGTTGATGTGGTAGTGGCCGACGATGATCGGCGCGTCCTTGTTCGTGAGCTGTGCCGCGGCTTGCCATGCGGGCAGCACGGCGAGCAGGCTCGCGACGAGCAGTCGGAATGCGGTCTTCATGGTCCCCTCTCGTTCGAGTTGTTCGGAGAATCGGTCGGCCCGAGAGAGTATAGCCACGTAGGTCCTTTGGCACGCGCGGCCCCTCGAGCGGCCGCGGTAGCATAGCGGCATGAGGCGACTCGAACCTCGCTTGCTGGGCACGTTGGCCGCCGGGGCGCTAGCCGCCGCGGCCGATCCGTGCGGCGCGCAGACGGCCGGGCAGTCGGGCGCCGGCAGAGTGATGACCTCGGGCCGCGAAACGGGCTCCGGCGGCGGCGCCGCAACCTCCGGCGCAACCGCTAGCGAGGCCCCCGCGTCCGCCCGCGCCCTACCCCGTTTCGAGCTCACCCCCTACGGCGCCTACCGCTTCGGCGGCGAGTTCGACGCGCCGTCCGACGACGACCCGGCAACACCGGAGACGCCCAACTTCGAGCTCCACGAGGGCAACGCGTTCGGCCTGATCTTCAACATTCGCGCGGCAACCGTGAACACCCAGTGGGAGATCCTCTACGCCCATCAGCAAACCGAGGTCGACACGCTGCCGTCGTTCGTCGGCGGGCCGCGGCTCGACATCGACGTCGACTATCTGCAATTCGGCGGCACGTACCTCTTCGACGAGCAGAGCACGAGCACCGTGCCGTTCATCGCGTTGACGGTCGGCTTCGCGCACTTCGATCCCACAATTCAAGGCCCGGAGGGCGAAACCTATTGGTCCGGATCGATCGGCGGCGGCGTGCAGCTGCGCGCCGACAAGCGGATCGGCGTGCGCCTCGAGGCGCGCGCGTTCGCTTCGCTCATCGACAGCGACAGCACGCTCTTCTGCACCACGGGCCCGGAAGCCAACCGCTGCGCGCTGTCCGTCAGCGGCACGGCCCTCTTCCAATTCGAAGCCCGCGCCGGCGTCGTGATCCGGTTCTAGGGACTGTCCCCATTTTCGACGCTGCGCTCGGACGCGGCAGGCGCTCCAACGAAAATGGGGGGGCTGTCCCTTCTTGGGCGCCCGTAGCGCATCGCAGAGGGACAGTCCCCATTTTCGTCACGCCGCGTGCAGGACCAGAGCACATCGACGAAAATGGGGACAGTCCCAGGAAGCCACATGATCATCGAAGCCCTCCTCGTCCTCGTTCTCATTTCGCTGAACGCGTTCTTCGCGATGTCCGAGCTCGCGATCGTGTCCGCACGCCGCGCGCGGCTCCAGCAACGGGCCGGGGCGGGATCCTTAGGCGCTCGAGTCGCCCTCGAGCTCTCCGACGATCCCACCCGCTTTCTGTCCACGGTGCAAATCGGGATCACGCTCGTAGGCATTCTCGCGGGCGCGTTCAGCGGCGCGACGATCGCGGAGAAGCTCGGAGCGCTGCTCGAGCTCCATGGCCTGTCGACGAGAGCCGCCTCATTGTCGGCGCTCGTGGTCGTAGTGCTCGCCCTGACCTTCCTGTCGCTCGTGCTCGGCGAGCTCGTGCCGAAACGGATCGCGCTCGCGCATGCGGACGGCATCGCGAGCCGCGTGGCCCCGATCATCAAGACGTTCGCGCGCGTGATGCATCCCGCGGTGACGATCCTGCGGTGGTCGACGGAGGCCGCCGCGCGGCTATTCGGCGTCGGCGCGGGAACGCGAGCGAAGGTCTCGGATGAGGAGATCAACGCGCTCGTCGCCGAGGGAATGCAGCAGGGCATCATTCGCCCAGCCGAGCGCGCGATGGTCGAGGAGGTGCTGCGGCTCGCCGACCGCCCGGTGCGCACGATCATGACGCATCGCACGAACATCGCCTGGCTCGACGTCAACGATACGGGAGAGGCCCTGCGCCGCAAGATCGCCGAAAGCTCTCACAGCCGCCTCCTGGTATGCGAAGGCGATTTGGATCACTGCGTGGGGTACGTCCGGATGCCCGACATCGCCAACCGGGTCCTCTCCGACCAGCCGCTAGAGCTGCTCGCGCTGATTCGCGAACCCTTGACCGTGGGCGAGAGCCTGAGCGCGCTCGACCTCATGGCGATGTTCCGCCGCGCGCGACCGCACGTTGCGCTCGTCGTCGACGAGTACGGCGGCCTGCTCGGCATCGTGACGCCCACGGACGTGCTCGAGACGATCACCGGCGACTTCGCCGACGAGAGCCGCGCCGGCCGCTTGGTTCGCCGCGAAGACGGCTCCTGGCTCGCGGACGGACAGATGGAGCTGCAGGCCCTCGAGCGCGAGCTCAGCGCCGGCGGATTGGCCGGCGGATTGGCGATCGGCACGGAGTTCTCGACGCTCGCCGGGCTCGTCCTGAGCCGGCTCGGCCGCATTCCGTTGCCCGGTGAAGTCGTGATCGTGAACCAGTGGCGGCTCGAGGTGGTGGACCTCGACGGCCACCGCATCGACAAAGTCATCCTCACCCGCCTCGGCCCGCGCGCACGCGTGTAGGGACTGTCCCCATTTTCGACGCTGCGCTCAGACGCGGCACGCGCCGCAACGAAAATGGGGACTGTCCCTATGCGTTGAGCGCAGCGCACCAGGGACAGTCCCTCTAAACGGGCGCCGCGCGCGTGTGCCACTGCGTCGCCTGCTCGTACGCGTGCGCGATCGCGAGCACGCGCGCCTCGGCGAGCCGCGGCCCGCTGATCTGCAACCCGATCGGCATGCCGGCCTTCGTGAACCCGCACGGCACGCTGATCGTCGGCAACGCGTAGACGTCGAACGGCAGCGTATTGCGGATCAAGCTGATCTCGTTCGGCGCGTCCTTGAGCGCCGCTTCGATCTCGGCGGGGATGGTCGGCATCGTGGGCGTGACCAGCACGTCGACGTTCTTGAAAAGCTCGCCGCTCGTATTGCGCGCGATCACCATCTGCCGGCGCGATGCGAAGTAGGCCGTCGCCGCGATGTTCTGCCCGTCGAGAATCCGCCCGAGCGTGATCGGGTCGTAGAGCTTGCGCTTCTCGGGATCGGCGACGAGCTTCTCGTGATAGGCGTAGGTCTCCGCGAACAGCACGGGCCCGGAATCGACCGGCGGCACGACAGCGTCTGTCACGACGCCGCTCGTGAGGCCGCGCAACACGCGGATCGCCTCTTCCACCGCCGCCGCGATCTCCGGATCGAGGCCGGTGAAGAACGGCTCGCGCGGCACGCCCAATCGCAGCGACTTCACGCTCGCGCCGATCGCGTCGTGGTAGCTCTCCTTCGGCGCCGCGATGCTCACGGGATCGAGCGGGTCGAAACCCGCGAGGGCGGTCATCACCGTGGCTGAGTCCGCCACGGTTTTCGCGAGCGGGCCCACGTGGTCGTGCATCTCCGACAGCGGCACGATGCCGCGAATGCTCGCGAGCCCATGTGTCGCCTTGAGCCCGACCACTCCGCAGCACGACGCCGGATAGCGGACCGACGCGGCCGTGTCCGTGCCGAGCGCGGCCGCGCACATCCGCGCCGCGACCGCCGCCGCGGAGCCCCCCGACGAGCCGCCGGGCGCGCGCTTCAAGTTCCACGGATTGTGCACCGGGCGGTAGTGCGTGACCGCCGACGTGCCGCCGTACGCGAACTCGTGCATGTTGAGCTTGCCGAGGAACACGGCGCCCGCGTCGCGAAGCTTGGTGACGACGGGCGCGTCCTCGGTGGGCACGCGGTCGGCGTACACGGCGCTCGCGGCGGTGGTGAGGATGCCGGCCGTGTCGATGTTGTCCTTGAGCCCGATCGGGATGCCGTGCAGCGGGCCGCGGTTCTTACCGGCCATGATCTCGGCCTCGAGCGCGCGCGCGTGCGCGAGCGCCTGCTCGGCGAGCACCGTGATGTACGCGTTGACGCGCGGCTGGAGCTGCTCGATGCGCGCGAGATAGGCGCGCGTGAGCTCGACCGGCGACAGCTGCTTCGCGGCGATGCGCTTGCCGGCCTCGTCGATGGTGAGCTTCGTGAGCTCGTCGCCGGAGCCGCTGCGTTGGGCCGCGGCGGGCCCGGCTGCGGCGAGCGCCGCGGCGGCCGCGGCAGCTTCGAGCACGTCGCGGCGAGTCACTGATGGTTCGGTCATAGATGTCTATCCCCCTTGGCATGAGTGTAGGGGCACACGCTGCAGCGGCTCAAGAAACCGCCCTCGACCGACAGCCCAAGAACGCCCAGATTCTCGAAAGCGTTCGCAGGAACACGCGATCTACTCAGAGCAACGGTCCGGCGGGCGACGAGCACGCCATTTCGAGTAGCCGCGAACCCATGGCACGTTGCTTGCAAACAGGTGCTGCACCGACAACGCGAGCAGACGGTGGTTGAACCGCGGCGCGTTTGCGATTCGATCAATCAGCAGGAGCAATCATGGACAAGGATAGGGTGAAGGGCGCCGCCAAAACCGTCACCGGAAAGGCCAAGACTGCCGTCGGCAAAGCGCTCGGCGACGAGAAGCTGAAGAACGAAGGCCGCGCCGACCAGGTAAAGGGCAAGGTCCAAAACGTCGTGGGCGGTATCAAGGACAAGCTGCGCGAAGAGGACGAGAAGTCGGACGAGACGCCTTAGCGGGTCTCCGGGGGCGCAGCTCGGTACAACCTGCGCCGGGTCTACACAAGAGGTAGGAATTCCATGGGAACCAACAAGATCATCGCAATCGTGCTTCTCGTCGTGGGGCTCGCGCTCCTGTACTTCGGGTTCAACGCAAAGGATGCGCCACTCGAGAAAGTGCACGAGACGTTCACCGGCGACTACACCAATCAGACGATGCTCTATCTGATCGGCGGCGCCGCGGCCGCAATCGGCGGCGTGGCAATGCTGCTCAGAGGCTCCCGCCGATAGATAGGTAGATAGCTCGCCGGCCCGAAATACGCGGCGGCGGCTCGCCCGCGCGTTGAAGAGGACGCGCTAGCGACGGCGCGCCGGGTTGCTCCTCGTGAGATGCGCGCGGATCGCGTCGAGGTCGGCGTCGCTGACCTCGGTCTCGCGGAATTGCGGCATGACGGCAGGCCGTGCCGCACCGTCGTCTCGATAAAGTCCCGCCCTACCCGGCGCCCTTTCGCTACCATGGCCCAAGTTTCCGCGGAATCGTCGTGGGGAATGCCGATGGGTTACCTCTGGGTCGCGCTCGGCGGCGCGCTCGGCAGCGTCGCGCGCTACGCGTGCGCCGCGCTCGGCGTGCGCCTCCTCGGCGCCACGTTCCCGTGGAGCACGCTGTTCGTGAACGTGAGCGGCTCGTTCGCGATCGGCTTGCTGGCCGCGCTCACGACCGCGGACGCGAAGCCGCTCGTGATCGGCGACTCGCGCGCGTTCCTGATGATCGGCGTGCTCGGCGGCTTTACGACGTTCTCGTCGTTCAGCCTGGAGACGCTGAACCTCGCCCGTGGCGGCCAGTGGGGCGCGGCTGGGGCGAACGTGGCCGGCTCGGTCGTGCTCTGCCTCGTGGGCGTGTGGCTCGGCCATCTCGCCGGCGGCGCGCTCAACCGCTGAGACGATTTCTCGTTGCCGCTCCCATCGCTTTGCCGATAAACTGGTCGACGGAGAGGTGCCGGAGTGGCCGAACGGGCTTGACTCGAAATCAAGTGTACGGGTGACCGTACCGTGGGTTCGAATCCCACCCTCTCCGCCAAATCACCAGTGACGGCGCGCCTTACAGAGCCGATCTAGAGCCGACCCAACATCCAACCCATCAAAGCGCGGCGCTCCAGCAAGCGGCCGCTCTCGGCGCTACCACGCCGCGGGCGGCCATCACCAACGTTTGATGGAGAAACGAAGATGACGACTAATCGTAACAGCGCCCCGCGCCGCGCGCGCCCCGCACCGAAGCGCACCACCGAGCCCGAGGATCGCCACCCCACCAGCCCCGGCGCGTGGCCGAAGGAGTCGTCGGCGATCGTGAAGATGGCGGGCGACCTCGCCGGCGCCCGCCGCGACCCCGCCGAGCTCCGCGCGCGCGTCGAGGCACTCGGGCACGTCCTAGTCGAACGTCCTCGCGTCGACGACGTCGACGTTGACGACCAAGAGTTCGGACTCTATATCCTCGATCCGGCCGGCGCGCGCTTCGTGATCACGCCGACAGGTCATGGCCAGAAAGAGGATCTCCGCGAAGTTGAGTCGTGGTGCGACAACCGTTCGACGAAGGCCGAGCCCGCGGACGCCGAACGCAAAGGTGGCAATCGCCAGCAGCTTGACCCCGCTACGCTCCTGAACGCCATTCGGGATGAGCTCCACCCCGGCGACGGCTCGGAGAACGACAACGAGGGATTCGTCAGGGGCCTCGCGCGCGCCGCGGAGCGTGCCGACAGGCTCGTGCGCGAGCTCGCCGGTATGCCGGAGAAGACGACGAGCGAGGAAAGGCATCTCCATGCCGACACAGTCACCGAGATCAAAGACGAGCACCCACAGGCCGACGAGCGTGAGCTAAAGATCCGCGTCGCGATCCGCGAGTCGATGCCCATGACGCCGGACGAGGAAGACGCGATGCACGACAAGATCGCTGCGGCCATCGGCCCTTTCGACGCGTCGACCAACCACGGCGCAGAGACGCCACTCGAGCTCATGTACGGCGTGCGGGCGCTCGCGCACGTGCTGTTCACCGAGCTCGGTATGGGAGAGAGAAACCTCTGTGCCGAAACCTTGTGCGGCCTCGTCACGCTGCTCGAGCGCGACGCTGATCGTGCCGTGAAGTGTCTGGAGTGAGCCCCATGAGCCAAGTCATTGAGATCAGCATGGCGCGCCGGCGTGTCGGCGCGTCCGATCCGCCCAGGCGAACAGCGACGACGGTGCCGGAGGAGCTCGAGATCGCGATTTGCTTCGCACCGTCCGGCCGGATCGAGACCTTCGTGACGGTCAGCGATGCGCTAGACGCGGCGCGCTGTGCACTCGACGCCGGCAGCGGCTGCGCGATCACCTGGCGCAAGCGCACCACCAACGATCCCTGAGCACGTCTAACCAGGGGCCCTCCGCCTATCCGCGCCGGCCTGAGTGCCGGCGCTTTCGTTTCTGCACCCCTCGATATTCTGCGCCTGGTCGATGGAGTTACGAGCAAGCACGATCCGCTTCTTAGGCGCGGGCTGATCTAGTCCTCAGCGCCATCGCTGCCCTTCGCGGGGCCTCTCTCATTTCGGGCGGCAGCTTTCGTTTGTGGCAGACTCAGCACATGGTCGACATCGCAGCGATTTCCGGGCTCGCAACGGTACTCACCACGGCACGCCGGCTCTTACGCGACCTCAAAGAAAAGAACCTCTCGAGCCAGCACGCGGCGCTGGTCGACCAGGCCATGGAGGTCGTCACCGACGCGAACGAGAGACTTTTCGCGATTCAGAGCACCCCTCCTGGAAGTGCAGCAGGAGAACAGCTCGCTGAAGTCACAGCTTGCCACGGTAAAGGACTGGACCGCTCGCCTTGCGAACTATGAGCTCGTTCGCGGCGCCGGCGGCGCGCTGATCCACAAATCGAAAGCGGAGCCGCTGCACTACGCGTGTCCACGCTGCGTCGAGTCCGTAAAGGAAATCCACTTCCTACGCCCCGGCGCTAGCTACATCGGCCACTACTCGTGTCCGGCATGCAAAGAGGAATTCCGAGTCGACTTCGTCCGATCGACCTTGGAGTGATGGCTTCGGCCCGTCCCCGCCCCCCCCGAATTTCTCCCACTATCTGCGGATCTCCGGCGGTTTCGGGGAAAACGTCAACCGGTTGACAGTTGCTCGTGGCGGCCTGTGGCAGACTTGGGCGTATGAAAACGGCGACTGTGATCTGCCAGCTCTGTGCGATCGGCGATCACCATGGAAAGAGCACGAGCGACGTGGGCGACTCGATCGATTGCTCGAACTGCGGCAAATTTCGCATCTCGCACCAGACGTTCAACGACTTCATCAACAACGTTCACGGCCGCGGTGAGGAGCAGCGTGCGCTGCTCGCGTACTTGGTCCGTCAGCGCGCTCGCCCCGATGAATGGATCCGCGTCACGCCGGAGCTCGTCGAGCAAGTCTACTCGGGCGCGGTCTCGTTCCCGAGCGCGATCGCTCAGGTCGAGAACCTCGTGGTATGGCTCGCGGAGAACGTCCCGCAGCCTGGCCAGGCCCATCGACATCGAGTATCGGACATTCCAGGCGGTGATCGGCTGCACGAGCCTGCCGACGTTTACTTGGGTTGTGCGCTCTGCGATGAGCCGCGACTTCCTGAGCGGCACCGAGTCTGGATCGAAGGGGAGCTGGGAGCTGCGGAACGCGAGCCTCACGCTGACCGGCTGGTTGTGGTATGACCAAACCGGGGCGGCATCGCCGCTCGCGAGTCGCGTTCATGGCGATGCAATACAACGATCCGATCCTCGAGCGTCTCGTCGACGATCACTTTCGGCCCGCCGTCGCGCAGGCCGGCTTCGAGCTCCGACTTCTGAAGGACAAGCCCGCTGCGGGCATCATCGACAATCGGATGCGCGTCGAGATCCGCCGCTCGCGGATCGCCGTCTGCGATCTCACGCACGGCAACAAGGGGGCGTATTGGGAAGCGGGCTTCGCCGAGGGCCTCGGCCTCCCGGTGATCTACACGTGCGAGGAGAGCGCGCTCAAGGACGCGAAGCTGCACTTCGACACGCGGAACTGCCAGGTCGTCCCTTGGACGGTCGATCAACCACAACGAGCAGCCGAGATGCTCAGGGACACGATCCGGAACACGCTACCGACCGAAGCGTCGCTTGACGATCCCGAGTGAATCGCCGCGCGCGCCGACCCGGCGATCGGCGCGCCCGACGGTCGCCCCTAATCCGGGCCGCCCGGATCCAAACTGGCTGGCCCGCTCTGGACGATCACGAACGCCGAGAGCGTCAGCTGCTGATTGATCGTTCCGTCGCCTGCTCCTGAAACCGTTCCCGCGCGAACTTGAGGGGCCCTGCTCCTTAATCGTATCGGTCGCTGCACACTGCATGTACAACAGATTTGGGCTCGAGCTCGGTCAATCGCCACCGCCGCGGCTCGGATAGCAAAGGTCCACAACCGCATTGGCGAACACCGCTATGCAGTGATCGCACGCCTGGCGGCCCGCGTTACGCGCAACTTCTTCGAACTTCGCTTTCAGCTCGTCGATCGATGCATCCAACGGCACATCGAGGTGTATCGAGAACGTGGACCTCGAAACCTGTTCGCTTACGTTTGAAATGATCGCGGCAATTTCCTCGGCTCGATCGGGAGAGTAGCCGCGCTTCGTCGCGGCTCGCGCGAGGACATCGCGCAGCGAATCCTGAGTATTCCCTCGCCCGAACTCGACGTTGATGATGTTGTCGCTCATGAGCCACCTCGAATCTCGCGCGCCTGCGCGCTGTTGCGGCTAATGATAACGACGTCGCGGTCGTTCACGTTTCTCGAGATCACTTTGCCGAGAAGCTCGCCGAGAGCTTCCAGACCGCCGATACCGCCAAGGCCGATGAGCTGCGCGCCGCTGAGGTCGACGATCACTTGACCGCGAGCGGAGGCGCGCCCGGGCAGACCGGGAGCATTGGCGGGTTCCCCATTGACGGTAGGAGTACTGCCAGCGGCGCTCGGAGTCGTTCCGCCACCGCCGCCTTCGAATGAAGTCGAGCGAATCGCTTGAATTTGGGCGAGCTGCGCCGCGACGGCGACAGCCGCCATTGCGGCGCCCACGACCGGGCCGCCGGCCGCGGTGCCAAACTTGAAGGCGGAGATGGCGGTCGCGGGGAGGTCAATCGCAGCCTGAGCGAGCGCGGCGGCTTTGTTTATTTTGAACAGCGTTTTGTTTTGCTGTGCAACGCCCGCTGTCAGATCCACTAGCTCACCGAGCACGGTCTGCGTCTTGACCCGCGCAGATTGCAGCTCGAACTTTTGCCGCTCCGTCAATCCTTTCTTGGTAATCCCGGTCAGGCGTTCCTGGGTTTGCTGGGAGATCTTTATCGAGAGCTCGGCGAACTTCTGATCGTCGATGAGATTCTGTTCGCGCGCGCCACGCAGCATCTCAAGTCGATTCTGTAGCGCGCTCAGTTCGACGTCGCGACGTTGCTCTTCGATCCTCTGGCGCAACTCTGTTTCTTGCTGCAAGCTCAGTTGCCCGAATTCTTTGCGGGCCTCGAGCTCGGCCTCGAAGCCCTCGCTCAACACCGCCTGGACCGACTGAAGCTCTCGCTGCGCCTTCTCTCTAGCTTGGGCGGCCGCCCGATCGGCCGCTTCCTTCTTCTTGCGCTCGGCGTCGGAATCGCCGCCGACCGTTGGGGCACCGGCGTCCGAAATTCTCTTGCTTGCAGTCTTGGCCACCTGCTCCGCAGCCGCCTGAGCCTCGATCCTGGCGTTCGCGAGAGCCGCTGCAATCCGCTCCGAGGGAGCGCCCGAGGCAATGAGGGCATCGCGCTGCTCTTGAAAATACTTCGCCGTCTCTCGAGCGGCGGCGGCTTCGCGAATATTCTGATCGGCCGCTGTCTGAAGTTGACCGCCTATTCCGGGTAGGACCCTCGAGACGAGATCGCGCACCTGTCCGCCGAACCCGGTATTTGCGAGCGACGAATCGAACTCCTTGAAGTCCGCGAACAGCTCGGTAAGCAGAACGCGGGACTGCGCGATCAATAGATTCCAGCCGTACCATATATCCGCAACAACGCCGACGCTCCTCGCGATTCCGTCGACCGCCACGCGCGCAGCGCGGTCCATATCTTTGGCGTTGCCGGTGGCCTCGGTGAAATTGTTCGCAAGCGCTGTAACCGCCGGCGCCAGCTGCACGGCGATGAGATTAGACAGTCCCTCAAACTTTTTGCGTGCAATCTCGACAGCGTCATTGGCCTGCTCGATCTTGGCCGCATCGACACGGCTCACGGCCAGGCCGAGATTTTCAGCTTGGGTCGTATAGTCTTGTAGCTGTCCGCTACCCTCGGCGATCAGGTTGATCAGTTCCTGATTGCGGGCGCCGAACACTTCGGCCGCGAGAGCGCCGCGCTGTGTCGAGTTCTCGACCTTGTTCATGGCGTCCGCGATCGCCAGGAACTGGGCGTGCGTATCGAGCTTGATCAGCTCGTTCGCTTTGAGCCCCAAGATATCGAGCGCTCGCGCGGCGCCAGCAACGCCCTCCGACGCGCCGAACACCGTCTGTCGCTGCTTCTCCAGCGCCTTCGTGAGCTGCTCCGTGTCGACCCCGGCTAGCGAAGCACCGAGACGCAGACCGGCCAGGTTTTTGGTCGAAATCCCAAGCTGATCGGACTGCTTCGCGAGAGCATCGTTCGAGGCGAAAGCCTTCTGCTCGATCAGAGCGAAGGCCGCCACCGCAGCGGTCGCCGCTATCTTGGCGCGCGCGCCGATCCTATCAATATCCGCCTGGAAGGACTTGAACGCGGCCTCGGCCCCAATCGCACGCGCAGCTGTGAGAAGAATGCCGGCTTTGACGTCACCTCCCATCGGGTGTGTTTACTCCTAGTTTTGGTAGCTTTGTCACGCCCCTGGTGAGGGGTCTACGGGGGCGAAATACTCTCGCAAACCGCGAGCTTGCGCGCCGTGGTCGTGGCGGCGACGCTGGAGGGACCCGTGCGCGCGAGATGGTGACGGCGCGTTGGCGGGCGAGCGTCTTGAGCTTGCGCGTCTTGGAGTTGAACGCCTTGACGTGTTGGGGCTGTGAGCGTCTTGAGCTTGCGCGTCTTGGAGTTGAACGCCTTGACGTGTTGGGGCTGTGAGCGTCTTGATCCTGACCGCTCAGCAGTAAAAGCGCGGGGGCTCTCGCGCCCCCGCAGTGCGGCTCACCGACCGAGGACGGACGCGCCAATCGACGCAATCTCTCGCGTGTGGCTGCCAGCTGTTGTTTTGAAGAGCATTGCACGACCTGCCGGCTGCGCGCAGCCCCGCGGAGGCGCCGACGTTTGAAGCGCACCGCGGGAGGCATCGGACTCAGGTTCGGCGCGCGACGATGAGGGTCTTCGGTCGCGTGCAGTAGTTCAGCGCGTTCATCTGCGCCTCGAGGTGAACGCCCTTCCCGTTCTTCATCTCGAACTGGCGCGTGTACCTCGGCAGGCCGAGCTGGTTCACGCTGTCGAGGTAGTCGGCAGGCGCATAGACGGTCCGGAAGAGACCGGGCACGCCGCCCGCGAAGAAGTGGCACTTGTCCGTGTCGATGAACGGCGTCCCGCTCGTGTTGCTGCCGCGGTAGTTCTCGAACAGGATCCCGCTGATGAGCTTCTGACGGTAAGCGACTCGGTCCTCGCGCGCCGCGCGGGCTTCGCCGGTGTTGAGCTGCGTGTCGCGCACCTCCGGATGAGCGATTAAGTCGTCCCAGAAGGCGTCACCGCAGAGACCGCCGATGTCCGTATACGGGACACCGCCGAGGTTCTTCGCAATCAGCCGGTCGACGGAGGTGCACTTCTTTTGTAGGGCGCCGGCGGCGGGGGTCGCGTTGTCGAGGTCGAAGTCGATCTCGGTCTCCTGCGACACGCCAAACTGTGTGAACAGGTTGTATAGCGTGCTGCCGTCGCCGTTCAGGATGATCCCTTTCAGCGCTCCGACGCGCGCGTACTCGAGCGTCGGGTCGAGCCGCCACTGCACGTGGCCGGCGAGACGCTCGTTCACGATGTCTTGAACGGTCTGCACGTCGACCTCGGCGCCGAACGCCCGAATGCCCTGCACCTCATCGGCATAGATCGCGTCGTCGACCTGGTAGTGCGGGACCGTGAGCGCGCGCGCCGTGCGCTTCTCCTTGGCGATGGTGTTCCCCGGACCGCCGCGCGGCGTCGGGTTGATGAGTGTGAGCTGGCCCTGTACCTCCTCGAGCAGGATGTCGAGAGTCGCTACGCCCTGCTCACCCCAAGACACGACCAAGCCGGCGCGCCCCGGGACGAACGGAATCTTATTGATCGCGTCGGTGAGCGACGTGACCGAGAACGGATCCGTTTTGAAAACATCGAGTACGGACATGTCACACACCCTCCGCGCCGCAGCGCGATCAAGCCGAAATCTTCTCCCAGGCCTCGAGCACCACAGCGACGTCGACTTCTCGCCGGCGCTGCACGATCCATCCGGAGACTTCGAGCTCCGCCGTGGCGAGTTCCTCGCGAATGAGCTCGGCGCGATGTTTGGCCACGAGCTTGTCGACCGCGGTGCGCCGTTCCGCGTGCGGCAGCCCCGCGGCCGGCGCTATGCTTTTGAAGCGCGCTCGCAACAAGCGCTCGAAATCCTCGCGCCCCAGCAGGAGCTCGAGGAATCCGACCGTGACGTCCGGCGCGACGACCTTGCCCGGCGACACGAAGTAAGACATACGGGTCTTCGCTGCATCGAGCTGTTGCGCGCTCGCGTAGCGGAACCGCTCGATCGCTTCGTCGATGGGCACCGGCGCATTCTCGACCTTCGAGACTTCGGCATCGATCTCGTCGAGCCGATGGCGGATTTCGTCTAGGTGCGCGCGCCGCGGGTCGCCCGCAAGCACGAGCTGCAGCGTCGGCATCGGAGCGAGTCCGGTACTCGCGGGATCGATGCCGCACGCGCGGTGTGCGAGCGCGCTCAACTCGCGCACGGCGGTCGCCGGACCCGACCACCGGTCAGCCTGCACGATCGCTGCCGCACGATTCGCAGTCGCGGCCTGGATCTTGAGATCGAGCCCCGTGATCTGCACCAGGGCCGGAGGCGTATCCTTGTCATCGAGAAGTCGAGCTCGTACGTCGAGGGGTGCGTCGGCATCCCCGGAGTTCATGAGGTCGAGCAGTGCCGCGCGCTGTTTCGTGAGCGCGTCGACGCTCGAGCGGTGTTCGTCGAGGAGTGTGAGATCGGCGCTCATGCGAGCGTCGAGCGCGACACGCAGCGTATTCATCCGGACGAGCTGGGCGCGCACGTTCTTTCCGATCATCGGGCCGCCTCGCACGCCTTCGCACGACGCGCGTAGATATCGTCGACCGCTGACTTAACCGCCGGCGAGGCCACGATCGCCTTCGGCCCGCTGCTCGTGGGGATCAAGAGTCCCGCCGCCGAGAGACGACTACGGATTTCGTCCGGTGGCTGATCCTCGTACACGGCATTCGTGATGATGCTGAGGCGCGCCTTCTCCGCAGGCGTCTCGGGAGCGAAGAGCTCCAGACAGGCCAAGAGCTTTCGACGCGCCGCACTGTGCACTCCGCGAGTCTCGCTATCGATCATCTGCCGCGCCTCGGCGACGGTGACGGTCTCGATCACGAGGTCGCTCCCTTGAGCGCGGCGACAATTTTCGCGCGCGCACGGAAGATCGCTTCGCCCGCGCGGGGCGCCGGTTTACTTGGGGCGCCGTCCGGCGCCGGCGCGTACACGGCGGCTTGGCCGTCGCGCTCGATCGCGTCGAGCGTAATTCCGCGATCGGAGATGACCCGCAGAATCTCGACGCTCGTAGCCTCGAGGCTCCATCCCTTCTCGATTGCGGCGCGAATTTCCTTCCCGAATTGGCGCTGGTCCATCGCGAGAAGACCCGTGATTCGGAGGCGCTCGGCGAGCACGGCCTTCTGGAGAGCCTCTTGCATCGCCGGACTGTTGATCAGGTCGAGTTCGTTCATTGGGCTTCGTCCACTGCACTCACGTCGCCGGCGAGTATTGCTCGTCGTCGATCGGCCCTGCCCTCACGCCAGCGTGAAATCTCGTTGATCGAGTACCACGCGTCGCGACTCCCCGTGGGCTCTACAGGCGGACCGACGCCATCCTTGCGCCATTGCCGGAGACAGTCCTCGGTGACGGACAACGCGATGGCCGCGACTTTGGTCTGCACGCAGCCACGCCAGACAACATGGCCGTTGCTCGCAAGCTCACGGCTAAGCCGATCGGCGGCCGCGAGCTCGACCGCGTCCTCGAGCTGGAGAGCGTCTGCGGCAACACGGTGGGCCGCCTGGCGGTCGCTCCGATTCGGATACGCCGCAGCTGCAGCGTTCTCGAGACGGCGCATGCGGGGGTCAGTCACGCGCCAGCCGGAGGGTGCCGCGGATCCGCTCGAGGGCGCGTTCACGCGACAACGGAACCGGCGCGTGTAAACGCGCACGGCGTGTGTCGTCTGGGTCGAGTGCAGACGTCTGCACTTGCTCTGTCACGTCGGGCGCCGACGGCGGGGCGGTCGGCAGTGGCGAGCGCGCGTCGAAATAGCGGCCGGGAGTGCCGCCGCGGCAAACGTGCACGAACTGGGTGAGGTTGGGCGGATCCGTCGTTTGCCCGAGAAATGCCTGTATACCGAGCTCGACCTCAGCGACCGTGAGCCGCGCGATCGCCGCGCGCCACATCGCACTTGGCTGCTCGCCATGCTCGAGCGTGAACGCGGGCCCGAAGATCGTTCGGAGCTCGGTGAAGACGACGCCGGCGACGTCGATCACAGAGGCTCGTCCTCGCGGTCCGCCGCGGCGCCGGCGCCGGCCTTGTACAGCAGCCGCGCGAGTACTTCGCGCTCTTCAGCGCCCGCACCTTCCGCGGCTATTTGCGCGACGAACGCGCTGAGTTTCTCCGCCGGAATCCCACAGAGCTTCAGCTGCTCGAGCAGCTTGGCGGCGAGCTCGCGGCACCGAACAAACCTACGGCGATGCGCGCTCAGCTCTCCGACGCGCCGCGGGGGCTGCCGCGCCGGGAGGTCAAGCTGCGTGCACAACCGACACAAACGCGCACACGCCTCAAGCTCAAAGAGATCGACCGGCCGCAACCGGCCGGCCGGGACGGTGCGCAATAGATTGCAATGGGCTACGTGCACTACGCCGGTTTTCGAGTGCCGAAAATATTCACGGAGCCCGATGACGTTGGTCGTCATCGCGCGGTCGACCCTGCGGTTTGCGTCGTCGCTCATTCGCCGCGGTCGGGATCGTGGAGCTCCGCCTCGAGCTCGTCCGCGACCGATCGCAGCATCGCAGCCGCGGCGGATGGCTGGAGGCGAAATTGGGTCACGAGCGCCAGAAGCCGCGCGCGACGCGGATCGTCGTCGACGATAGCTTGCGCGAACGTCTGCCCCTTTTTCGTCGTCACGCGCCGCCCTCGCGCCGGCGGCGGTGCGGTGAGGCGTGTTTCATGCGCAGGGACTCCGGCATCGCGCTTACCGTCTTGGGCGCGGCGCGCTCGCCCTCCGGCGCGCGCGCGTCCGCGCCGTCCTTGATATGGGTCCTTGAAGAGGGGTCCTTCTCATATACATGCGAAGGTGGGTTCGCTGTTTCCGCGCCGCCGTTCGCTGATTGCGCCCCCGAGTTCGCTGTTTCGTGCCTCTGGCGCTGAGAAACAGCGAAGCGGCGTTCGCTGTTTACGAGATCGGCGAGCGGCGAGAAATCAATCACCGTGGAACGTCCTCGGCCGCCGCCCCGGATGACAGTTATTGCGCCCTGGTCCTCGAGCCAGTGACGGCATAACTCCACGCTGCGTTTCGTACACCCGACGAGACCGGCGATCGTCGTCGTCTTCGGGAATGAGGAGAGATCTGGCGGCGAGGCGTGGGCGAGATAGACCGCGGCGATGCGGAAACGCTGATCGGTACAGTCGGCCAATGCGTTTAGTGCTTTCAACAACTGGCCGTGGCCTACGACCACTGCTATTTGCGAGCGCCGAACCATAGCCGCGCACCTTGTCGTAGCGTAAAGCGCGCGCGGGTTGCTCTTCGCGCGCTCGAGGAATCGCAGCCCGCCCGCTGCGGCGCATGTTCACAAACTTGCCGCGAGCCCGGCTCGGGCCCGCGCTTAGCGGAGCTCAAGCGACAGCGCGCCGCTCAGCATCAAGACGCTCAACCTCGGCGAGCGCCCAGCGCGTGCAGCCCGGCGAGAGCTGCAGCGGTTGCGGTAGCCGCCCCGACTTGGTCCAGCGCCAGATGGTCGATCGAGAAGTGGAATAGCGAGCCGCGAGCTGCGCGTCGCTAACGTAGACGGCGCCGGGCTGCACCGGTCGCGCCGGGAGCCTCGCCAGGGGTTTCTTGCTGCGTTTCATCCGCGTCCCATCCTGTTGCAGATGGACGCACTGTGTCGCGCGAGCGACGGACGAAACAGCCGTGGGACTTACGTCCGTCGCGGCGATTTTACTGAGAGCTCTTTTGCAAGCTCGCGCACCTCCTCTCGGGAGTCCTCGCTCAAGGGTAGATCCACGGAGAGCTTCACCGTATCGCCATAGGTCCTAACGTGCTTCTTGAGCGTCTGCAGCTGAACGTTCCAACGTTTCGCCACCGCCGCGGCTTTGGCGTCTCCCGAATCGATCGCATCGACGACCATCCAATAAATCCGCCCGCTCTGCTGCCGGTGTCCTAGGCGATCTCTGAACAGCTCGCCGAGAGACTTCAATCGTGACGCTCTGCCGACGACGTCGGCGGCATCGCGGAGACGCGAGTGATCGAGCTTGCCGTCATCGAAGCCCGCGGCGGCGAGTTGCTGTGCGAGTCGCTCCAGCCAGCGACGGAGATCGAGCTCAAGGTTTACACCGGCATAGAGCACACGACGCCCTCTCGTCATTTGGACCGCGATCCGCGAATCGTCGTCACGCTAGCCTTCTTCGGCACAGCAGCGCAGAAACGTGCCCAATCCTTCATGAGCCGCGCGCGCTGCGGCAGCAACTCGTCGCGTGCGTACGCCGCGCGGGTTGCGTCGCTGTCGATATGCGCGAGCGCGAGCTCGGAGACCTCGTCGGGATACGCAGTCGACGCTCGGCACCAATCTTTGAAGCTGCTCCGGGCCGTACCGTGTGGCGTCGCGACTCTGTCCATCGTCGGGTCCAGGTAGCCGACACCGCCCGCTTTCAGACTGGTCTCGTGCATCCGTTGGATCACGGCGCTCAGCGTCGCATCGGACAGAGCTGCTCCCTTGCGCGGTGCCGGGAACACGTGCCGCGAACCTTGTAGACGCGGCAGCGCGGCGAGTACGTTCAGAGCAGCGTCGGACAGCGGAACACGATGTACCTTCTTGCCCTTGATGTGCTCGGCCGGCACCGCCCACACCTTCGCGTCGACGTCGATCTCTTTCCACGTCGCGAGCCGAACCTCGCTGCTCCGCGCGGCGGTCAACAGTGCGAACTCGAGCGCACGGGCGCCGACGCCGCTCTGCCGCCGCAGATCGACCATGAACTCCGGCACTTGTTGCCACGGCAGCGCCGGATGATGCTCGACCGTCTTCACACTCGACGTCTTCGGCAGGATGTGATCGAGATTGGCCTTCCATCGGGCGGGGTTCTCGCCGGCGCGGTAACCGCTGACGGTCGCCCAGGCGAGCACCGCCTCTATGCGCCCGCGCAAGCGCGAAGCCGTCTCCGTCTTCGTCGACCAGAGTGGCTCGAGAATCTTGACGACGTGCCCGACTTCGACGCGGTCAACCGGCAGCGCACCGATGACCGGACTCGCGTAGGTGTCGAGCGTCGCCTTCCACTGTTTCGCGTGCTTCGCGTTCTTGAAGCCGGTCTCGCGCGCCTTGTGACACGCCGCAGCCGCCTCGTCGAACGTGAGACGCTTCGCCGCAGCCGCGCGGAGCTGCGCCTGCACGTCGCGGCGCGCTGCGATTGGATCGATGCCATTGCGGATCTGTTCGCGCGCGGTGCGGGCGCGATCGCGGGCCTGCTCGAGCGTGACGTCCGGAAACCGACCGAGGCCGATGTCCGGCCGGCGGTCGCCGATCTTGACGCGGAGGATCCAGCTCCGCGCACCGCTTGGCTGCACCTGTAGGTGCAAGCCCGCGACGCCGCCGACCGCGTGCAGACCAGGCCGGACGAGCTTTCGGACCTGGAAGGCGGCCAGCTCGATCTCGGCGCCGCGGCGCCTCGGCCGTCGTTGGAGTTTCGACATTTCGGGAGCGGAGCAGTTGACCCAACAGCCAACCCAACATACTCTCCGCACTTGGATGCGACAAGCTGCGACAGGTTGCGGTTGGGTCGCTCGGCTAAGTCACTGAGCTATCGGCGAGATTGCGACAAACTGCGACGGCACGCACCGTGACGGATGCAGACACCCTCTCCGCCAACTCCCTAGCGACTGCGCGGCTTAGAGCGCCTCCGTGCCTCTAGGGTACCATCCCGCCTACCATCCCTAGAGGTGTGAGATCCGTGACCCAATGCGCGCCGGCAACGCCTGCAGCCGGATGCGCCTACTCGTCACTCGATTGTTCGCCATCCTCGCCGTTTGCTTCCTGCAATCGCTGCCCGCGGCAAGTCGTCATGGCACCGGCCGACTCTCTCGAGCGCCTGACCCCAAATTCTCAGAAATTGCTTCTCGCCTGCTCCGCGCCCTATCGGCACTGGGTGGTCCATCAAAGTCGGATTGCCTTTCGCTTGATCGTCGGTAGTGCTCATTCACGCTGAGCAATCAGCAGTGATCGGAACCACGAGCAGCGGTGTAGCATCGTTCGGCGCGGGCCATCCTTGCGGCGCTGATCGGTAGGGCCACCCCTTGATGCGCATTCCCAGCCCGAGCCCACGCAGCTCGAGCACCTCTGTAATCTCGGTCACCGCTTCGCTTGGCAACTTCGCGATCGACAAGTCATATTCATCACGCTGCACGAGGTCACCGATAAGCTGGATCCCGGCTGCCGCTATCAAGCGCGCCGTGCGCACGGTGATTTCCAGTTCGTCGACGCGACGCAGCAGGATGGGGTGCTCGTCGCACCCGGGCAACGGATACTCGTATCCGCTACGTCCCGGCGTTTCCTTGATGATGCGAATAGCGTGATCAACGCTGATTCGATAACACTCAGAAGTGCCTTCGCGGAATGGCCGCAATTCCCCCTTTACTGAAGCGTCCGCCGCGACGACGTCCTTAAACCTGGCCATGAAAACAACTGCATAGGGGTTAGGAATTCCACTATCAAAGGCGCGCAGTCTCTTGAATGGATCTGCCGAACGGCCAACTTTGACACAGCCGGGATGCGCTGGCGTCACCGCCACATAGAGCAACTCCTTCCTCGGTTCGCGCCGCGCCATGTTTGCTCCGTCGATACTTCCTGACGCTGATTCTAACGGCGCGAGCCATTCACACAAATCCCCGAGTCGCCACAGCGCCGGTCTCAGTGCCGGCGCCTTCTTGGGCTCTACGAAGGAAAGCGTTTGATCACAGGCGGTATCGGTCCCGGGGCTGGCGAGTCCTGAGACGGAGGGCGCTCCCAAGGCCATCGACGAGGCTTCCTCAACGCCTCAATCGCCCACCGGACTACACGCCGCCAAAGCGCAGGGCGCACCGACGCCGGAGGATTATCGACATTCATCCGCCTTAGCAGCCGGTCGAACATCACAAAACGTCGAAGTGGAAACTGGTGACGCGCTGCCTCCCGGAACTGGCGACTGACGTTAAACAGCTGATCACGCGTCAGTGGAAGTCCGGCCCTTAGTCTCTCTATTGCATCGTCGATCTCGATCAGAATTTTGATGCCTACAATCCCTGCCAGTGCACTGACTGGAATGTCTTTCTCTCCCGTACGGTCGACCAGGAGCAAACGGGCCTGGAGTGTCGCGTGAAGATCAGCATGCCGCCGTACGAGGTCGATCATTGACTGAAAGGATCGCACCACCATCATCAGTCGATTGACGACGTCCGGGTCATGCGATTCGGCCAGAAAACCGAGCTGATCGAAATGAACACTCGGTACGTCGTCACCCACCCCGACGATACCTCGCACCTGGAAGGAAAAAGGGTCGAAACCAGCCAGCTCCCTAAATCGAGTCGGTTCCTCCACAAAGAGTTGATAGCGCAGGTTCTCCAATAGCGTATACATCTGCGCCAATGTGAGCAGAGCGACATTTATCGAAACCTGTTTCTGCTTCTCACTACTCCACCAGGTAGCCAAAACGCCCAGCAGAAACGCCGCTAGTGCGCCGAATAGCGCTGCCCAAAATTCCGTTTGGGCCAGCAAGCTTCGAAGCGTCATTTTGGTCGTCCGACGCTACTTGAGCGGGAACCCTCTACTCACACACTGGAATAGCTGTTCCGGTATGTCCTTAGGTTCTGGATTAGCGACGATCGATTGGCAGTTCTTGTAGGTCGCAAGAGCGTAGCCAGAGATTGTGCTGGTGCCGTCAGGATCGTACTGGCGCTTCCAAATCGTGAGCCGCTCACTTGCTGGCAGCTTGCTGAAATCTGGGCGCGGTTTTGAAGGAGCCTTAGGAGCCGGCATGATCGGCGCGATGGCCTCACCCAGACCTCGTAGCGGAAAGCGAAGCAGCTCGCTGCCGCCAGCCGCAGCGTTATAGCGCACAAGGAGTTCGCTGCCGGCGATCATTTGCCCAATCTGCTTATCTTCGAGCGTCACGAACACGCCGTCTTCCTTGCTGTAGATTCGGACTGTGAAGGCGGGACTGCCGTCAATGCGCAGATCAGCCCAGTTAGTATCGTAAGCCGCACCGCGCTCGCCCTTCACTCCGGCGCGGAAACTATATTCGTCGTGATAGATCCACATCGCCCCGTCATCGGTATCCAAAACTGCGCGCGAATAGATCGCGTCCGTGATCGGATCTTTCGTGCTGACGAATTTCCATTCTGGCGGCGGTCGTTCGATAGGCGGAGGAGTCGCGCGGGCCGCAAAATCTGCGGCGAGAGCACCCGGCAGTCCATGTGTATGCAGTCGGGCCAGCGTCGCGAGACACTCGCCAGGTCCAAGGCGCGCCGTATAAGTCTCAAGCATCGTATCGAGCATTGAGAGGCCGAGCGCGTATCCAAGCATTGATGCGCCGTCGCTCTTCGCGGCAAAGTCGGTTGCGGCGGAAACAAGAACCAGCCGCTTTGCTTCCGACCGCAGCATGCCGCATGGTGCGATCGTCTCGTATCGAGCGAAGGCAAGAAGCGCGAGCAACGCGACCAACCCGCCGACAGCAACGAGGAGCTTTTTCACCGATAGACCCCCGCTCGGTGGAGTATTGTTGGACCCGAGGTACCGAATCATACCTCGGAGCACGAACCGAACTGTCAGGTCTTTGACACAATCCCGTCGAGCAGCTTGTTCATGATCGCCTCCGCTGCGGCTTGGATTGGCAAGACGCGTTGGTCGATCTCCCAGCACCAGCCCAAGTCAGGTAGTCGTCTAAGATTCAGTCGAGCAACGTGCCTTCTCTGATCGAAGGTCTGTTGCGTGATCCCATACTGCTTGCCGGGTTCCGCGAGTGGCCAGTTCAGCGGATACTCGGCGACTTCCGCGTAGGCCTCGCGCGCACTGTTGACATACATTTTCTGCGTCGAGAGTTGGAACGTTCTGCCTCGTGTGGCAACCATGAAGCCACCGATGTAATACGGCGTACCCGTGACGACCTGCCAACCGGTTTCAGCAGCGACGTCTCCTGCGATTTCCGTTAACGCATCTTTTAGCTCCTCACAGGCAGAGTTGAATACGCCAGGGTCTCCGAGTAGCCGATCCGTTTCTTTGTCAAACTCTGCCGACCGGGCGATCGCTGCCGCACGAGCTGCCGCGGTCGGCGGCTTAATCTCAACGCCTAGCTCGAGCAATCGAGCTTTAATCGCCCCGGCCAAATCGGACATCGTGAACCGCGACAAGTCTAAATAGAGATGCGGCTTTGGAACCCACGTCGGTACCGGCGTGTTGTCGAGCCTCACGAACAGGAAATGTTCCCAACCAGCCGCGAGACAAAGTTCCTCGATTGCCGTTTGCTCAACGCGAGTCCAGGGCGTCTGTCCCCACGGCGTGCGAAACAGAGTAACCACGAGCTGAGTTCTGTTCCTAAATACGTCCCGAAACGCTTCAATGCCATCCTTGCCGCCGAGCTCGTCTTGCCGTTTCGAGTAGACGAAGACGTTCAGCGGTGGCTGTAGAAGTCCTTGAAGTGTTAGTGCGAGCGGCTCATCGGCCGTGATAAATGAGATCGCAACATCGTAGTTCTTGGTCACGGGCACTTGCTCCCCGAAGCAAGATGGCTGTTCGACGCGCGCAGATTTCGCCACGTTCCCGGCGCTCGATCATCCCTCACAGAACGTATCTCCGAAGGCAACGATCGCGCGCGCAAGCTCGTAAATCTCGGGCGCGGTCCAAGTATCCACGCCCCGTAATCGACGTGGGGCTCGCACCCGGCGAGCCTCGTTTCGCGCCTTTCTGGGTAAATTCGGTACGGGCCGGTCGAGAAACAAACTTGCCCCTGCCGTGGGCCGCGCTTCGGCGAGGGCTGAACACGCTCGCCGACCTGGGCGACAGCCATGTGGTCTATGCTCGGATTGGCCAAGACTGGCATACTGGACAGATGCCCACTTCATCACCCGCGAAACCGAAGCTCGTCCCGTGCCACTTCACCTTCGAAGATCTACAGCTCCTCGAATGGTCGTGCCGGGAGAAGGCGCAACGCGCGCGCACTGCCGCCAAGAGTGACACGACACCAAGCTCGATAGAGACGTTCATGTCCAGCGCGACGAAGTACGAAGCGCTCGCTAGTCGTATCCAGCGCCTAAAGGAACTTGGCGCGCGCTGATTTCAGCCCGCCGCCGACGAGACGATAGAAATACGCTCGCTGACGCCGCAAGAAGCGTCAGCGCGCGGGTGCGCCGGGCGGCGGGCCAATCGCAATCCCCCACGGCGACTTCCCCACCCGAATCGTCGAGACGACATTCAGCGACGCGGTATCGATCACCGAAACGTCGTTCGAGGATCCGTTGGCCGTGTATAGAAACTTGCCGTCGGACGTGAGCCCGACGCCCCAAGGCCGAGCCCCCACCTGTACCTGAGCGACGACGCTCGAAGTCGCGAGATCGATCACCGAGACCGTCCGCGCACGGCCGTTCGCGACGTAGAGCCGCTCCCCGTCCGGCGCGAGCGCAAGTCCCATCGGCAGCGACGCCGGAGGCAACACAATCGTCTCCAGCACCTTGCTCGTCGCGACGTCCACCACCGCCACGCTGCCGCCGTGCTCCGACGACACATAGGCGCGCGAGCCGTCGGCGGAGAACACCGAGTCTCGCGGACGCCAGCCGACGTCGATGCTGTCGAGCACGGCACCGCTCTTCGTATCGACGACGGTCACGGCGTGGTCGGCTTCGCTCGTGACGTACACCGTGGCTCCATCCGGGCGCAAACGCACGCCTTCGGGCTCATCGCCCACGTCCACCCGTCGCAACACCTCGCCGGTTCCGAGATCGACGATCGCGAGCTCGCCCGCGTCCTCGTTCGAGACGAACAGGCGACCGCCTGCGTCGTCGACGTCGAACTCCTCCGGATCCGAGCCGCCCGGAAGAATGCGCAGCACCGCGCGCCGGCGCGCGTCGATGACGGCGATGCCGTCCTTGGTCTTGTCGGAGGCGAGCTTCGCGCATTCGTCGTCCGGCAGCGTCGGCGGGCACTTCGGCGAGCCGGACAGCGCGACATAGACGCGCCCGCCGTCGCGGTCGACCTCCACGCCGCGCGGCCGCGTGCCGACCTCGATCTCGCCGATCACCTTCTGCGTGACGGTCGAGATCACGCTGATCGTGCCCGCGTCCTCGTTCGTCACGTACACGAGCTCCGCCGGCTCCTCGATGATCGGTATGTGGTATTCGGCGAAGAGCGCGCTGGTTTCCGCGGCAGTGCGCGCCATCAGATCTTCGAGCCGCGCGCGCGACTCGCGCTCGCCGAAGCGCACCCCGGCCGCCATCGCGAACTCGAACTGGATACCCAGCTCGGAACGCAGCGGCACGACGGCGACGTTCACCGGCGCGGCGCGTGCCGCAAAATATCCCGCAATCGGCCCCCAGAGAATCGCGGCATCGAGCTTCCCCGCGAGCAGCTCGTTCTCGATGATCTTGCCGGGGTACACGTCCGGGTCACCGTCGAGCGCGGAATACGGCACCATCTGCTCGTTGAAGCCATGACGAGCGAGCCACTCCGCCGCCGGGCTCGGCGTGAACACGCCGATGCGCAGCGCGTCGCGAACGGGGCGCGGCAGATCGATCAGACTTTGTGCGTCGCGAAGGTCGAGCTTGCCGTTGGCGACGTAGACGAGCGCGTACGTCGAGCGATAGTACGGCCGCGTCGTCAGCACCCGGTCGTAGCCGTCGGGCACGCCGACGATGACGTCGCACTTGTAGCCGCCGTGCTCGGGATCCTCCGCCGTGAGCGTGTTGCGCTCGAAGCCACGCCGGGCCGGGAACCAGGTGTATTCCACCTCAACGCCGAGCTCGCGCGCCCAAATCTGCGCGAGCTTGTTCTCGAACCCTTGTTCGCTGCGATTCGAGAACGGCAGGTTGTTCGGATCGGCGCAGACCTTGAGCGTCTGCGGCGGACTCTGCGCGCCGGCCGGCGCGGCAAGCAACGCCGCCGCAAGCAAAGCGACTGCGCGCGGCGCGTTCACGGCTGCGCCGGCAGGCGCTCGGGTCTTCCGGGCGGCAGCACGCCGTCCGAGCGCGCCTGCAAGTACGACCAGAGCTCCTCGAAGTACTTGTTGACGTTCGGATCCTGAATCCAAGGCGGCATCACACCCATCTGCCCCGTGAAACCCTCGTGCATCACTTTCAAGAACGTCGGCTTGTCGATCTGGCGCACACGGTCCACCAGGTTCGGCGCAAAGCTGCTGCCGAGGGCATCCTGACCGTGACAGGTGTGACAGATCGCGTGAAACGTGCGCCAGCCGACGTAGGTTCCGCGATCGACGCGACAAAGGGTCGCGCCGGCTTCCTCCGGATTCGCTCCGCACTCGACGGTGTAGGGCTTGCCCCCCTGCGACTCCTGTGCGAGGCCGCCCCTCGTCGCCAAGAGAGCGGCCGCCGCGACGCACAGCGCGAAAGCTCTGCTCACGTGCATCGCGGCGGCGAAACGAGGTTAGGGGACCGCGAACACCGTGAGCACGCCGCCGAGCTGGGTATGCTTGCTCAACGAGCGATACGCGCCCACCGCGCCGAGACCGGCCGTCGATTCCTCGAGCCCGGCCGCCATGCCGATGCCGGCCCAACCGCCGATACCGGACAGCACTCCGATGTACTGCTTGCCCTGATAGGTCCAGGTATTGATGTTGCCGATGATTCCGGACGGCGTCTTGAACTTGTAGAGCTCTTTGCCCGTTTTCGCGTCGACAGCTTTCAAATACCCCTCGAGCGTTCCGTAGAACACCACGTCGCCCGCGGTCGCCAACGCGCCGCTCCACACCGAGAAAGGCTCGGAGTTGGACCACGCGATCTTGCCGGCGGCGGCGTCCCAAGCGATGAAGTTGCCGAGGTTGGTGGTGCCGTCGCCAGTGGCCTTCCCGGCCGGGAACATCGTGAGCACCGCGCCGACGTACGGTTGCCCCGCCACGTACTCGACTTGGTAGGGCTCGTAGTCCATGCACACGTGGTTGGTAGGCACATAGAACAGATTCGTGCGCGGCGAGTAGGCCGCGGGCTGTTGGTCCTTCGAGCCGAGCGCCGCCGGGCAAATGTTCCTGGTGTTGACGTCTTGACCGTTCTTACCCGTGCTAAAGCGGTCCACGACCTGCGGACGCCCCGTCTTCAGGTCGACCTTGGTCGCCCAGTTCACCGCCGGATCGAATTTCTCCGCGACCAGCAGCGCGCCGTTCTCGCGGTCCAGCGTGTAGCCGAAACCGTTGCGATCGAAATGTACGAGCGCTTTGTGCATGCGGCCGCCGACCTGCAGATCGACGAGCACGTTCTCGTTGACGCCGTCGTAGTCCCACTCGTCGTGCGGCGTCATCTGATACACCCACTTCGCCATGCCGGTGTCCGCGTCGCGCGCGAACAGCGTCATGCTCCAGCGGTTGTCGCCGGGGCGCACCACGGGATTCCAGGTGCCTGGGTTGCCGCTGCCGTAGTAGATGAGATTGAGCTTGGGGTCGTAGGTGAACCAGCCCCACGTCGTGCCGCCGCCGAGCTTCCACTGCTCGCCTTTCCAGGTGCTCAGGCTCGAGCTCGCGCCGATCGGCTTGCCGAGTTGCGTCGTCTTCTTCGGATCGACCAGGAGGTCTGCGTCCGGGCCGACGCTGTAGGCCTTCCACACCTGCTTGCCGGTCTTGATGTCGTAGGCGATGACGAAGCCGCGTACGCCGAACTCGCCGCCGCTGATGCCCGTGATTACTTTGTCTTTGACGATCAGCGGAGCGTTGGTGTTGGTTTCGCCCTTCGCCGCGTTGCCGTTTTTGGCCGTCCAGACCACCGCACCGGTCTGGGCATTCAGCGCCACGAGCGTCGTGTCCGCCTGCTGGAGAAAGATCTTGCCGTCACCGTACGCGAGGCCGCGGTTCACGGTGTCGCAGCACATCACCGGAATCGTGTCGACGTTCTGCGTCGGCGCGTAACTCCAATTGATCGTCTGATCGGCGAGGTTGATCGAAAAGACTTTGTTCGGAAACGGCGTGTGGATGTAGAGCGTGCCGCCGACGACGAGTGGGCCGCCTTCGTGGCCGCGCAGCACACCGGTGGAGAATGTCCATGCCACCTGCAGGCGCGCTACGTTGCTCTGATTGATCTGGGCGAGCTCGCTGTATCTCGTTCCGGCATAGTTGCCGCCCCAAATGGCCCAGTTGTTCGAATCGGCGGTGAGTCTTTCGATCTCTTCGTTGGCGCCGGCGACACAGGGCACCAGCAACGCGAGCACTATCGCAAAGCTCTTCGTGTTCATCCCGCTCTCCTTAGAGTTAGATCTGATCGGATATGGGATTGACAGGAAACTGAGGCTCCCCCGAGCATTTGACAGTATGTGCTCCGGGCCAAGCCACTGGGAAGAGAGTCGGGGCGGGCACGGGCCGGAGCCCGCCAAGGTTCGGATCCGCCGGGCAAGAAGCGCCGCGCGGCCGCGATTTCCTATTTACGAATTAAGCACTTGGCTTTGCCGTGCTCGATGGCGGCGTTGAGCTTCGCGACCAGCACTCGCGCTTGGTCGGGATCGCGAAACACGCCGCCCCGCTCGCCCGGCGTCGACCGCAGCTGACTGAAGACTTGCGCTTCGACGAACTCGGCGTGGGGCATCTCGTCCGCGATCGCGTCCACCAAACAGACGCACTTATAAAGCGTGTCGTAGCTCTGACCGCCCTGCTCTTCCATGCAGCCGAGCACGAACTCCACGCGCGCTTGGGTCGGAAAGTCGTTGGCCAGCGCGACGCCAGGCAGCAACAAACCCAACCCTACGCTCAGTGCTCTCGGCATCCTGCGGATGCTAGCACCGCCTGCTCGTACGCGCAGTGCGCGCCACCTCGTTGACGGCGCCCGGCGTCGGCGCAACGACATTCCTCTATGTGCCGCTTTCCTCAATCCCCCGGCTGATCCTGAACACATGCCCATCCGGATGGCGCACGTGCATCTCGCGCGTGTTCCACGGCATGTCGGTCGGAGGCCAGGTGACTTCTAGCCCTTGCTCCAAGCAGCGTCGGTGAACCGCATCTACATCATCGACCCAGATAGACATCCAAACGGCCTTCTCAATGGACTCATTGGATTCTGGACCGAACGTCATGCGAAGACCGCTTTTCCCGCGGCCACCCTGTGCGTTCTCGCACAGAAAAATCTCGCACTCGCCGGAGCACACACCACCGAACGATGGCGGCGTTCCCCAGTCCCACCCCTTCTCCCACCCAAGCTTTTGGAACCAGCGGAAACTCTGCTGAATATCCGAGACGTTCAGAATTGGGATGAGTTTGTTCGCGCGCATCGCCGAAAGCCTCCAAGCACCTACGGAGCCCCTGTCCTTTGCCCAAGAACCCCTATGTCAGCACAGCAGGCAGCCAACTCGATTGCCTTTGGTGGGCAGCATACGTCGCTAAAAGAACAGAACACGCAACAATCCCCCGGCTTGGGGCGTAACAGGGTTCCGCATGCCAAACAGTCGTAGAAGTACAGGCAAGCGTCGGTCGGCATGGCCTCGAGTGCAACGTGGCCGCACTCCGGACACGTCAGTCGGCTGCGGACTTCCGCTGAGGGCGTTGTGCTTAGCATTAGGGGCGCACTGTCGCCAGGAGCTTGTGAACCCGTTGAGCGAATACCTGGCTATCGAGACGTGGGAGGTCCGTGACCCCCAGCACCCACAGCTGATGCATGAAATAGTCGGGCTTCGGAGGCTGCTCGCCGTCCCACACCGCATCCGGACCGTACACGAGCCACACGTCCCACGCGTAGACATCTTCGCCGTCGACCTTGAGGCCGAGCCCTTCGGACAGTTCCTCGCCAAAGGAACCGCTTGGGTTCCAGTAGTGATGCACATGGTCGTTGCGAAGCAGCTTCGCCGCCTTCGGAACGTCCTTTGCTTTCGGCGGTGGCGTGAGGACCGGGACGTGAACGACAAACGTCTGCAATCGCGGATCGTTTGTCTTCGATAGCAAGTCCTTGTTCATGTCATCCAACCCCCGCAGGCAGCCGGGACAAACCGGATCGACGACGAACAGCGCGCGCACGGAACCTTTCGCAGCATTGAAATCCGCGCGGAGCTGAGCAGCGCCCTTATCGATCACGGTGTATGTTGCGCGATCCTCCGATCGCGCAATGTTGACGGTCACCAGAGATGCGACCGCTAGCAGTAGCGAGCAGAGGAACCTACGCATACAACCCTCCATCATTTTAGAGCGTAACCTGCATTGTCAGCGCCACGTAAGCGAGCCCGGCGACAAGAACGGCAACCGTCCACACGATCAACTGGAGTGTGCGCCGACTCTGCGGTTTGCAACTCGCGTCTAGGCAGTTAGCTGGCCTGCGATACGCGAACCAAAAGGCGAGACCGAGGAGACCGGCGGCACCGACGAGCGAGTAAGGCAGCAAGAACGCGAGGCGCGCAAACGCCACCGCACCCGTCACGCCCAAGAGCGTAACCGCCCACGGAACCGTGCAGCAGAGACCGATGGCCGCGGCGAAAGCGCCCAACCCGAATGCGCCGCCCGCCGCACCGACGACTCGCGCCTTTTCCTGCATTGGCGCTACCATAACCTCCGTACCACGGTACGGAGTCAAGCGCATGGCTGGAACATACACGATCGGTCGTTTGGCTGCGGCAGCCGGTGTGAACGTGGAAACGATCCGCTATTACCAGCGTCGCAAAATAATCCCAGAGCCCGCCCGCCCTGCGGGCGGTACTAGGCGGTATAGCGACTCTGACGCGCAGCGGTTACGTTTCATCAAGCGTGCCCAGTTGATGGGTTTCGCATTGGCCGAGATCGCGAGCCTGTTGGATGTGCGGGCGCGTCGTTCCTGCCAGAAGACTCGCGACCTAGCTGCATCCAAGATTCAGCATGTCGATGTGCAAATCCGCGAGCTGCGGCAGTTGCGCAGAGAGCTCGCCAGGCTCGTGACGGAGTGCAACTCTAACGTTGACGAGGCGAGCTGTCCGATCATCGATCAGCTCGCGTCCGATAAGAAGCAGTGACGCACCATCCGCTCGCGCGGCCGCAAGCAACTTCCTAGACCGCCGACACGCGTCGCCGTAGCTCGGCCTCGAGCGCAGCAATCCGCGCATCGCGCTCCGCAATCACCGCATCGCGTTCCGCGAGCGCGCGGGCCACGTCCACGGATTCGAAACGCTGCGGGATGTGCTGCGAGCAGTTCTCGTCCCAGGCCTGCACGGTGAACAGGATCGCCTGCTCGGGGCGTGCTTTGTATCCCGCGGGCATCAGCGAGGCGGTGAGCTCGGCATCGCCTTCCACCACGCGCGCCGTGCCCCAGATCTTGATCCTGCGCCGATGCGCGTAGTCCATCAGGAACAGGAACGCGTGACTGTTCTCGCCGAGATTGCCGCTCGTGATGAACTGGCGATTGCCGCGGAAATCGGCGAACGCAATCGTGCGCTCGTCGAGCACGCGCAGAAACCCGGCGGGGCCGCCGCGATGCTGTATGTACGGCTGGCCCGCGGCGTTCGCGGTCGCGAGGAACACGCTGGTCTGCGCCGCGATGAACGCGCCGAGCTCGGCGTCGATGGTCTGCGACCAACCGCCGCCGCGCTCCATACGCGCGTAGGCTTCGCGCGAGCCCTTGCGCGCCTGGATCGCCTTCACGCTCGGCGTGAAGGCGATGTCGCTGGTGGCGGCGGGAGATGACAGCGACTGCGTGGCCATGGCTAGGCTGCGCGGCGCGCCGTTACCGCCGGAAAGTCGATCGCCGTGCGCGCCACCTCGTTGACGTAGTTGGTCAGCGTGTTCAGCGCCACGTGCACCACGATCTCGACGATCTCGGCGTCGCCGTAGCCCGCGAGCCGCACGTCGCTCACGTCGGCGTCGGAGACATGCCCGCGCGCCTCCACCACCTTGAGCGCGAAGCGCAGCGCCGCTTCGGCCTTGGCGTCGTGCGAACGGCCGTCGCGGTTGGCTGCGATTTCCGCGTCGTCGAGGTGCGCCTTGTTCTTGCCGAGGAACGTGTGCGCCGACAGGCAGTAGCTGCAGCCGTTGAGCTCGGCGACTGCGAGCGCGATGCGCTCGCGCGTCGGCGCGTCGAGCACGCCCTTGCCGAGCGCGCCGTTGAGAGCGAGGTAGCCTTCGAGCGCCGCCGGGCTATTGCTTACGACGCGGAACAGGTTCGGCACCGCGCCGAGCTGTGACTTGACGGCATTGAGCAGGGGCTGAGAACCGGCGGGCGCGACCTCGACGGAGACTGGGGTATGCAAACGCGACATTCGGGGACTCCTTTATCTTGGCCCGGCTGGCACCGCGCCAACCGACCGGAATGAGTCTGCACTGGTGCGTGCTTCGCGATAATCCGTCAAGATTGCATTACATCATTGCGCAACAGGCACTAATCCATGGACCGTCTCAGTGCGATGCAGGCGTTTGTCGCGGTCGCCGAGCTCGAGGGTTTCGCCCCGGCCGCGCGCAAGTTGGCGGTGTCGGCGTCGGCGGTAACGCGAATGGTGGCCGCACTGGAAGAACGGCTCGGCGTGCGCCTGCTGCAGCGAACGACGCGCTCGGTCACCCTCACCGACGCGGGCGCGCGGTATCTCGATCGCGCACGCCGCATCCTCGCCGAGATCGACGAAGCAGAAGACTCGGCCCACGCGGAGCAGGCGCGCCCGACGGGCCGCCTCACCGTGTCGGCCCCGACGCTGTTCGGCCGCCTGCATGTAGGCCCGCTGATGGGCGAGTTTCTCGGAGCCCACCCGCAAGTCACGGGCGAGCTGCTGCTCGCCGACCGAATGGTCAATCTCGTCGACGAAGGGATAGACCTCGCGTTGCGCATCGGCCGGCTCGATGACTCGAGTCTCATCGTGCGCAAGACGGGCGAAACACGGCGCGTGCTGGTGGCAGCGCCTGACTACTTGGCGAAGCACGGCACGCCATCCGTGCCGCAAGATCTCGGCGCGCACCAAGTGATTCAGGTGCTGCCGCTGGCACCGACGCTCGAATGGACCTTCCGCGCAGCACCGCACGACGACGCGGGCGACGAGGTAAGCGTGAGCGTTGCGGCTCGCTACGTCACGAATAGTGCCGACGCGGCGCTCTGGCATGCCGAGCGCGGCGGCGGCCTCACGCTGGCGCTGTCGTATCAGGTCGTGGAAGCGGTGAAGGCGGGGCGCTTGCGATTGGTGCTCGCCGAGCACGAGCCGCCGCCGCTGCCGATCCAGTGGGTGTATCCCACGTCGCGACTCTTGTCGGCGAAAGTGCGGGCGTTCATCGATCTCGCGACGCGCCAAAGCGATTGGCGATTTACCTGACTACAGTCTCTCGCAGCGTCGGGGTTGTCGAACGCGGCGCGTGCGGCTAGAGATTCAACAGCGCCGCGACGTCGCGCCACGAGCTCGCGCCGTTCGTGCGCATTTCGACGCTCAGCGCCGCGGGCATCCAGGCCGCAAAGGCCGGCTCGAACGTCGGTCGACGACGAACACGCTCGAACCAGTCCGCGACCCGCGGCAGGCGACCGTCGCTCCATAGGCGTTCCATCGCCAACGCGGCGAGGCGGTTCACGTAGGGGGCCATCGCCACGTCGGCCATCGTGAAACGCGCTCCGACGAGCCAATCGGAGTCCCGCAAGGCGTGCTCCATCTTCTGCAGATACTCCGCGTAGAGGCGAATCTTGTCGGCCGCCCCAGGTGCGGCAAGCCCCTGCTGGATCCACTGCCATTTGAGCGCGCGTGCAGCCGCACCCTCGCCGCCGCCGCGCTGCATGAACTGCTCGAAGCTGCCGGCGCCATTGCGCAGGATCGTGTGCCGGTGCGACACGACATAGGTGATCGCAGAGCACGCGGGATGCAGCTCCTCGTCGACCGCCTTGGTCCAGGCCCGGACGCGGGCTCGTTCCAACGCGGCGCGCGGATAGAGCGGCGGATCCGGGAAGGCGTCCTCGAGATACTCGCAGATCACGGTCGACTCGGTGATCACCTGGCCGTCGGCGATGAGCACGGGCACGACGCCCTTCGGGTTGATCGCGAGGAACTCGGGGCGAAACTGCTCGCCGCTCAGGATGTCGACGTAGTGCCCTACCCACTCGAGACCTTTCTCCGCGAGCGCGAAACGGACTTTGGCCGCGCACGCCGACGATCCGTGGTGGTAGAGCTCGAGCATTGCCTCAGTCTAGGTCACGAGTGAGCCACACGCGATCCAGCAACGCGATGCCGCCGATCTTTAGGCCGGGCCCGTAGCCGTTCGCTTCGGTGAAGGCGTCGCGCTCGAGCGAGCGGATCCTGAACCCTTGACGCTGATAGAACCGCAGGTTGCCGGTGTCGGCGGCCGCCGCGGCAACCGCGAAGGTCGAGCGTCCTTCGGCGCGCGCGAGCGCAATCGCGGCTTCGACCAACGCTCGGCCGATGCCTCGCCCCTGCATGGCCGGATCGACCGCGATGTTCTTGATTTCGGCCTCGCGCGCGTGGCCGGTCGCCGTGATCTGGACATGCGCGACGATCTTGTCGCGGTCGAGCGCGACCAGCACGCGGCCTTCGTCGATATAGGCGTCGAGCGCGCGCGCCGAGTCTTCCGCGAGCTCGAACAGCCGTCGCAGCTCCGCCCTCGAGCCGCGGTGCTCCACGATGCGGATCGCGACGGGCGCGCCCGGAGAGCTCCATCGTTCCGGCACGAGCACGACTCGAAAGCCGTCGGGGTCCTCGAACGTGAGCCCATGCGTCGCCCAATACGGGTTGGCCGGCGGAACCGCACCGGTGGGCAGGCGGCCCGCGATCTCGCGCACGGCGCTCGCGTCGCCGACGTAGAGCACGAGCAGCGACTCGGGATGCGGCGCGGGCGGGCCGTGTGCGCCGCCGCGGGTGAGCTCGAGATGAGCGCCGGTGCCGGGGATTGCGAGGAACACGCCGTCGTACCCAGCGTGATCGCGGAACCGGCCGATCTCGGGGAGACCGATGCCGTCTCGGTAAAACTCGACGACCTCGTCGAGGCGCTGCGTATGCCGCGCGACACGCAACTGCATCGGTGAATCTGATGTTCGATGGGCGTGGTTCATGGCGCTCCCTCGCCGAAGCGTGTCAAGCGTCGATGCGCATCACTACCTTCGGATAGGCAACGGCAAAGCCGTGGCGTTCCATGTTGCGCCGCGACGCGGTGCCCGGCATCGTGTTCGAGCACGCCAGCGAGAATCCGAGCTCGAGCGGTCGACCGTTCATGGTGCGGGACTCGCTTTGCGTCAGCGCTCGCGCACGAACGCGACAAGATCGCTCATGTCGCGCCCGACGCCGTCGGGGGCGATCGCCGGCTCCAGCCGAATACGAGGCGCCCGGTCAAAGCCGCAACGAGCACCAGGGCCACGACCACGCCACCATGCCAGGCAAACGTAACCGCGCTATTCGCGTGCGGCAGCGACAGGCACGCGCCGACGTTGGCCAGGGCACCGACCGCGAGCGCGGCGAAAGCTGCAGTCGTTGCGGGGCTCAGCGGCGCGCCGCGACGAAGCATCGCGGCCAATACCCACATGAGCGGCGCGCCACCGACGATGATGAAGCCGACGCATACCCACTCGTGGCTCGCGCCCAGAACCGCAGCCCAGTCGAAGTCCGGCGGTGAAGCGGCCACGAGAGTCCCAAGCCAGACAAGGGCAGCCAGCACGGCCCATACGCGCGAGCCTTTCGGCAAACCTGGAACCACGGAGACGAACGCTGCTCGGCTTGCCAGCAGTCCCATCACGACGGCAGCGATCTGCGACACCCACAAGCCTGCGCCGGCGCCCGGGGCGCGCACTTTGAACACGCTTATTCCCACCACGATGAGGCTGAGATAGACGGCTGCGCCAAGCAACCACGCCGCCGCTCGCCTACCAGGCCGCGACAACGGTGCGCTGGGCTCGAGCCCTCGAGCCAAGTCTTCGATCAAGTCGTTCGTATTCATTCGCGTCTCTTACCGAGCGTGCGCCGTAGCGTCGCCATCGCGCGATGCGTAGCCACCTTGAGCGCGCCCACACTGGTACCGGATACCTCCGCCGCCTCCTTGAGCGACAGCTCCTTGAGCTTCAAAAGCTCGATCGCCTGGCGCTGGCCCTCCGGTAGGGCACGCACCGCCGCTTGCAGAGCGGCCGCGTCTTCCGGCTCGCCGATATCGTCATTCGTCGCGGGCTCGGAAAAGGTTACGTCCTCCTCGTCCACGTGAATCTCCCGCCGGGCGATTCGCGCGTACCGCCGCGCGCCGTCGACGAGCCGATAACGCACGATGGCGAGTACCCACGGTACGAACGGCCGCGCCGGATCGTAGGTGGCACGCACCGTGTGCACCGACAACAGCACGTCCTGCACGAGATCCTCCACCTCGGCGATCCCGGCAAAGCCGCGTTGCCGCCTGATGACTTGCCTTATACGCGGCGTGATCGTCCGCAGCAGCTCCAGATACGACGCGCCGTCGCCCTGCTGCGCCGCGCGCATCAGCTCACCGAGAGAATCGATTGGCGAAGTTGCGTCAGTCATGGCCGGCAGGGCGAGTTTACGGCACGCGTAACCTTTTTGCGGGCTCCGCCGAATTGGCAATCACTGGTCAAGCAGACCAGCAACCTCGGCGCTACGGCGCCGCATCGTCTAGATCGCAAGGAGCTCTCCATGAACAAACGTTTACTCATTGCCTCAGCGCTTGCAGCGGCCATCGTCGGCCCGTCGCTCGTCTCCGCCGCCCCGGCCCCCGAGCCGACCTTCAAGGCAGAGAAGTGCTACGGGATCGCCAAGGCGGGCAAGAACGACTGTGCCTCCACCGGGAACAACTCGTGTGCCGGCACGACGAAAGCGACTGCGGATCCGCGCGCGTGGATCTACGTGCCCGCGGGTTACTGCGAGCGCATCGTCAACGGCAGCATGACGCCGAAGGCCTAGCCGTGCAGGTCGCGGCCGCCACTCGCGCCAAGCGCGACGCCAGCGACGCTCCGTTTGCGGGCGTAGGCTTGCGCTTGCCGCACTTGGCCGAAGTGGCGGCCGGCGCCCCCACGGCTGCATGGCTCGAGGTCCATCCCGAGAACTTCCTCGCGAACCCCCACGCGAGGGAGTTACTCCTCGAAATCGCGCGGCGGCACGCCGTCTCGCTGCACACCGTGGGGTTATCGGTCGGCAGCGTTACCGGAGTGGACCGCGAGCACCTAAAGCGGATTCGGCAGCTCGTCGACGATGTTGACCCGATCCTCGTATCGGGCCATCTCGCATGGTCCACGCATCGGGGCGTCTACCTCAACGACCTGCTGCCGCTTCCGTACAACGAAGAGACGTTGCGCGTCGTCGCCTCGCACGTCCACGAGGTGCAGGACGCTCTTGGGCGACCCTACGTCATGGAAAATCCCGCGAGCTACGTGGGCTTCGCCGCGTCGACGCTCACGGAAACGGACTTTCTCACCGAGCTAGTGACACGCACGGGCTGCCAATTGCTCTGCGACGTCAGCAACGCGTTCCTGAGCGCGGCCAACATGGGCTACGACGCTTACGCGTACATCGATGCGTTCCCCGCGCACGCCATCGCGGAGATTCATCTGGGCGGCTTCACGCGCGAGGATGACGAGGCCACGCCGGGCGGAGAGATACTGATCGATACGCACGCGGGCGCCATCGCAGAGCCGGTCTGGGATCTCTACGCACATTCATTACGACGGTTCGGCCCGCGACCGACCTTGATCGAGTGGGATAACGACCTGCCCGCTTTCACGCGATTGCTGGCCGAAGCCGAACGCGCTGACGCCGTTGCGATTGCAGCTCTCGACCGTGGACGCTCGCATGCTGTCGCTGGCTGATCTGCAAAGCCGCGTCGCCCGCGCCATGACGACGGGCGAGCGCGAGCCCGTCGCCGCGCGGCTAGTGGGCGGCGTCCATCCCGACAAACGGCTCGACATTCACCTCCGCCACTACGCAGCGAGCTTGATCGCCGTGCTGCACGACAAGTTCGCCGCTTGTGCATGGCTCGCGGGTCCTGATCTCGTGAGCGACGCGGCACTGGCGTACGTACACGCACATCCGCCCGCGCAGCCTTGCATCGCGGAATACGGCGGCGACTTCCCGCAGTTCCTCGCGAGCTACGGTCGAGCGCCGACGATGCCTTATGTCGAGTCGTTCGCCCTGCTCGAGTGGGCCGTGGGTCAGGTATCGATCGCGATCGACCTCCCGCCGCTCTCCTGGTCGGACATCGCGCGTATCGGATCGGAGCGTCTGATCGAGTCGGCGCTATCGCTGCAGCCGGGCCTGCGCTACTTGCGCTCGGCCTGGGGTGTGGACCGGCTGATGACCACCTACCTGAGCGGCACCGAGCCGGAGCGCTTCGTGCTCCCCGAGTCGGATACGTTCATCGAGGTTCGCGGCGCGCGCGGCACCGTGCACCTCGCACGGCTCGACGGCGCGACCTTCACGTTCCGCAGGGAGCTTGTAAGCGGCAGCTCGGTCGGCGCTGCAGCCGATCGCGCACTCGAGCTCGACTCGACTTTCGATCCGGGCGAAGCACTCCGACTGCTCGCGCACACCGGCCTCGTCACGACAACAACCACACAGGCAAACGCATCATGATCCACCTTTCGACGCTGCGGGAACGACTGGAGCGCTTCCCGTTGTCCCTCCTTCAACTCGCGATGCGAATCGGTGTCGGCGCCGTGTTCTTTCGCTCCGGGCTACTGAAGATCGACTCTTGGCAGTTCACGATTCAACTGTTTCGCGATGAGTACAAGGTGCCGTTGCTCGACCCGGTGCTGGCGGCTCAGGCGGCCGCGATCGTAGAGCTCGGCGTGCCTCCGCTGCTCTTCGTCGGAATCGCCACGCGGTTTGCGACGCTGCCGCTGCTCGGCATGATCGCCGTGATTCAGGTGCTCGTGTACCCGAACGCCTGGAGCGATCACTTGATGTGGGCATCGGCGCTGCTGCTCGTTCTGACTCGCGGACCCGGCGTTTTCTCGCTCGACCACGTCATCGCGAGATTCCAAACGGCACGACGTCACCACTAGGCGGCCACGGTCCGAAGGCGGGCGCCCAAACGGCCGTAGTCACTTCGCCGGTAACGTTGCGACGAACTCCAGGGCCGCATCCACGTAGCGCCGCAAGTCGGCGGCGCGCGCGGTGCCGGCGGGAGCGATCATCAGCCAACCCTTCATGGGCTTGCCGGTGATGTCCATTCGCCGGACATGCTCGCGGCCAAGCAGCGCGTTCGCCCCTTCCTCGCCTGCACGCACGATGAGCTGGTCTTTGTGCACGCCCACGCACATGTTGCCGTTCAGCATGAAGCACGCGCCGCCGAACATCTTGCGCGGCTCGACACCTTTGTGCCCTACGAGCAGCGTCTCGAGACGTGCCACGAGCTTCGGATCGCTGGCCATGCCAGAGCTCCTTCCGGCTACGCCGGACGGCGTCCGACGGCTTGACTGTCGCGCGGCGCCGTCGCGACCCAATGCGGATCGCCTGCCAACCGTTCGTAGAACGCGTTGATGCCGCGGAATTCGGACCAGTCGAAAGGCACCATCTGCTTGAATCCTTCGAGATGGCCGACCGCGTAGTCCGCGAGCGTGACCGTGTCGCCGACAAGAAAGCGGCGACCCTTCAAGTGCTCTTCGAGCACCGGTGCGAAACGCTGTAGGTCGCGACGCCCCATCTCCACTGCGGCCGCGTCGGGCTGCATCTTCATGAACGCGGGCTTCGCGACCGTTTCGAAGGCGAGCACGCCGAGCGCGCGGTTGTAGTGCGCGAGCTCCCAGCACAACCAGCGCATGACGTCGGCCCGTGGGCGCGGGGCGTCCGGGAACAACGACGTCGGCTGCTTGCTCGCGAGATAGACATTGATCGCGTTCGACTCCCAGAGGGTGAAGTCGCCGTCGATCAGGGTCGGCACCATCGCGTTCGGATTCAGAGCCGTGTACCCGTCGGCGCGCAGGTCGCCCCTGAAGAAATCGAGATACTCGAGCTCCACGTCGGCACCGAGATGATGGATGACGGCGTGGACCTTGCGGCAATTCGGAGAGCCGACAACGTACTTGAGCTTCATGTGGTTCTCCAGGTCTTGTCGAGATAAGCCGGCAACTGGTCCAGCGCGCCGGTCCAACCCGCGCCGTGTCGTTCGGCCTCCACGTCGGTCTTGAAGGAGAGCTGCACCAGCCACAGCACGGGAAACAGGGTCACCGCCAGGAGGGCAGCCGAGGCGCCATAGCTCGCCGCGCGGCCAAGATGTCGGCTGTGGACGGCCGGGCGCGCCGCCGTTGACCTACTCGACATCGACCTGTGTCCCGACCCAGCGCACGATCGCATAGCTGAGGAGGAAGGTGCCGGCGAGGATTACCACGCTGATGGCCGCGGAGAAGCCGATGAGGCTGTACGTGAATCCCTGGAGGAAGGCGTAGTAGTTTGTCGCCTCGGTGACGGTGCCCGGCCCGCCGCCGGTCATGATGAAAATGAGCGGGAAGGCCTTGACGCTCTCGATGAGACGGAACAGCACCGTAACTACGATGGCGGGCCGGAGGAGGGGGAGGACAACGTGGCGGAAGACCTGCCAAGATCCTGCGCCGTCGATCCGCGCGGCCTCGAGCGGCTCGGCAGGCATCATCTGGAGCGCGGCGAGCAACATGAGCAGCGTGAAGGGGAACCACTCCCAGATATCCGCCGCGATGATCGCGGGCAACGCGAGGCGCGGGTCGGCCAGCCAGGCCGGCTGGGGCAACCCCACGAGGCCCAGTCCCCAGTTCAGCACGCTGATGTCAGGAGTGAAGAGAACCTTCCAGATGATGGCCACCACGATGGGCGGCAGCACCATCGGGATGATGAAGAGGGAGCGGGTGGCCTCGAGAATGCGCGAGCGCCGGTTCAGAAGGAGGGCCGCGCCCAGGCCGAGCAGGAGCTGCCCCAGGACAGTGAACACGGACAACCGGAGCTGCACGCCCAGCGAATTGAGAAACCGGCCATCGCCGGGAAGCTCGGCGAAGTTGGCGAAGGGGCGGCTGAAATCCCACCAGGTGGCGGGGCGGGCCAGGTTGAGCGGCGTGAGACTGGTCAGGAGAAGGAAGGCAAAGGGCGCCAGCGTAACGACGGCCAGCACCACGAGGGCGGGCGACAGCAGGGCCACGTACACGCGCTCGCGCCGCCGCACGGTCGTGCCGGAGCCCGTCCCCTAGGACTTCCTGATGGAGCGACCCGCCTTCGTGAGGATCCCCTCAACATCTCGCTGGGCGTCGCGCATGGCCTGCGCGGCCGGCTTCTGGCCCGTCGAGATCTCGGACAGGGCTATGCTCACCCGATCTCCGATGGGCGGAAACTCGGGCACCGTCCGGTAGACCATGTAACCCGTCCCCGCCTGCTTGAGGACAGCCCCGTGGAGAGCGCCGATGTCCGCGCCGCCCCAGTAGTACTTCTGGCGGTAGGCGGGGCTGCCCAGCACGCTCGCGCGCGTGACCGCCGGATAGATCGCCGCCTCGGCGATCCTTCCCATGATTTCCCTCGAGGTGGCCCACTTGATGAATTCCCAAGACACCTCCTTCTGCTTGGCGCCCGCGGGAATCTGGAGCCCGTGCACCGCCGCCTGGGGGAAGCGTCCGGCCGGCCCCCCCGGGGGCAAGGCAAAGGCCACCCGATCCTTGACCTTGCTCTTCACCGGATCCGCGGCGAGGCCGACCCACGCGAGCGC
>Ga0137409_10000122_pt1 | contig 72409 bp, 69 predicted proteins | sample CZODoug1_16funga_FD_122059 | JGI IMG/M metagenome (GOLD analysis project Ga0137409, IMG submission 122059) | Vadose zone soil fungal communities from Angelo Coast Range Reserve, California, USA - CZODoug1_16fungal (Hybrid Assembly) | ecosystem: Environmental > Terrestrial > Soil > Vadose zone... | reverse complement strand
AGGGCGGCGATGCCTTCGGCGGCGGCGCGGGCGGCGGCGATGGTGGTGATGGCTGGGATGCGGTGGAGGATGCTGGCACGGCGGATGGCCTTTTCGTCGAACCACGGGTCGGCGCCCTGGGGCGTGTTGATGATGAGCTGGATTTTTTCGCCTTTGATGAGGTCGACGATGTTGGGGCGGCCTTCTTTGACTTTGAAGACGCGGTCGACGGTGAGGCCGGATTGCTCGAGCTTGTCGGCGGTACCGTGGGTGGCGACCAGGGTGAAGCCGAGATCGACGAAGCGGCGGGCTACCTCGGCGATATGCGATTTATCCTGGTCGGCGACACTGATGAAGACCATGCCCTTGGTGGGGAGAGTTTGGCCGGCGGCTAGTTGGGCTTTGGCGAAGGCTTCTCCGAAGTTGTCGGCGGTGCCCATGACTTCGCCGGTGGATTTCATTTCCGGCCCTAGAACGGTATCGACGCCCGGGAACTTGTTCCAGGGGAAGACGGGGGACTTGACGTAGTAGTGGCTGCCGGTGTCGAGGTCGGTGCGGCGGGCTACGTTTTCGGGCAGGAACTCGCGGAGCTTGCGGCCGACCATCAAGCGGGAGGCGATTTTCGCCAAGGGGATGCCGGTGGCTTTGGAGACGAAGGGGACGGTACGCGAGGCGCGCGGGTTGACTTCGATTACGTAGACCTTGGGGCTGCCGCCACCACTAGCAGACGTTCCGTTTCGTGGAATCGCGAACTGGATGTTCATCAAGCCGACGACTTTGAGGGCGCGGGCTAGTTTGAAGGTGTAGTCGCGGATGGTGTCAAGTACCGGCTGCGGGATATCGACGGCGGGGAGGACGCAGGAAGAATCGCCGGAGTGGATGCCGGCTTCCTCGATGTGCTGCATGATGCCGCCGATTACCGTGTCTTCGCCGTCGGACAGGGCGTCGACGTCGACTTCGAGGGCGTCTTCCAGGAATTTGTCGATGAGGATGGGTCGGTCATGCGAGTACTCGACCGCTTCCCGCATATAGCGGGAGATGGTTTCGTCGTCGTAGGCGATGACCATGGCGCGGCCGCCTAGAACATAGCTGGGACGCACCAGTACCGGGTAGCCGATTTGCGCGGCGGCGGCTACTGCTTCTTCGGGGGAAGTGGCCATGGCTCCGGCGGCTTGCGGGATTTGGAGTTCTTCTAAGAGCTTGCCGAAACGCTTGCGGTCTTCGGCCAGGTCGATGGATTCGGGAGTTGTTCCAATAATGCGGACGCCGGCGGCTTTGAGCGGGAGGGCCAGGTTGAGCGGAGTTTGGCCGCCGAATTGGACGATTACCCCTACTTCCGCGCCTTTCGAGGTTTCATGCTCGTAGATGGCGAAGACATCTTCGAAGGTTAGCGGCTCGAAGTAGAGGCGGTCGCTGGAGTCGTAATCGGTGGAGACGGTTTCCGGATTGCAGTTGACCATGATGGTCTCGAAGCCATCATCGCGGAGCGCAAAGGAAGCGTGGCAGCAGCAATAGTCGAACTCGATGCCTTGGCCGATGCGGTTCGGGCCAGCGCCGAGGATCATGACTTTTTTCTTTGGCGTGGGCGCGGCTTCGTCTTCTTCTTCGTACGTTGAATAGAGGTATGGAGTGAAGCTTTCGAATTCTGCGGCGCAGGTATCGACGCGCTTGTAGACGGGCGTGATGCCGTGCTTCTTGCGGAGATGGCGAACCTTCTCGCTGGCGCCTTTGTTGGCGTCGAGCCGCCAGACTCCGGCGAGGCGGCCGTCGGAAATGCCCATGCGCTTGGCGTCGCGGAGAACTTCCGCTGGAATCGACTCCATCGGATGCTTTTCGAGCTCGAGCTGCATGTCGTTAATTTCTTTCATCTGCTGAAGGAACCAGGGGTCGATGCCGGTCATGCGGGCGATTTGCTTAACGGTGTAGCCCTGGCGCAGGGCGTAGCGCAGATAGCTGAGGCGCTCGGGGTGCGGAGTGACGAGGCGTTGGGTGAGGATCTTTGGTTCGATTTTTTCGGAGCCTGTTTTCTTGCCGGTGTCGAGGGCGCGAATGGCTTTGAGGAGACTCTCCTTGAACGTGCGGCCGATGGCCATGACTTCGCCGACGGACTTCATTTGCGGGCCGAGGGTTTCGTCGGCGCCGGGGAATTTTTCGAATTGCCATTTAGGGATTTTTACGACGACGTAGTCGAGCGTGGGCTCGAAGCAAGCTGGGGTCTTTCGGGTGATGTCGTTAGGGATTTCGTCGAGCGTGTAGCCTACGGCGAGTTTCGCGGCGATTTTCGCAATTGGAAACCCGGTAGCCTTGGACGCGAGGGCCGAAGACCGGGAGACGCGCGGGTTCATTTCGATGACGACCATGCGGCCGTTGTCGGGGTTGACGCCGAACTGGACGTTGGAGCCGCCGGTTTCTACGCCGATTTCGCGAATGACGGCCAGGGCGGCGTCGCGCATAATCTGGTATTCGCGGTCGGTGAGCGTTTGTGCGGGCGCTACCGTGATCGAGTCGCCGGTGTGAACGCCCATGGGGTCAAAGTTCTCAATGCTGCAGATGACGATGACGTTGTCGGCGAGGTCGCGCATGACCTCGAGTTCGAATTCCTTCCAGCCCAGGACCGACTCTTCGATTAAGCATTCGTGGACGGGGGAGAGATCGAGGCCGCGGGAGAGGACGTCGGAGAGTTCTTCGCGGTTGTAGGCGATGCCTCCGCCTGAGCCGCCTAGGGTGAACGAGGGGCGGATGATGACGGGGAACCCAATTTTTCCAGCGAATTCGGTACCGTCTTTTACGTTCGCGACAAGTGCTGATTTCGGAACGTCGAGGCCGATCTTCTGCATTGCATCTTTGAAGAAGAGGCGGTCTTCGGCTTTCTTGATGGCGTCGACCTTGGCGCCGATGAGTTCGACATTGTATTTTTCCAGGATGCCTGAGTCGGCCAAGTCTACCGCCAGGTTGAGGGCGGTTTGTCCGCCTACCGTGGGGAGAAGGGCGAAGCCTTTGCCGCCGCACATTTCGGATTCGATCCGGATGATTTCTTCGAGATACTCGCGTGTGAGCGGCTCGATGTAGGTGCGGTCGGCGGACTCGGGATCGGTCATGATGGTGGCCGGGTTCGAGTTGGCGAGGACGACTTCGTAGCCTTCGGCCTTGAGGACCTTGCAGGCCTGCGTGCCGGAGTAGTCGAACTCGGCGGATTGGCCGATGACGATGGGGCCGGAGCCGATGATCAGGATTTTCGAGATGTCGGTGCGTTTGGGCATTTAGTGAGGCTTTCCCTCCGGTCGTCCCCAGGCGAGTTCACCACAGATGGCGTTGTCTAGTTCCAAATCGACGCCGGTAAACTGCGAGGCGGGATCTACTTCTATTGGTACGTAGCCATCTGTTGGATAAATCCAGTGCACTGGGTTGAGCACGGGTGTCTCAACCCGGAGCAGATACAATCCGGCAGGTATACCCTTGAATTCAAATTTCCCGGCCTCTTGGCTTGGCTGGGAACTCACCACCTCACCGGAGACGGCCTTGAACAAAGTTAGTGTTGCCCCTGGCACTACACTGTAGACCGGCGGACTTGTCATGTCGATGATCGTGGGGCGGCTGGTTCTCGCGCGACCGGTGAGCGATCCTGCAACATATTGGGTGGACAGGGGCTTCCATCCTGGCCAATGGAAAGTCACTGTGTCCGAGTCTTTCTTCGGAGGACGACGCATTACTTTGAGGATGATCGAAGATGCAAACGCAGGATGTTTTATGCCGAGGTAATAAAGCCGGGGCTTAACACTCTTGAACTCCGCTGAGCCTTCTGCATTGGTCTTAACAATCAAGACTGTATGGCTCTTTTCCTGTCCTTCTGAGTCGGTGCTGAGCTCAATCTCAAGACCTTCCACAGGCTTGCCACGGTCGAAGACCTCCACCTTAAAATTGCGGCCGATTTGCGTGGGAAAGGAAGAGTCAGAGCAGGCAAGCGAACTCTGGCTAGTGAGGAGCACGAGTAAGATGCCGGTGGACAAGAAGGTCGCCGCATTCGTCAGCAGGTTGAGACATTTTCTCAAAGCAAGTCCCTCCACTCCGCCGTTGCTTCGCGAAACGATGCAACGGCTCCGGTCGGGATGACAGAACTTTTTTCGGTTGGGGGAGAAAGTCAAAGGATCAGTCATCTCAGGGTGCTTTGGCATCACACTTTCTTTGCTACTGAAGTCTGTCATCCCGACCGAGTCAGTTGAGCGGCGGAGCCGATCAACTGGCGAGTGGAGGGACCTGCTTTAGGGGTTCTGTCGGTTTTCCCCATTCGGCTGATAAGTCTTCCCAGGTTGGGTTGGCGCGTTCGATCAGGAATAGTTTCTTCGCACGGTTCCATCGTTTGAGTTGTTTTTCGCGGTCGATGGCTTTTTCGACGCGGTCGTAGGATTCGAAGTAGACCAGGCGGTGACAGCGGTATTGCTTTGTGAAGCCGTCAATTAGGTCGTGCTGGTGCTCGTAAACACGCTTCTCTAAATTATTCGTCATTCCGATGTAGAGGACGCGAGACTTGGAGGCCGTGATGTAGACGCGGTAGTTGTGGTGTCTCATAAAAGCAGGTCCCTCCACTCCGCGGTTGCTTCGCTTCGCGAAGCAATCGCTACGGTCGGGATGACAGAGTTATTTTGGGTTGGGATGACAGCGCTATTTTGGGTTGGAATGACAGGGTTATCTTCGGCTGGGCTGACGGGGAGGATCGTCATCGCTTGCTCTCCTCCATCATTCCAATGAATTCTTTGAACAGATAATGCGAATCATGCGGCCCGGGCGCGGCTTCGGGGTGGTACTGCACGCTGAACAACGGGAAGTTTCTGTGGCGGAGACCTTCGAGCGTGTTGTCGTTCAGGTCGATGTGGGTTAGTTCGACTTCGCTCTGCGGGAGGGAGTCGGGGTCGACGGCGAAGTTGTGGTTGTGGGCGGTGATTTCTACTTTGCCGGTTCTTAGTTGTTTGACAGGGTGGTTACCGCCGTGGTGGCCGAATTTTAGTTTGAAGGTTTTGCCGCCCAGGGCGATGCCGATGATTTGGTGGCCCAGGCAGATTCCGAAGATGGGTTGGCGTCCCATGAGGCGGCGGACGTTGTCGACGGCGTAGGTGCAGGGCTCGGGGTCGCCGGGGCCATTGCTGAGGAATACGCCGTCTGGTTTCAGAGAGAGAACGTCTTCGGCGGGGGTTTCGGCGGGGACGACTGTGATCTTGCAGCCTTCACTGCGGAGCTTGCGGAGGATGTTGGTTTTGATTCCGTAGTCGTACGCGACTACGTGGAAGCGTTCGGGGGCGTCTTTGACTCCTACTACTTCCGTGGGTTCGATGGAGCGCTCGCCGCGGTCCCAGACGTACGGGTGCTGCGTGGTTACGACTTTGGCTAGGTCGGTACCGTCCATTTTGCGGATGGCGCGGGCCTTGCCTACTAGCTTTTCCGGGTCCCGCTCCAGTGTGGAAACTACACCTCGCATGGCGCCGTTGTCGCGGAGGTGGCGGACTAGGGCGCGGGTGTCGATTTCGCCTAGAACCGGAACCTTGTGGTGCTCTAGATATTCCTCAGCCACTTGCTCGGAGCGCCAGTTGGAGCTGACTCGGGAGAACTCGCGGACGATCAGGCCTTCGATGTAGGGGCGCGTGGATTCCGCGTCGTCTGCGTTAGTGCCGTAATTTCCGATTTGCGGGTTGGTTAGAACTACGATCTGGCCGGTATAGGAGGGGTCGGTGAAAATTTCCTGGTAGCCCGTGATGGAAGTATTAAAAACGACTTCGCCGTAACTTTCGCCTTTAGCGCCGTAGCCTTTGCCTCGGAAGATGCGGCCATCTTCGAGGGCAAGGATTGCTTGCATTCCCGCTCCCGCGTTTGGATTTTACAGATTTTAGCAGGTAGGGGGAGGGAGCGGGAAGGTAGTTGGGGGCGGAAATTTCGATGGGGTGTAGCGGTGGCTGGTGATCGCGAGCTGTAAAACCCTAAACCTTACCTCAGCGGCTGAAGCCGCTCATGGTCGGCGGTTGATCGCAGCGCTGAAGCCCTGCGCCGCCCAAAAGCAGGTCTCCTTCGACAAGCTCAGGGGCGCTCTCCACTACGCGGTTGCTTCGCTGCGCGAAGCAACCGCTCCGGTCGGGATGACAAACCTAACTTTGACCAAGCCAGGGCTAGCGCGGCTTGCGGGTTGGGGCTGTGTTCACGCCTAGTTGTTGGAGTTTTTCCTTGGCTTGGGCGGCTTCTGGGGCGCGGGGGAAGCGTTGGATTAGGGTTTGCAGTTCGGCGATGGCTGCATCTTTCTGGCCTAGTTCGGCGAAGCTGTAGCCTTTCTTCAGGTGGGCGGCGGCTACTTTGTTGCCGCTGGGGAAGTTTTCGAGGACCTTGTCGTAGTCTTTGGCGGCTTGGGCGTAGCTGCCGGCTTTGAATTCGATTTCGGCGAGATAGAAGCTGGCGTTTCCGGCGAGGTCGGTGTTTGGGTAGAACTTGAGGTAGTCGTTGAATTCCTGGGTGGCGAGGTCGGTTTTGCCGGAGGTGTAGTCGCGGAGGCCGTTGTTGTAGAGGACGTCGGGGGGCGGGGCTTGCTGCTGTTGCGTGAGCGCCTGGGCTGCCAGCGCGGATTGTGCCGAATTGGCGGCTACCGTTTGCTGGGCGGCTTGCAGGTCGTCCAACTGCTTGGAGACTTTGGCCATGCGGGCTTTGAGTTCGTCGACGCTGTCGTTGAGGGACTGGATTTGGCCGGAGACCTGATCGACTTTGCCGGCGCCGTCGGTGTTTTGCTTCTGGATCGACGTCTGGAGTTTGTCGATCGAGCCGGCGATCTTGTTCATGGTGTCGGTGTTTTGTTCCACCAGGTTACGCATCACGCCCATGCGCTCGTCGAAGGAGCGCTGCATGGAGGTCATTTGGTCCTGCATGACCTGCATTTGGGTTTGGAGCTGGAGGATTTCTTTGCTAACGGCGAAGGAGGGCGTGGTGGCCAGGGCTGCGCCGAGAATTAAGAATGCGATTCTGAGTTTTGTCATGATTACGGCCTCATGTTAAAGAGTTCTGTCCGGTGGGGAAGCTCTTTCGCCCCTCCGAGGCTGATCTAATTTTCGCGTTCACCCACGGCTCGTGCCGGGGCTTTATCCTTAAACGCCGCTTCAAACGCCGCTTCGCGGCTAAAACCCCACTCAAGCCAAAAGAGGGCTTGAGTGGGGCACCCGGTCTCACTGCTATTTGATGCAGCAACGACTCGCTACTTCTCGCTACTTCTGGTAGACGAAGTGGCCGCGGCGGTTTTGCTGCCAGCAGTCTTCGGTGCTCTCGGTGCAGAACGGCTTTTCTTTGCCGTAGCTGATGGTGCGGACGCGGTCGCCGGGGATGCCGGCGCGCACGAGTGCTCCTTTTACGGCGTTAGCGCGGTTGTCGCCGAGAGCCAGGTTGTATTCGGTCGAGCCGCGTTCATCGCAATGGCCTTCGACCGAGAAACGGATTCCCGGATGAGCGGCTAAAAACTGCGCCGTGGTTGTGATGCTGCTTTGCTGAGCGGCGGATACGTCGTATTTGTCGTAATCGAAGTAGATGTCTTTCACGCTCTTGTTGAACAACTGTTCCTCGGTGAGCGAGGTCGGCGTTTCTGCCGGCGTGGTCGTCGGCGGAGCTTCGACGGTTACACGGGCGGTGGCTTCCTGCGAACCGCCGGAGCCCTTAGCGACGAGGCGGTAGGTGGTGGAGTCCGTCGGAGTGACTTGCCGTGAGCCCGTGGCATTCACGGGACCTACGCCGTCAATCTGGATGTCCGTGGCGTTGGTTGTCTCCCACGTGAGCGTGGTGGCTTCGCCCTTTTGCACCGAGTTGGGATTCGCCGTTAGGGAGGCGGTGGGGGTGGGTGGCGGCGGTGTGGCTACCGGCGGTGGGGGAACTGGTTTCTTGTGGCAAGCGCCCAGTAGCAGGGCGCTGCTTAGAGCCAGGACCGAAATGAAGCGGCTAGCATGTTTCACGGCATCCTCCATGGAAAACCATAAAATGAAAACATTTCATTCAAAGAACAGTAGCAGTTCTGGTGAAGCTAGAGCCATAAAATCCAGCGCCTGAAGGCGCGCGAAAATGGAGCTCTTGCGGTACGGCTAAAGCCGTACCCTGATACAAAACTCACCTCGGCGGCTAAAGCCGCTTTAGTTTGTGTTGAATCGCAGGGCTGAAGCCCTGCGCCGCCCAAAAGCACTCGCCGTGTCATTTCCAGCTCCAGTTGGGCTGGGTGTTGCGGCCGCTGGTGGTGAGTTGGTGGGCGTTGCTGCCGTCGGCCAGCATGGTCCAGAGTTGCTCGGTGCCGGAGCGCGTGGACTGAAAGATGATGTGGCGGCCATCGGGCGACCATGCTGGGAAGTCGTTGCGTCCGCCGTCGTGGGTGAGCTGGACCCATTGCTTGCTCACGATGTCCATGATGTAGATATCTTGCGCGCCGGGTGCGCCGGGGCCGTACTTGCGCATCCAGGAAAAGGCTAAGAACTGGCCGTTCGGCGACCATGCTGGGGAGACGGCGTAGCCCTGGTCGGTCATGCGCTGGGGGTTGGTGCCGTCGGCTTCCATGGTGAAGACCTGCGGCAGGCCGCTGCGGCCGCTGACGAAGGCGATTTGGGAGCCGGTTTTGGGGTTCCAGCAGGGCGAGACGTCGGGGCCAGCGGAGGTGGTTGCGCGCTTCAGATTTCGGCCGCCATTGTCGGCGACGTAGATTTCTGGGTCGCCGCTTTGCGAGGAAGAGAAGGCGATGCGGCTGCCGTCGGGGGACCACGACGGGGAGACGTTGGTGCCGCCGAAGCGGGGGAAGGTGACGGTGCGGCCGAGTTCGAGGGAGAACATTTGCAGCTGCCATCCGCCTGCGGCGGTGACGGACGTGAAGGCGATGCGGCTGTTGTCGGGAGAAATGCGCGGGGAGAGCGAGATGGAACCGAGCTTGGAAATTTGGCGCTCGTTGGCGCCGTCGTAGTCCATCATCCAGACTTCTTTGTGGCCGCTACGTGAGCTGATGAAAACGATGCTGGTTTCGGCGATGCCCTGGATGCCGCCACCGAGGCGAAAGATGATTTCGTCGGCGAATTTGTGGGCGATCATGCGGGCGGCGTCGGTGGTGGGGGCGTCCTGATATTGCTTGGCCAGGACTTGGGCTGAGAGCGGGTTCTTGACGTCGTCGAGCCAGCCTTGAACGGTCAGGCCGCCGGCGGTTGCGCCGAGGCTGCCGAAGGCTAGCATGGAGGCGTTCGGCGGAGGGGCGCTCCATTCCAGGAATTTTACTTCTGGGGGCGAGCCTGGAATGCTGGTCGGGTGGAAGCTTTTGGAGACCATGTCGAAGATGCCAGCGTTTTCGAGGTCATTCTCCAGGGTGTCGTTGAAGGCGGTTAGGAGGGCGGCGTTGCGGGGGTCGTTGCTGGAGAGTTTGAAGTTGGCCGCGGCCAGACGGACTTTTTCTACGCCCAGGCCTGTGCCGGTCCGGATCCAGTCGGTTTGGGCCGGGGCGGGGGCGGCCAGAATGGCGATGGCTATGAGTGCCGATGCAAATTTAGAAAGATTCTTCATCATTGACGGTGTTCTCTTTCTAGAAATGGTCTCATCCGGGGCTTGCTGGAACCCTACCTCAGCGGCTAAAGCCCCTTCATTCCCAAGCTTGATCGCAGGCCTGAAGGCCTGCGCCGCCCAAAAGTACGAATGAGACCCGTTGTTCATTTATCTTTTATCTTTACCTTACCTTTTCCAAACGTTACTTTTTTCCAAACCTTACTTTTTCCAATCAAAATAAAACTCTACGGAGACTTTGCCGCCCGCGTAGTCGGCCGGCAAGGGGCCGAATGTATCGATGCGTTTCAATGCGCGCACGGCGGAAATGTCCAGTGACGGCACGCCGCTGGACTGTTCTACCTCTATATTCGAGGGCTCGCCGCCCCGTCCGATGTCGAACGATACGTAGACGCGGCGGCCCTCACTGACAGTCGGATCTACTTCGTACTTGAGCCAATTCTCGGAAACTTTTTGTTGCACTACGCGCACGTAATAGCCGAAGCGGCTGCCGAAATCTCCTGTGCCGCCGGTGAAGGACATTGAACCTTGGCCGCCCGATGCGCTGAACGTGTGTGCCGGGCCTCCTTCACCGAAAGGAACCTGGTTGCTTGGTTGCGGTTCCGGTTCGCGGGGTTTCACGGTTGAGTTCACTGGTTTGGTTATGTGCTTTTTGATGTTTTTGTCGGGGATATCGATGGCGTCAGGTTCTTTTGTCTGCGCTACTGGCTGCGATTGCGAGAGGCCTTTCGACTCGGTAGCCAACACGCTTTGCGATTGTGTCTCGGTCGTGGGCAGAGGCAGGGAACTGACCAGGGTTGCACTCATGGCTTCGCCGCTTCCGCCGTTGCCCCACATGGGGCCGCGGGCGCCCTGGAAGAAGAGAGCGTAGACCACGATGCCTCCGGCAAGCCCGGCGTGCAGGAGCATCGACGCAAACAGGGGAGTGCGCCAGGGGTCATGCTCGAAATAGATTTCAGGGCTTGCCGCCATGCGACTCCACGGGTTGCGTCACGATGCTTACACTGCCAATGCCTGACTGCTTGACTGCATCCATTACGGTGGCGAAAGCGCCGAAGGGGACATTTTCGTCGGCACGGACGAAGACGGAGTAGTTGCGGGGATCGCGAACTTTTTGGCGGAGCTTGGCGCCGATTTCGTTGATGTTGATGGCGTCGTTGCCGAGGAAGACGCGTTGCTGCTTGTCGATGGAGATGACGAGGCGCTCCTCGCTGATTTCCTTGACGGTGCGCGTTTTTGGAACACTGACATCGATTCCGGATTGCAGGACCGGGGCGGTGACCATGAAGATTACGAGCAGGACGAGGACGACGTCGACGAGCGGAGTGATATTGATGTCCGCGAGCGAGCTGGTGGTACGGCCATTGGCGGCGGTGAAGGCCACTAGTCGTGCGCTCCTACGCGTTGGGTGGGTTGGGCGCTTTCGACGGTGTTGAGGAATTCCATGGCGAAGTCGTCGCTGCGGGCGGCGAATTCGCGGATGCTGTGGCCGAGGAGGTTGTAGGCGATTACGGCGGGGATCGCTGTGGCTAGACCGGCCGCCGTGGTGATGAGGGCTTCCGAAATGCCTGGAGCTACGGCGCGGAGTGTGGCGGCTCCGGCGGTGCCTAGGCCGTGGAAGGCGTCAATGATGCCCCAGACGGTGCCGAAGAGTCCGATAAACGGGGTGACCGCGGCGGTGATGGCGAGCCATGGGAGGCTGCGTTCGAATCTTGTTACTTCTTCTGAGGCGGCGATTTGCATGGCCCGTTGCAGGGCTGGGATGTTGGGCGGGCCGCCTGTCGTGGCTTGGCGGCGAGCTTCTTCGTAGCCGTTGTGGAAGACGCCTACTAAAGGACTGGGGCGGAATTGTTCTTCTACGGCCTGCATGTCACCCAAGCGCTGGGCTTTGCGGAAGGCGCGGACGAAGCGTCCGCTTTGCCTGCGTGCTCTGCTCATCAAGTTCCACTTGGATACGATGATGGCCCAGGAAAGGATGCTGAAGGCTAGGAGGATAAAGAGAACTGTTTTGGCGACGGGACCGCTCTGCGAAATCATGTCAAGGATTTCGCCACCGGCGTAGAGAGCTGGGGGATAGGGGATCGACATTGTGTATAGAGAGCTTGGCTTAATTATAGGGCAACGCGATGGCCAAAATCGCTCACTTGGGCGGCGGAACCAGTGTATAAACCCTGAGTAGGTCGGCTATTGACCTGCGGAGAGATTGCAATTACCAGTGCCGTCGGCGGTGGCTTTCGACAATGCGTACTGGGAAATGGGGATGTCTGCGCCCCTTGGGAAGTAACTCAAGCTTTTCTCGCCGGTGTTGTCGCGGACGGTGAGGGAGATGCGCTGGTTGGGGTCGCCGGCCCGAATCTCGCTGCGCTCGATGACGATCTGACCGTTGCGAAGTCCCGCGCGATCGGCTTCGCTCCCGGGCTTCACGTCTGAGACGACTCGGGTTTGGACCATCTTCTCAACGTCGAGGCCCGGATCGTATGCGTGCGCCGTCGCATCGTGCAAATCCACGCAGGGTCCCAGAGCGCCGGCGGGCAGAGGGATGATTTCACCGTTGTCGATGTAGGTTGTGAGGTCGCTGTGCACTTTCCCGCCGGCGAAGCGCGCGAAATGGTCTCCCAAAAACGATTCCGTGAGAAGTTGTTCCTTTGCGGACGCGCTCTTGCGCAGGCTCAGCATGGCGTCATCGAGAGATTGCTTGCCTTGGCTCTGCCGGCGGATGCGCGAATCCCACGTGGCAGCGAGTAAGCCACCTCGCTGGTACGCCAGTTTTTGCAGATCGGCATCGACGTAAAACTGCTCACGAACCAATTGATCCTTGGCGGACACGACGGGAGAAGTTCGATAGTGGAGATAGGAGCTGTTGATGTCCTCGACATACTCATTCATGGTGATGAGGCCAGCACGCTGCAGGAGGGCGCGAGCGTAGTAGTCCGTGAAACCCTCAATCAGCCAAAATGGCGGTCTGTCGGCCGGAATCTCGCCTAACTGTCCGGAATTCCACGAGTGAAACATCTCGTGCGCCAGGACGAATTTCATGTCAAAGTCCAGCTTGGCGGCCTTTTGGCTCATGAACATGGTGAAGGAGTTTTCGAGCGCCGTGCCTGCGTAGCTGCCGGGTGTTTCTTCGCTGGGGAGCAGGGAAATGAGGTAGTGTGGAGCGGAATAGTCGTTCCAGAAGGCGCGCTCCTCGCTGAGAACCTTAGCCGCCAGTTCGGTGAACTCTTCGTCTTTGAAGTCCCATTTTCCCCGAATAGCTACGTCGACGGGTTTGCCATGTACCTGGACTTGCACGAGTCGGAAGTCGCCGCCCACAAATAGTCCGTTGGTTGCGGTCAAGAGTCGGGTCGTTGCCGCCTGACAGGCCGTGCCGGTGCCCAGATTGCTGGCTACCACCCAGCCGGAAGGAAGGTTCTTCCACGTGATGGAAATGGGTAGGACTTGATCCTCGGGAATGACGGGGTAAACGAGGAAATTACGCCCGGTCAATTGAAAGAATGAGCGCTGCTGAATCGCGCGGAAATAAGTCTGCGAGGAGATCTCGCCCTCCCAGTCTTGCGCAACGCGATACCTAATGTGGACGATCTGCCCCAGCGGAAAACTGAGTTGGCGACGTGCGGGGTCCGATGTTTCCTTATTAACGGTTTGTGCTGAGACTGCTTGGATATCGTGAATTGCTTTGTAGAGTTCGCGCTGACCCTGCCATTCTGCGGGTAGTTGCAAATTTGCGTTGCGAACACCCGGCAAGCGGAAGGTGAGATCGATACGCATTTCCGGCGTTTTTCCGGACACATCGGGTTCGATAGTGTATGCCAGGAATGTCCCTGAGCGAGGTGCGGGAGGGCAGTCTTGTGCGACCGAGAGGACGGAGGCAAATAGCATGAAGGCCAGTTTCAAGAAGGACTCATTCATCACGGCTCAAATATCTCATATGGCAACCTAAATTCGGATCGCTTCGACCGTGCTATGCTTCGGCCAGAACGCTGTCGGTGGGTGCTTTGTGCTGGTTGAGCTGCGCCTTGAGAACTATGCGGTGGTCGATAACGTGGCGGTGGAATTTGCCGCGGGTCTCAACCTGCTTACGGGTGAGACGGGGGCGGGGAAGTCGATTCTTATCGATGCGCTGGCTTTGTTATTGGGCGAGCGGGCGTCGGCGGATGTGATTCGGGCGGGGGCGGAGAAGGCGGTCGTGGCGGCTGTTTGGGAATTGGAAGCTGGGGCGGCGAAGAAGGTGGCTGAGGTGCTGTCGGAGAATGGGATTGACGGGGATGGTGGCGACGGCGAAGGCGGCGAGGAGTCTGGGTCGCTGATTCTGCGGCGGGAAGTGGCGGCTGGGGGGAAGGGCAGGATTTTCGTCAACAATCAGCCGGCGACTGTGGCGGTGTTGAAGCGGCTGGCGCCGCATCTGGCTACGATTCATGCGCAGAACGAGACCTTGCTGGCGTTTGATGCGGGGTCGCGGCTATCACTACTCGATGCGTTTGCTGGGAGTAAGACTGAGGCTACGGCGGTAGCTTATGGTACCTGGAAAACGTTGGGGGAGCGGATCGCCGAGCTGGAGCGCGACGAACAGGACCGGTTGCGGTTGCTGGATCTTTGGAGCTTTCAGTCGCGGGAGATTGACGAGGCGCGGTTGAAGGCGCAGGAAGACGAGTTGCTGGAGGCCGAGAAGCGGGTCCTCGCCAACTCCGAAAAAATCTACAACGCCGGGATGAATGCGTTCGACCTCTTGTATGAAGGAAGTGCCTCGACATCGGCAACCTTGCGGGCGGCTTCGAAGCATGTGGAGGAATTGTCGCGCTATGAGCCGAAGTTTCAGGCTGCCTTGGAGGCGCTGGATTCGGCGCGGATCAGCATTGAGGATGTGGGTGCGTCTTTACGGGATTATGCGGGGGCGATTCAGGCTTCACCGGAGCGGTTGGCGGATGTGGAAGACCGGCTTGCGGCGATTGACCGGCTGAAGCGGAAGTATGGGCCGACATTGGATGACGTTGTGAAGTTTGGGGCTGAGGCTGCGCGGAAGTTGCAGGAAATGGAGAACAAGGACGAGGTCTTGCGGGATTTGCGGCAGAAGCAGGGGGCGGCTGGGCACGGGTATTTGGCGGCGGCTAAGGCGCTGAGCAAGGTTCGGAAGGATGCGGCTCGGAAGTTGGAGAAATTGGTCGGGGCGGCGATTAATGAGCTGGCGATGAAGGCTACGTTTCAAGTGGAGGTGGGTGGGTCGGATGTTGTGGGGTCCTGGTCTTCGAAAGGCTTTGATGAGGTGCGGTATCTGATATCGGCGAATCCTGGGGAGCCGTTGCGGGATATGGAGCAGGCGGCTTCCGGGGGTGAGCTGTCACGTGTGATGTTGGCCTTAAAATCTTCTATTGAAAAGGCTTCTGCGAAGACTAGCCGCGGGCAGAGGACTATGGTTTTTGATGAGATTGATGCTGGGATTGGTGGCCGGGCGGCGGATGCCGTGGGGAAGAAGTTGAAGGGGCTTGCCCGGACTGCCCAAGTCCTGTGTGTTACGCATCTGCCGCAGATTGCTGCATTTGCGGATCAGCATTACCTCATCGAGAAAAAGACGGTTGGGGGGAGGACGCGGACTTCTGTCCGGCGCATCGAAAGTAGGGAGCGGACGGAGGAAGTGGCGCGGATGTTGAGTGGGGCTAAGTTGACTGAGGCGTCGTTGAGAAACGCGGAGCAGATGATTGCGGAAGGGGCATAGGGTTGTCACTGCTTTCTGCTGCAGATCCCTCCCGTAGGTCGGGATGACAAGCCTTTTCTTAGATCAATGACATGCCCTCTTAGGCCTAAAAAGCGGGTCCCTCCACTCCGCGATTGCTTCGCTTCGCGAAGCAATTGCTACGGTCGGGATGACAGAGTTTTTTATGGACTTCCTGGGGGCATGCCCGCTTGGTGCTTGAAAAGCTCCGGTTACTGCTAAGCTGCTGCATTTCCGTGGTTTACGTTGACCTTGGGGGGCGGTTTCGGTAGGCTTTAGGTAGCAAATTTTCTCTAAAAGCCGGGCCTCCTGGGCCTGGTAGGAAAGGTGTACAGCGACCGATGTCGACTGCTCAGGGAACTCTTGATCGAAAGTCTACCGATCAGAAGAATTCAGATCAAAAGACTTTGCTGCTGCTGAAGCCCCGGGGTTTCTGCGCTGGGGTGGTGCGGGCCATTGATATTGTGCGGATTGCGCTGGAGAAGTTTGGGCCGCCGATTTATGTGCGCAAGGAGATCGTTCATAACCGCTATGTGGTGGAGGAGTTGCAGCAGAAGGGCGCCATCTTTGTCGACAGCGTGGAGGAAGTGCCCACGGGCGAGAGAGTCATTTATAGCGCGCATGGAGTTTCGCCGGAAGTGCGGCAGGACAGCAAACTGCGCGAGTTGCGGGTGATTGATGCTACTTGTCCGCTGGTGACCAAGGTGCACGTTGAGGCGGTTAAGTTTGCCAAGGAAGGGCTGTCGCTGATTTTGATTGGGCATCATGACCACGATGAAGTGGTCGGGACTTTGGGTGAGGCTCCCGATGTTACGCAGGTTGTTGGGACTCCCGAAGAGGTTGAGTCCTTGACTGTGCCAGATCCGAATCGCGTGGCTTATTTGACGCAGACGACTTTGAGTCTCGACGAAACGACCGGGATTATTCAGGCTTTGAAGAAGAAGTTTCCCAAGATCAAAGGGCCTGCGGCACAGGATATTTGCTATGCGACGGAGAACCGGCAGGTGGCGGTGAAGCAAGTGGCAGCGGAGGCGGACCTGGTTTTGGTGGTGGGTTCGGATAACAGCTCGAACTCGAACCGGCTGGTTGAGGTTTCGCGGAACTGGGGTACGGCTTCGCATTTGATTGACAGCTATAAGGACATTAAGCCGGTTTGGTTGGAAGGCGTTAAGCGGATTGCCCTGACCGCGGGGGCTTCGGCGCCGGAGTGCTTGGTGGAGGAAGTTGTGAAGTATCTGGCGGAAGAAGGATTTGGGAACGTGGAAGAGCTGGAAGTGATGCCGGAGAATGTTCGGTTTGGGCTGCCTCCGGAGATTGTGGAGGCGATTGCCAGTGCGCCGGCAGCGGCGAGGTAGTTGCTCGGAACTTTGAAAAACCCCACGCAAGCCAAAAGAAGGCTTGCATGGGGCACCCGGAAACGAATTTGAATTGAACGGAGACGACAGCAGAACGGAGTTGTTGAAAATGGAGAACTCCCCCTCGTTCAGTGGTACTGTGCCACAGTTACGTTTTGGGAAGATTGAAGATTTAGGCAGCCATGTGGCGCCGGCAGTCGATGCGGCGCGTAGGCATTTGTTCTCGCAGCAGCACGAGGACGGGTACTGGTGCGGCGAACTCGAAGCCGACAGTACTCTGGAAGCTGATTACGTTTTGCTGCACGTGCTGCTCGGCACGGGCGATCCTGCAAGATTCCAAAAAGCTGCGAACTGGATGCTGCGGCACCAGAATGAGGATGGGGGCTGGCCGATTTATCAGGCTGGGCCGTCGAATATTTCCGCGTCGGTGAAGACATATTTTGGGTTGAAGCTCGCGGGGATTCCTGCGGATCATCCGGCGATGGTGAAGGCGCGGAAGAAGATCCTCGAGATGGGCGGCGTCACCGAGGTTAATACCTTTACCAAAATTTATCTCTGCTTCTTTGGGCAGTACGACTATGACGGCGTGCCTGCGATTCCGCCGGAGATTGTGCTGTTTCCGAACTGGTTCTGGTTCAATATCTACGAAATTTCCTCGTGGTCGCGGACGATTCTTGTGCCGCTGGCGATTTGCTACGCCAAGAAGCCGTTCAAGAAAATTCCGGATGAGATGGGCGTGGAGGAGCTATTTGTCGGCGGGCGGGATAAGTCGCGGATGCGGCTGCGCTGGTCGAAGGTTACCTTCTCGTGGCGGAATTTCTTTCTGGTTTTGGATCGGGCGACGCATTGGTTTGAGCGGGTGCATGTGCGTCCGCTGCGGTCGATTGCGCTGAAGCAGGCCGAGAAGTGGATGCTGGAGCACGTTGAAATGAGCGATGGCCTGGGCGCGATTTTTCCGGCCATGATGAACGCCGTGATTGCCATGCGGTGTCTGGGATATTCGCTGGATGATCCGCAGATGATTCGGGCGTTGGATGAGTTTGAGAAGCTGGGGATTGAGGAGGGCGACACGTTCCGCATGCAGCCTTGCATGTCGCCTGTCTGGGACACGGCTTACGCCATGTTCGCGCTGGGAGAAAGTGGAGTCGACAAGACTGATCCGCGGCTGGTGAGGTGTGCGGATTGGATTTTGCAGAAACAAGTGCGGACGGTTGGCGACTGGAAAGTGAAGAATTCCGAGGGACAGCCGGGCGGGTGGTATTTCGAATTCAATAACGAGTTTTACCCGGATGTGGATGACACCGCGATGGTGTGCCTGGGGTTGAGCCGGGTGGAGCACCCGAATGGGCGGTATCAGCGGGAGTCGGAGCAGCGGGCGATTGATTGGATTCTCTCCATGCAGTGCCGGAATGGCGGGTGGGCATCGTTTGATAAGAACAACGATCGCATGGTGTTCCAGCACGTTCCGTTTGCGGATCACAATGCGATGCTGGATCCGCCGACTGTGGATATTACGGGGCGGACGCTGGAGATGCTGGCGGCGTTTGGGTATGACAAGAAGCATCCTGCCGTGCAACGTGCTTTGGAGTTTCTGAGGAACGAGCAGGAGCCGGATGGGTCCTGGTTTGGGCGTTGGGGCGTGAACTACATCTACGGGACCATGCTGGTGTTGCGCGGGATGGAAGCGATGGGTGTGGATTCGCACGAGCCCTGCGTGCAGTCGGGGGCGGAGTGGCTGCGCATGGTGCAGAACCCCGATGGCGGCTGGGGCGAGACTTGCGGGTCGTATGACGATCCGACGACTCGGGGGATTGGACCGAGTACGGCTTCGCAGACGGCGTGGGCGGTGTTGGGGCTTTTGGCGGCTGGGGATACGCGGAGTGATTCGGTGGCGAAGGGTGTGGCGTACTTGCTGCGGATGCAGTTGCGCGATGGGTCCTGGGATGAGCCGCAGTATACGGGTACAGGTTTTCCTCGGGTGTTCTATCTGAAGTACCACATGTACAAGGATTATTTTCCGCTGCTGGCGTTGACGACTTATGGGAAGGTGATGGCCGCGGAGCAGGAGCGGACTGGGAATCGGCGGGGACACGCGTAGGATTTGTAGTTTTGTAATTTGAAGCAGATCACATTGCTAGCTTGGCCAGGAACAGCAGGTCCCTCCACTGCGCGATTGCTTCTTCGCGAAGCAATCGCTCCGGTCGGGATGACAGAGCTTTTTGAGTTACAAATTTATCCAATTGCCCAGTTACCAAATTACTCAATCACCAAATTATTTTGCGGACATTCGTCACAGGCGCAACGGGGTTTCTGGGGAGCCATGTGGCGCGGGTGCTGGCGGAGCAGGGGGCGGAGTTGCGGCTCCTGGTTCGGAAGAGCAGCGACCCGAGCAATTTAGAAGGCGTTCCTGGGGAACGGGTGACTGGGGATTTGCTGGCACCGGAGTCCTTCCGGGCGGCACTGGCGGGGTGTGAAGCAGTGTTTCATGTCGCCGCCGATTATCGGCTGTGGATTCCTCAGCCGGATTCAATGTATCGGGCGAATGTTGAGGGTACGCGGGCGCTTTTGCAAATGGCGCGAGAGCAGGGTGTGCGGCGGGTAGTACACACTTCGAGCGTTGCCACGATGGGATTTTCCGACCACGGCGACGTTGTGGATGAAGCTACGCCGGTTTCGCTGGATGGGATGATTGGGCACTATAAACGGTCGAAGTTTCTGTCGGAGCAGGTGGCGTTTGAGGCGGCTCGGGATGGGCGGTCTTCCGGTTGTGAGGTGGTGATCGTGAATCCGACCACGCCTGTTGGAGAGCGGGATATCAAGCCGACGCCTTCGGGGCGGATCATTGTGGACTTCCTGAAAAAGAAGTTTCCAGCGTATGTGGATACGGGACTGAATCTGGTCGATGCGACCGAGTGCGCACGCGGTCATGTGGCGGCTTTCGAGGAGGGCCGTAGTGGGGAACGGTACATTTTGGGCGGGGAAAATCTGTCGTTGAAGCAGATTCTGGATCAGCTTGGGGAGTTGACTGGGTTGCCGTCGCCGTCAATCAAATTGCCTTATTTCTTCGCTTTAGCCACGGGTGTCGTGGATGAGCTGGTAACTGGAAGGCTTTTGCACAAAGAGCCGCGGGCGACGATTGATGCAGTGAGGATGGGGAAGAAGAAGATGTGGGTGTCGTCGGGGAAGGCGGAGCGGGAGTTGGGTTGGAAGATTGTCCCGGTGAAAGACGCGTTGGGGCGGGCTGTTCGGTGGTTTCAGGCGAATGGGTACTGTGGCGCTTCGTAACCTTACCTCAGCGGCTAAAGCCGATCTTGTGGTAAGGGATTATCGCTGGGCTAAAGCCCTGCGCCGCGCAAAAGCGAAAAGCAGGTCCCTCCACTGCGCGGTTGCTCCGCTTCGCGAAACGACTGCTCCGGTCGGCATGACAAGCAGTGGAGTGGGAGAGCTGCGGTCTCCTGGAGCTGGATGCCTAGGGTAGCGGTGGTGGCGGCACTGGAGCGGGAAGTTCGGCCGCTGGTTGCCGCGTGGCGGGTGGTGCGGCGGAGTTGGGATGGGCGGGAGTTTCAGTTCTTCGAGAGCGACTCCGCCGTGGTGGTTTGTGGCGGAATTGGGCCGGGGGCGGCGAGGCGAGCGTGCGAGGCGGTTTGCGCATCTTACGGGCCAGAGATTGTGATTTCGGCTGGGTTTGCTGGGGCGCTCACTCCGGATTTGGGCGTTGGGGAAGTTGTTATTCCCGCGACGGTGATTGACGCTGGGGATGGCAGTCGCGTAGAGACGGGAGCTGGATCTGGCGGGCTGGTTTCCGTGGCCGAGATGGCTTCGGTGGAGCGGAAGCGGGTTTTGGGAGCGAAGTACGGGGCCGTCGTGGTGGATATGGAGGCAGCGGCGGTGGCGAGGGTCGCTGGGTTGCGGGGTGTACGGTTGGGGGCGGTGAAGGTCATCTCGGACGTGCTAGATTTTGAGATTCCGGTGGTGGAGGGAAGTGTGGATGGGCAGGGTGCTTTTCATGTAGGAAGATTTTTGGCAGGAGTTGCGGCGAGGCCCTGGGTTTGGGGTCGGGTGATACGGATGGCCGGGAATAGTTCGCTGGCGGCGAAGAATCTGTCTGAGGCGTTGCGGGGGCGGATTGAAGGGTTCCCTAGGCAAGGCAAGAACTAGCGGAGCTTTGCTCCGCTGGGCAGGCGAGGGCGCCTGTCCCTACATGAGATTGGGCGGGTCGGACGATTATGGCGGTTTTGGAACAGGCTAAGAGTGGTGGCGCGGCGGGAGCGATGCCTGCGTCGATTCCCGCGACGATGCGGGCGGCTGTGTATCGCGGGGTCAATGATGTGCGGCTGGAGACTGTGCCTGTTCCTGTGATTGGTGTTGGGGAGCTTTTGGTGCGAGTGCATACCTGCGGGATTTGCGGGACGGATTTGAAGAAGATTCATACGGGGTCGCATTCCGCGCCGAGGATTTTTGGGCACGAGACTTCTGGGATAGTGGCGGCGGTGGGAGCTGGGGTGACGAAGTTTAAACCTGGGGACCGGGTGGTTGCGTTTCATCACATTCCTTGCGGGGATTGCTACTACTGCCGGAGCAAGACGTTTGCGCAGTGCGAGACCTATAAGAAGGTTGGGTGCACGGCTGGATTTGAAGCTAGTGGCGGGGGTTTTGCTGAGTATGTCCGGGTGATGGATTGGATTGTGCGCGGGGGTGTGGAGAGAATTCCTGACGACGTTTCGTATGAGCAGGCCTGTTTTGTGGAGCCGGCGAACACCTGCTTGAAGGGTGTGGCGACGTTGCGGCTGCAGGCTGGGGAGACGGTTTTGGTGATTGGGCAGGGGCCCATTGGGATTATGCTGGCGGTCATGGCCCAAAGGACAGGGGCTAGGGTAATCACTTCCGACCTGTATCCGGAAAGGCATACAATAGCGGCAGGATTCGGACTAAGAGATGGACTGGATGCCGCGAAAGTAGACGTAGTCTCGCACATGCGCGGGCTGACGGAAGGCCGGGGCGCGGATGCGGTGATTTTGGCGGTGGGTGGCAACGGTCTGATTAAGACGGCGATGGATGCGGCGCGGCCCGGAGGGCGGGTGTTGCTGTTCGCGCAGACGGCGCGTGGGGAAGCGACGATTGATCCCGCGGCGGTTTGTGTGGATGAGAAGACGCTTTTGGGATCGTATAGCGCGTCGGTGGATTTGCAGCAAGAGTCGGTACGGTTTGTGTTCGGGTACGCCATGAAGCTGGAGGGGTTGATATCGCATCGGTTTCCGCTGGAGAAGAGCGTGGAAGGGCTGGAATTTGCAGCGCACCCGCAGGCGGATTCGATGAAGGCCGTTATCCAGCCGGGCGCGAATTGGGAAGGACACTGAACGTGAGCAGCACGGATTCCAGAACAATGAATTCCAGAATCATAACTTCCAGAGAAATAAGTTCCAGAACAATGACAGCCGCCGTTTTGCACGGCAAAGAAGACGTGCAGATTGAGCAGGTGCCGGTCCCCGTTCTGGGTGAGGGCGAAGTACTGATCAAGGTGCAGGTGGCGTTGACCTGCGGAACGGATCTGAAGGTTTACCGGCGCGGATATCACGCCAAGATGATTGTGCCGCCGTCGCTCTTTGGGCACGAGCAGGCTGGTGTCATTGAGGAAGTGGGTGCAGGGGTGAAGTTTTTCCAGAAGGGCATGCGCGTGGTGGCCCTGAATTCGGCCCCCTGCGGCGTGTGTTTCTTCTGTTCCAAGCATCAGGAGAATCTCTGTGAGGACCTGCTCTTCAATAACGGCGCCTATGCGGAGTACATACGGATTCCGCGGCGCATTGTTGAGCGCAATATGCTGCAGATTCCGGTTGAGGTGAGCTACCAGGAAGCGGCCATGACGGAGCCTCTGGCGTGCGTGCTGCGCGGGTTGCAGGAAACGGGCGTCGAGCCTGGGGATACGGTCGCCGTGCTGGGCGCGGGGCCGATTGGGTTGATGTTTGTGCAGGTGGCGAAGGCCATCGGCTGCAACGTGATTGCTGTAGTAAAGCGGGACGGGCAGGTAACGGCGGCGCGGCAGATGGGCGCGGACGATGTTGTGCAACTTGGGCGCGCGCATGATCCGATACGAGCGGTAAGGGCGCTGAGCCGGGAGAATCGCGGCGTGGATGTGGTGATTGAAGCCGTGGGGCGTCCCGAGGCTTGGCAGTGGGCTGTGGAGATGGTGCGCAAGGGCGGAACGGTGAATTTCTTTGGCGGATGCGCGGCGGGGACGAAGGTCGAGATTGATACGAATCTTCTGCACTACTCCGAGCTGACTTTGAAAGCCACGTTCCATCACACTCCGGCAACGGTGCGGCGGGCATTTGCGCTGATTGCGGGCAAGAAGGTGCGGCCGACGGAGTACATCACGGGCGAAGAGCCGCTGTCGCGGCTGAACGAGGTTTTGCGGCACCAGATGCTGCACCGCAACGGCGATATTAAGACGGCGATTATCCCGGGGAGCTAGGCTGCTGGGACCAACAATCATGTCTATGCCTTCGATCACCGCGGCTTCGATGACCGCTGACGCAAGTGTGTCGCCTGCTGAGCGCGGCTGGCGGGTGCTGCCGGCGAGCTATGCCATGCCGCAGCGGCGTCCTTCTTTGGTCGATGCGCAGGAGTATTGCCGGAACCTCGCGCAGTCGCATTACGAAAACTTTTCGGTGGCGAGCTGGTTCTTGCCGAAGCGGTTGCGTCAGCATTTTTTCAACGTGTATGCCTATTGCCGGATTGCGGATGATTTGGGCGACGAGGTGGGGGACACCGAGGCGTCTCTGGCCCTATTCGATGAATGGGAGTTGGAGCTGGACCGCTGTTACGACGGCGGTTCCGTGCATCCTGTATTTGTGGCGCTGGCGGAGACGGTCCGCGAGTTTGAGATTCCGAAACATGAGTTTTCGGATTTGTTGAAGGCGTTCCGACAGGATCAAACGGTTACGCGGTATGAGACTTTCAACGACTTTTTGGGGTATTGCCGGAACTCGGCGAATCCGGTGGGGCATTTGGTGCTGTATTTGAGCGGGTACAAGGATGCTGAGCGGCAGAGGCTTTCGGACTTTTCCTGTACGGCGTTGCAGTTGACGAATTCGTGGCAGGATGTGGCACAGGATTTTGGCAAGGGACGGGTGTATTTGCCGCTGGAGGATTTGCGGCGGTTTGGGGTTGGCGAGAGTGTGATCGCCAGCAAGCAGGCTACGAAGGAGTTTCGCGAACTGATGCGGTTTGAAGTGGAGCGGGCTCGGGAGTGGTTTCGGCAGGGGTTGCCGCTGGTTGGGATCGTGCATCGGGAAGTCGCGAGGGACGTAGAGCTGTTTACTCGGGGTGGGATGGAGATTTTGGACGCGATTGAAGCGTCGGGTTACGATGTACTGAGCCGACGGCCCACGCTCTCCAAGAACCGCAAGCTGGCTTTGGTGATGCGGGCGGCATGGAGCCGGATGGTATGAGCACCGCTGTGCAAACCGTATCCTCATTCACGCCGACCGAATCGCAATTGGCAGTGGCGTATTCCGTCTGCAGGGGCATAGCGCGCGCCAATGCCAAGAATTTTTATTACGGATTTCTGGTGCTGCCGAAACGCAAGCGGGAAGCCATTTCCGCAGTGTATGCATTCATGCGGCGGTGCGACGATATTACCGACGATCCGAGCCTGCCGTTGCCGGAGCGGCGGGAGAAGCTGGCGGTGTGGATCGATAACTTCCATCGCGCGGCGGCAGGGTTGGGGACCGATGATCCGGTTTTGTTGGCGCTGGCGGATACGCAGCGGCGTTATAGCATTCCCGTCGAATTGCTGGATCACTTAGCGCACGGTACAGGGATGGACTTGCAGGAGCAGATGGAGACGGGGAAAACGCCCTCCTTCGATGCCACCGCGATCAATGTGCATTACCGGAAGTTCGACGACCTTTATCTTTATTGTTACCGCGTAGCCTCGGTCGTGGGTTTGGTGTGTATCCGCATCTTTGGGTATCAGGATGCGCGGGCGGAAGCGCTGGCGGAGCGGTTGGGGATTGCGTTTCAGTTGACGAACATTGTCCGCGATGTGAAGGAAGATGCGGCGATGGGGCGCGTGTATATTCCCGGGGAAGACTTGGCCAAGTTTGGTCTGTTGGCGATTGATTTTCGATCGGGTGGGGATACGGCGCGGTTTCGTCCGTTGCTAGAGCTGGAAGCGGAGCGAGCCCGGAAATTTTATCTGGCGGCTGACGATTTGATGCCGCTGATTGATGAAGATAGCCAGCCGGCGTTGTGGACGCTGGTGGCGGTGTATAAAGCGCTGCTGGAGAAGATCGCTGCGGCGAACTATGATGTATTCCGCGAGAAGATCCGGCTGACCACCTTTGAAAAGCTGACCATCCTGGGCAAGGGCTTTCTGCGCCGGCTCACTTGATGGTTCTTCCTAAGAAAACTCTCTCTTCAAGTTCGCGCAAACCCCTACATGTTGCCATCGTTGGCGGTGGACTGGCTGGGCTGGCGGCAGGGTGTGCGCTGGCGGAGGTTGGTTGCCGGATTTCGCTGTATGAGCGGCGGCCGTATCTTGGCGGGCGGGCTTCGTCATATCAGCATCCTGGGACTGGGGAGATTGTCGACAACTGCCAGCATGTGCTGCTGGGGTGCTGTACCAACCTCATTGATCTTTACCGGCGGACTGGGGTGGAAGACAAGATTCGGTGGTACGACGAGCTGACGTTTTTGGAGCCGGGCGGGAGGGCTTCGCGGATTGCGCCGTCGTTCTTGCCAGCGCCGCTGCATAATGGGGCGTCGTTTCTGGGGGCGCATTGTCTGGGGTTGCGCGACAAGATCAGCATTGCGCGCGTGATGATGGCTTTGCTGCCGGGCGTGCCTGAGGACAACGGGCAGAATTTTCTGGGGTGGTTGCGGGGCTACGGTCCTACGTCTGGGGCTTTGGAGCGGTTTTGGAAGCCCATTCTGATTAGCGCGCTCAATGAAGATCTCGATCGAGTTTCCGTTTTCTATGCTGGGCAGGTGATTCGCGAGTCGTTTATGAAGTCGGCGGAGGCGGGACGGATGGGGATTCCGGCGATTCCGCTGAGCGATTTGTATGCGGCTGGGGCTGGGTATATTCAGGCGCGCGGTGGGGAAGTTTTGCTAAGGGCGTCGATCGAGAACGTTGCTGTGGAGGATTCCCATGTGCGGTTGAAGACCGCGCAGGGTGAGGTTGTGGCTGATGCCGTTGTGGTGGCGGTGCCATGGGATGCCGCGGCGAAACTGCTGGCTGGTGTTGTGGAAATGGAAACTACAGACCTTGCGGGCGGCCGAGGCGGCCGCCCCCACGTGGATGCGAGTGGGTTGGAGAGTTCTCCGATTGCGGGAATTCATCTTTGGTTTGACCGGCAGATTTCTGAATTGGATCACGCGGTGTTGCTGGATCGGACGATTCAGTGGATGTTTCATAAATCGAGGATTCAGGCTGGGGTTCGCGGTGATACTGCTGGCGGGAGTTATGTGGAGCTGGTTGTCTCCTCGGCCAAGTCACTCGTAAATCTTTCGAAGAACGAGATTGTGGAGTTGGCGGTGCGGGAGTTGCGGGAGTTTTTTCCGGCGGCGCGAGAGGCGGCGTTGCTGAAGTCGACTGTGATTAAAGAGATTCATGCTACGTTTTCTCCGGGGCCGGGAGTGGACCGATTGCGGCCGGGGCAGGCTACTGCGTCGGAGCGCGTGTTTTTGGCGGGGGATTGGACGGCTACGCGTTGGCCCGCGACGATGGAGGGCGCAGTGCGTAGCGGCTATCGCGCGGCCGAAGCGGTGGTTCAAACGGCGGGGCTGAAGGTCCCGCCGTTGTTGGTTGACGATCTGCCTGCTGCTGGTTTGATGCGATTGTTCGCATAGACGCTCGGCCAGTTTCCCGCGGCGAGATCTTCAGCACACAATCGGGTGGAAATTAATCTTCGCCCGCGTAGCCCAGGCGTGACCTCAATGCACTCCCGTGACGATAAATCCGTGGTCGACTGTATTGGTGGTACTGATCTGGTAGTGACCTGCGATGGTGCCGGTCTGGTTGATGCAATCTCCGCTCGTTGTGAGTCGCTCCGGGGTAGTCGAGTGTGACCGTGGTGCCGTCAGGGCGACGGAGGAACCCATGATGAGGTTTTCTGTAGGGCCCATACTGGCCGACGATGGAACCGCCTTGGTTGATGTCATTCACAAGGGTTTGGGTGCCCGGTAGGGTGAACGACGTGAAGGTCCCGTTCGTATCGCGCAAGAACCCATGGTAGACGGCATCGGTGGTTCGATAGGAGCCTGCAACTTGTCCGGGGTCATTCATGCTTACGAAAACGCCCGAGGATCCAGTCGGGAAATTAAAGGTCGAATACGAGCCCGTGGAACCGCGGAGGAATCCGTGCTGGACGCCCGATGCATCGGTGAAGACGCCCGCGACCTGGCCCGAAGTGTTGATGGCTCCGGGAGTGGTGGTGGCGGCTCCGGGGGCGTTCAGGTTTGTGACTGTCCCGGTAGCGCTTCGCAAAAAGCCGTGCCAGGTGCCGGCGGAATCCATCCATATGCCGACAGTTTGGCCGGCTGAGTTCGCGCCAGACACCGACGTTGACTTGGCGCCGGCGACGTCGAACGTTGTGTAAGGTCCTCCAACGGGTCCCGAGAAGCCGTGTTGCGCATACGATGAGTCAGAGTAGGTTCCCGCAACCTGGCCGGAAACGGAAAAGGTGACAAAGTCGGTGGAGATGGCAGCCGGAACATTGATCAATACAATGCTGCCGTCGGTGTTGCGGACGAATCCGCCATAGACCTGGCTGGCGGAGAAGGTGTTTCCCACAATTCTGCCGGAGGAATCGATGCGGTGGGGGAGTGTGGCGTGCGGGTCGGCGTCGAAGGTTGTGTAGGTTTGCGCGGCTGCAAAGATGTTGATTCCGGCGAGAAGGGCGATGACTCCGAGGATGCGAATCAGGGATGTAGTCTTCGTTTTCATACGTGTCTCTCCTTGGAAATGGAACCTCGAAAATAGAACCTAGAGACGGGAAGGGGGGAGACGCCAGTGCGTTTGAGAGGGATCCCCCACGAGTGGTTGGGGCGATTGTACCTCCGAGGAGCGCCTGAGGAAAACCGGAAAGCTGACTCCAAGAAAGCAGGTCCTCCGGCATGCTCAGAGCAGGTCCCTCCACTGCGTTGCTTCGCTTCGCGAGCAACATCCCCTGTCGGGATAACAGTGTTTTTGTGGGGAAGGGAGCGCCTTGCGATTCCCGCTTCTTCCTGACATATTGCTTAGTCACGTAATCTCGACTTCGAGGACGATCTTATGGAGGACGATCTATGGCTGAATTTGCGCTGCGCGTGAATGGCAGTGATCGCAAGGTTGATGTTGCAGAGGGCACGCCGTTGCTTTGGGTTTTGCGCGACACGCTGGCGATGACGGGAACGAAGTTTGGCTGCGGCGCTGGGTTGTGCGGCGCGTGCACGGTGCTGTTGGATGGAGCGGCGCGGCGGTCGTGCATTACGACGGTTTCGCAGGCGGTGGGCAAGCAGATTACTACGATTGAGGGGTTGGGGGCTGCGTCGGGGAGCAGCGGGCTGCATCCGTTGCAGCAGGCGTGGATTGATGAGGAAGTGCCGCAGTGCGGGTATTGCCAGGTGGGGCAGATTATGCAGGCGGCGTCGCTGCTGAAGAAGACTCCGCATCCAACCGACGACGAGATCACGAACGCGATGGATGGGAATCTTTGCCGGTGCGGGACGTACCATCGGATTCGGAAGGCGATTCATCGGGCGGCTGGGATGACCGCTCCCGCAAACACTTCTACGAACACGCTCCCGAGCAGCGGAGCGGGAGGTGCGCGATGAGTCCGGTTTCGCGGCGGGAGTTCTTCGCGCGTGGGGCGGCGGCTGGAGCCGGGTTGGTGGTGTCGTTTTATCTGCCGGGGTGTTCGAGCGAATCGGGCAACGGGCCGTTCGCTCCGAATGCTTATCTGAAGATTTCCACGGATAACAAGATTACGGTGATGGTGCCGCGGTCGGAGATGGGGCAGGGGATTCAGACAGCTTTGCCGATGATTCTGGCAGAGGAACTCGACGCCGATTGGAAGACGATTCAGATTGAGCAGGTGGGGGCGAGCACGCTCTTTGGCTCGCAAGCTACGGGCGGCAGCGCGAGCGTGAGTTCGACTTGGGACCCGATGCGGAAAGCCGGTGCGGCGGCGCGGCAGATGCTGATCGCTGCGGCTGCGCAGGAGTGGGGTGTGGACGCATCGACCTGCAATGCTGCGCAGGGGGCCGTGATGCACGCAAGTTCCCAGCGACGGCTTTCCTATGGTGAGTTGGCGGGCCGGGCGTCGAAGCTGGCCGTGCCTGCCGATCCTCCGCTGAAGCCGGCCAAGGACTACAAGCTGGTAGGGACGCGGGTGGCCCGGATCGACACGCCCGCCAAGGTGAAGGGTGCAGCGGAATTTGGGATCGATGTACGCATCCCCAATATGAAGTATGCGTTGCTGGCGCGATGCCCAGTGATTGGAGGCAAAGTCGCCAACTTCGATGACAGCGATACGAAGAAAGTAGCGGGTGTCAGCTTCGTAGGGAAAATTGGGGATTTCGCGGTGGCCGTGGTCGCGGATAGCGTTTGGGGCGCAATGCAAGGACGCAAGGCGTTGAAGATCCAATGGGACGAGGGGCCGGATGCCGGTCTGAATTCGGCGAAGATCCTGCAGTCTTTGCAGCAGGCTGCCTCGGGAAAAGGCGTCCCCCTGTATTCGCGAGGGGATGTTTCGAAGGCAAAGGGCCGCAGGATCGAGGCGACCTATTCGACGCCTCTGATGGCGCATGCTCCCATGGAGCCGGGGAATTGCACGGCGTCGTTCCAGGGAGGGAAGTGCGAGGTGTGGGCTCCGACGCAGGATCCGCAGGATTGCCAGAAAGCGATTGCCGACGCGCTTGGTGTGGACGTGACGCAGGTGACCTTGCATGTGACGCTGCTGGGCGGGGGTTTCGGGCGGCGGCTGGAGCACGATTACGGCGTGGAAGCCGCCTTGGTTTCGAAGGCCTGTCAGGGGCCGGTGAAGGTGATCTGGACGCGCGAGGACGATATGCAGAACTCGCCGTATCGTCCGGCGACTTTGCATAAGCTGAGCGCGGTGTTGGACGACCACGGACGAGCGGTTAGTTTGGTCCATCGTACGATTGCGCCCTCGATCAATTTGCAGCATGGGACCCCGCTTGACGACGGCGTTGATCCGGATTTGAAAGATGAAGCTTCCCTGATCTACTCGGTGCCGAATGCGCTGGTGGAGTTCGTGCGTACCGAGAGTCCGGTGCCGATTGCTTTTATGCGGTCTGTTTATGCTCTCGATACAGCGTTTGCCAGTGAAAGCTTTGTTGACGAACTGGCTGCGGCGGCCCACAAAGATCCTTTGGAGTACCGTTTGCAGATGCTGGCGAAGGACGAGGAGATCAAGTTTTTCCAGACCGTTTGGAACACGGCCCGCATGCGGGGTGTTTTGCAGCTCGCAGCGGAGAAGGCTGGGTGGGGGAAGGGTGCTGCTGGGCGGCATCAGGGGATTGCTTGCTTTGGGTGTTTTAGTTCTTATGCGGCGTGCGTGGTGGAGATTTCGATGGCTAAGGGCAAGCCCAAGGTGGAGCGCGTGGTGACTGCGATTGATTGCGGGCAGGTGGTGAATCCTGGGATTTTGGAACAGCAGCAGCAGGGGGCTACTGTGTTTGCTTTGGCCAATGCCTTGAGGGCTCAGATCACTGTGGACAAGGGGCGGGTGGTGGAGGGGAATTTTGATGGGTATGCGCCTTTGCGGATGTCGGAGGTGCCTGTGGTGGAGGCTTATTTTGTGAAGAGTTCGGAGAGTCCTACTGGGGCTGGGGAGCCGCCTGTGCCTCCCGTGGCTCCGGCTTTGGGGAATGCGATTTTTGCGGCTAATAAGAAGAGGGTTAGGGTTTTGCCGCTGTTGGGTTAAAGGTAGCGGAGCTTCGCTCCGCTGGACGGCCGAGGGCGGCCGTCCCCACGTGGTCCTATCCAGCCAAGAGAAAGACGCCTGCGGCTACGAAGACTGCGGCGGTCCAGCGGCGGCGGTCGACTTTTTCCTGCAGAAATAGCTTGGCGGCAAAGGCATTCGCTACGAAGGTGAGGGACGCTGAGGCTGGGCCTACCATGCTGACGTCTCCCCACGAGAGGGCGAAGAGCAGGCTGAAGAAGCTTAGGGCCATGAAGGCGATGCCTAGCATCAGGGATGGGGTGCGGAGCACGCGGAGGATGGTTTGTCCGAGGCCGCTTTGTTTACGGAGTGCGCCTAGGTCGCCTACTTGCTTCATGGCGCGGGCCAGGAGGCAGTCGCCGGTGGTGGAGGTGACTACGATCAGGAAGACTCCCAGCCAGGCGTAGAAGTTGTTCATGGGCGGACGCCTGTCGTGGTGAGCGGCGTTTCTTTTTCGGAAGTCTTCTTTGTCGAACTAAGCTCCGGGCCGCCTGCTACGAATCCGACGCCTGCGGTGATAAGAACGATTCCGAGCCAGCGGATTGGGCTGATGTGCTCGTGCAGGAAAAATCTGGCGATCAACGCGATGAAGACATATCCGAACGCGGTGGCGGGGAGTACGTAGGTGAGGTCGGCCCAAGATAGGGCTGAGAGGTACGCGGACATGAAGGCCAGCAAGAAGAAAATTCCAAGAAATACATAGGGGTTTAGAACGGCCGAGAACAGGTGAAAGATTTGGCTGGGTGCGACGGAGCCAAAAGTTTTCATGCCTCGAGCCAGGAGGGTGTCGCCGATGGCTCCGAACGCGGCGATACCTAAGAGGACGAAATATTTGACTGGGGTCACAGTGAACCTAAGACCTGTTCCATAAAATAGCTTCCGGTCTCTTACCCTTACCTCGGTGGCTGAAGCCCATCTGAGACAACGACTCATTGCAGGGCGGAAGCCCTGCGCCACCCAAAAGCCAAAAGAGTGCATCAGGTGCTGGTCGCGTGCCGCAATGTGTAGTGGACCAAGAACCCCACTCAAGCCAAAGGAGGGCTTGAGTGGGGCACCCCGGCGTTATGACAGGGCGCCTGGTAAAAGCAGGTCCCTCCACTCCGCATTGGCTTCGCCTCGCGAAGCCAATGCTCCGATCGGGATGACAGGAATAATTTCGTGAACTGGTTCCGAACAATCCATGGACCGGTTCTACGCGCTGACGGTTTCTGGTGAAGGAGTTGTGGCGGCGCGTTTGTCGCGAACCCATTTGTTGCGTTGGGCGCGGAGTTTCAGGAAGCTCTTCGCTTCATGGTAGAGGCGCTTGCGGTCGGCGCTAGTCCAGGCGGCTTTGTATAGGATTCGGAACGCCGCTTTGGGGCGGAAGTAGTATTCGTCGTAGAAGTGGTGCACGGCTTCCATCAGGTCGTCGGCGGGGAGGCCTGGGTATTGGATTTGGGCCATTTGGTGGCCGCCTTCGTCGACCATTTTGTGGTCGCCCACCATGAAGCCATTCTTGACGGCGAAATCGTAGAGTTCGGTGCCGGGGTAGGCGTGTGCGACGGAGACTTGGATGGTTTCGACGTCGAGTTCTTTCGCAAAATTGATGGTGCGGCGGATGGTTTCGTGCGTTTCGCCCGGGAGGCCGAGGATGAAGTCGCCGTGAATGGTTAGGCCCAACTTGTGGCAGTCTTTTGTGAACTGCTTGGCCCGCTCTACCGTCGCGCCCTTCTTGATGTTCTTGAGAATCTGCGGATCGCCGGATTCGAAGCCGACGATTAACAGGCGGCATCCCGCTTCGCGCATGGCTTTGAGCGTTTCGTAGTCCGTGGTGACGCGCGAGGTGCAGGACCAGGTTAGGCCGAGAGGCTTTAACTTGGCACAGAGTTCGACGGTGCGGGCTTTTTGGATGTTGAAGGTGTCGTCGTCGAAGAAAAATTCTTTGACTTCGGGCCAGTACTTTTTGGCTTGCGCCATTTCGGCAGCTACGTCGTCGGTGGAGCGCTTTCTCCACGCGTGGCCCATTAGCGTTTGCGGCCAGAGGCAGAACGTGCACTGGGCCGGGCACCCGCGGGTGCTGTAGAGCGCGACGTAGGGATGCAGCAGGAACGGAACATTGTATCGGGTGACGTCGAGGTCGCGCTTGTAGACGTCGGTGACGTGGGGTAGTGCGTCGAGGTTCTCGATCTGCGGGGCGTCGGGGGTGTGCACGATTACGCCGTTCTCGAGAAACGACACGCCGAGGATATCTTTCAGCGGCTTGCCGTTGGCGAATTCGACGACCGAAGTGTCGAATTCCTTGCGGCAGACGAAGTCGATAGCCGGGGCCTCGCGCAGCGTGCGTTCGGGGAGGACGCTAACGTGCGGGCCGACGAAGGCGATCTTGATGGTCGGGTTGGCCTTTTTGATTGCAGCGGCGAGGAGGATGTCGCCGGGGTAGCCGGGGGTGCTGGTGAAGAGGACCAGAAATTCGTACTTTTTCGCGATCTCGATGGTCTCTTCCGGAGAGACGTGGTGCGAGGGGGCGTCGAGGAGGCGGGAGCCTTCGAGTTGGCCGGCTGGGTAGGCCAGCCAGACGGGATACCAGTAGGACTCAATCTCGCGTGTGGCAGGCCAGCGCGAAGCGGCGCCGCCATCGAAATTCTCGAACGAAGGGGGGTTGAGTAGTAATGTTTTCAGAGGCATAGGAGTGATTCTCTATTTTAGCATTCTGGCTGGGTGGTTCGGGGCAGACTTCTGGCTCGTACATGATCTGCCATCTTCGTAGTCTATTCGCCTTGGGCGGCTTGGGCGACCCTATCCCGCCCAATGCCTTATTTGATGCATTGAATGGGGGAAATGGGGGCTGGATGGGGAGGGTCAAACACCGCCTCGTGCCAGACCTCGCGGACAAGAGTGTCCGCGCCGCACGGGCTTTGCTACTTCGCTCCTAGGGCCCAGGCTTCTAGGGCTCCGGTGGAGCGGAGGAGACCGATGCGGGCGCGGTTGTACTGGAGGTCGGCGTCGAGGAACTGGTCGCGGCGTTCGCGGACCTGGGTGCGGGCGTCTTCCTGGTCGTGGAAGGTGGCAGCGGCTGACTGGACGCGGATGTTGACGGCTTCGAGTTGCGATTGGGCGATTTGGTATTCCAGTTCGGCAACATCGCGAGCGGCGGAGAGTTGCTGGACGGTGCGCTGGAGTTGCAGGAGTTCTGCGGAGACCTGGTCCTTGGCGGCCTCGGCTTCTTTCTTGGCTTTGAGGGCGTCGGCGTCTGCGCCTTGGGCCCGGGCGCGCTGCGAGAAATTGAAGACGGGGAAGCGCATCACCGCTCCAAGGCTGCCGTTGTTGGCCTGATAAGTCTTGAAGAACTGATCGTAGTTGTTGTATGTGGACAACCGCGAATACTGTCCGGCAAAATCCACCGAAGGCCAGAGCACGCGGTGTTCGGCTTTGGCGCGAAGATACTGCGCCCGGGCATGCTCTTCGGCGCTGGCTACCGCGGGATTTTCGGCGGCGTGAGACGTGATGTTGGGATCGGGCGTGTCCGGGGCCAATGTGGGGATGGAATCTGGCGCGGTTTGCAGAGTGAGCTCGGGCATGCCGGTCAAACGAGAGAGCTTGAGGCGAAGCACGTCCGCGGAGCCCTGAGCCTGCGCGAGACGCAGGCGGATGCGCGCGGTGACGAGTTTGGCTTTGCTGCTTTCGAGCGCGCTATCGACGCCTTCATGGATGCGGTCTTCGACCGCGCTTTCCATTTTTTGCGAATCGGCGGCATCTTTCTGCAATTGCTCGATCTGTTTCTCCCATTGGGCGAGTTCAAGATAGTCGAGCACGGTCTCCTGAATCACTTGTGCGCGGCGATCCTTGCCGGAGAGCTCGGCGGCGTGGGTTTCCGCTCGGGCTGCTCGCACAGCTTGTTGCAGAGCTGGATTGAACAGCGCCGCCTGTGTGTTGAAGTTCACGACGGAAGGAGCGGAGCCTTCTAGCGTCAAGGGGAAGCCCCACGACTTGCCCAAGGCCGATCCCACCACGAATACGGGCATGTAGTTGTTCCGGGCCTCACGGAAGGCGGCGTCGGCCTTGCGCTCTTCGGCGGCGGCAATCGCGGTTGTAGTCCCGTGGGTCAGGGCCAGTTCCACGGCGTGGCGCAGGGTGAGGGTTTCGGCGGAGAGCGGTAAGGCGAAGCTCAAGAGGAGAGTGAACCCTAGAGTGCATGTTCTGGGTTTCAGCAACAAGGATTCCTTCATTGGTTATGCGCCGACTCGCTTTAGTCCATCCCGAGCCGGACGGTACGTGGAGGCAAGCGCTAGAGCTGCTTGGAATTCGAGGGCTGCTGCTTTCTTGTCTCCTTGCTTTTCATAGACTGTGCCGAGAAATGTGTGGGCGCGGAAGGCTGGGGCCTCTTCCACCGTTTTTCCGGCAAGGTAGCGCTTGAGTAGCTGCGCGGCCATGGGGAGGTCGTGTTCTGAACGGAGAAGATTGGCGGCGGCATCAACGAGGACGTCTGGATTTTTGACCGGAGCGGCGTTGAGCTTTTCGATCGCATTGTCGAGGTCGGCCATGCGGTTGGTGCGGCGGTAGAAGATGGCTAGGTCGAGCCAGCCTTCGGCGCCGTTGTGGGTGCCGTCGAGGGCGGCTTTGTACTCGCGTTCGGCGGTGCCGGTGTCTTTGTTTTTTTCCGCCAGGCGGCCTAGAACCCAGTGGGCTTTGGCTGGGGCGATCCTCATTAGGGCGTCGGCTTGGGCGCGGGATTTGTCCTGGCCTCCGCCCATGATTCCTGGGGCTTCCATGTAGAACTCGGCTAGATCGGATCGGGCGGCCACGTTGGAGCCGTCTAGCTCTACTGCTTTTTCAAACGACAAGCGGACTTTTTTGGCCAGGCCAGCGGCGGAGAAGAAGCTGGAGGCGTCGGCTTTTTCGCCGTAGGCGCGGCCTAGCCAGAGATGGTAGTTGCTGTTTTCGGGTGAGAGGTTGATGGCTTTCTCTCCGGCTGCCATGGCGTGGTCCCAGTCTTGAATCGAGTAGAACGCGCGGCAGAGCAGGTGGTGGGCTTCGGCGTCATCCGGTGAGGAGGCGACGCGGTCTCTTAAGGCGGCGATGGCGGCGTCGGCTTTTCCTTCGGCGAGTAAGGCTTCCGGGGACTCGGCGGCAGAGGCCGCGACCGCAGCGGTGATCATTACCAGGAAAAGGTATGTGAACGAAAGGTGTGCTCGAGAAAAGCAGGTTCCTCCACTACGGTTCTTCATCCGCGTTGCGGACGAAGAACCTCCGGTCGGAATGACAGTCCCTTTAAACTTTGCAATTTTCTTGGCTTGTATCACGCTAGTCCACCACTTTGACAGCAGCGCCATTGACCAATGGTTTGCCATTTGCGGTGCCCAAGGCTACCTGGGTCTTCTCGGGGATGCCCTGGACTTCCATCTTGGTCAGCGTGGCAATGACCGTGGTGACGTCGTGACGGGAGAGGGAACCGCCCGCCACCTCGAACACATAGGGCTTGCCGTCGCCATCCCGGCGAAGCGCTTCGCGGGGGACGTAGAGTGTGTCCGGATGCTCCGCGGTTACGATGGCTACGCCCACATTAACATTCGGAAGCAGCGCCAGATCCTGATTGTCGGTGACGCTGGTGAGTTCGCCGACGTTGCGGGTTCCAAGCAGGTGCAGGGAGGCCGGAACGACTGAGACTGTTCCTTGCCACGTGCGGCCCGGGACAGCATCCCAGGAGATTTCGATCTTCTGCCCGGGATGGAGGCGGCCCACATCCGGTTCGTCGACGAAGGCGCGGACTAAGACTTTGGTGAGGTCGGCTTCTTCCAGAAGCAGATCGCCGGCGTTGACGTACGTGCCTTCACGAACGGGCAGGGCGTACACGATTCCGGCCTGGGGTGCTCGAATGTTGGATTTTGCCAGCAGGACTTGCGCCGCTGCCAGCGAGGCTCGCGCTTCGCGGGCTTGTGCCTGGACCTTGACGACTTCCGGCGTTGAGTAGCGGTTCTTCAGCTTTTCTCCCAGGAAAGTGACTTGCGTTGCGGCACGATTGAGTTGGTTTTCTGCATCGTGAACTTCTCCCAAGGAGGCAGCGCCTTTTTCGTTCAGGCGTTTTACGGCATCAAGGTTGCGCTGGGCGGTGTCCCGGTCTGTGCGGGCTTTGGCTAAATCCGCTTCGGTGGTTACGACCTCTTCGTGGGTTCCGCCGTTCTTAATCGCGCTCTCTTCGGCCTCGGCCGAGCGTAATTGTGCTTCCGCATGGGCTGCCTGGGTGCGTGCGTCGGCGTCCTCGAGTTGCATCAGCAGCTCGCCCTTGCGCACGTGTTGCCCCTCGTGGACGAAAACTCGCTTTACGGTTGCGGCGGTGAGGGCGCGGGCTTCGAAATTCCTGATGGGTTCGACTTTGCCATTGGTGGAAATCTGGCTGCGTACCGGGCCGCGCTCGACGAGTGCAGTGCGAACCGGCAGGGTGCCTTTGCGAGGAGAAAACATGAAAACCAGGGCGATTACAAGAAGAGCCCCAACTATGAGAGGCCATCGGCTGCCATTGCTTGATTTCGCGTTTGTATTCAAAAGGGTTGGTCCAAATTGCAGCCCCTAAGTTACCATCCCGCTGCCAAATCGAACATAGCAAACGGCACTCCACGCTTTTAGATGCGGCTTCCGGCCTTGATGGTGCCTGGCGCCCAACTGGTGCCGTGCAGGCATTCTATTTAGAATAGCTGCGATGGCCAAGACTCCACGCTACACAGCGGACCACGCGAAATCCGGTTTGGACGCGAACTTTCCTGAGATCGAAACCTGGCCCAATCAGTTTCCCGACTACGAGATTGTGGTGGATGTTCCCGAATTTACGTCGGTTTGCCCCAAGACCGGGCTGCCGGATTTCGGCGAGCTTTGCATCCGATACGTTCCGGATAAGCTCTGCCTGGAGCTCAAGTCGCTGAAGGAGTATTTGCTGGCGTACCGGAACCTGGGGATTTTTCAGGAGAACATTGTGAATCAGGTTCTGGAAGATGTGGTGCGGCATGCGAAACCCGTTTCGGCGGAAGTGGAAGGGGATTTCCGTCCGCGGGGTGGGATTGCAACACGGGTGGTGGCGCGCTGGCCGCGGCCTCGGGGGAAACGCGGGGGCAACTAGCGCACTTCGGGCGTGCTATAGTCTCGCAATTCGTTACCTCCTAACATGACATCCAAAAGGTACTTCCCGATTACCGCGCTCTTGCTTTTGACCGCGCTGAATCTGCTGAACTACATGGACCGCTCGGTGCTGTCGGCGGTGCAGGCGCAGATTCAAGATGAGTTCCATCGCAGCCATGAGGATATCGGGTTTGTAACGACCGCATTCTTCTGGGTCTACATGCTGGCTGCGCCAGCGATCGGTCCCTTGGCCGACCGTTTTTCGCGGAAGTGGATTGTGGTTGCTGGCGGAGTGCTGTGGAGCCTGGCCACGCTGCTGACGGCAGTGACGCACAGCTATTCGACCCTGCTTTTCCGGCATGCCATTGTGGGCATTGGGGAGGCGAGTTTTGGCATTCTGGCGCCGACGCTGGTGGCGGATCTGTTTCCGGAAAATAAGCGTGGACGGATTCTAGGCGTCTTTTATCTGGCCATCCCCGTGGGCACAGCCCTGGGCTACATTCTGGGCGGGCACATTGGCCAGGCGCACGGTTGGCGCGCGCCGTTTTATCTTGCGGGAGCGCCAGGAATTCTTTTGGCGCTGGCGATTGCGTTTCTGCCCGAGCCGCCGCGCGGGATACAGGATTCTATTCCAGAAACAGCGGAGAGGAAGTCGATTACGGGCCTTCTCAAGAATCCGGCTTTTTGGACGGCGACGCTGGGGATGGCGTTTATGACGTTTGCCATCGGCGGCATTTCCGTTTGGATGCCGACGTTTCTACAGAAGGAAAGGCACTACACGGAGTCACAGGCCGGCGTGATGTTCGGACTGATTTTGGCTTTCGATGGGATTGTGGCTTCTCTGCTGGGCGGGTGGCTGGGGGACAAGCTTCTCCCTCGATACAAGGGCGCCTACTATTGGGTTTCAGCGATCAGTCTGGGATTGGGCGTGCCCACGATGTTGGTGGCGCTGAATACCTCCGGGCGCACGATGTGGATTGCAATTTTGATTGCGGGATTCTTCCTGTTGCTGAATACCTCGCCGCTGAACGCCGCTCTGATCAACGCTGTCGGGCCACATATTCGGGCGTTTGCGCTGGCTGTGAACATCTTCATGATTCACCTGCTGGGCGATGCTTTTTCTCCAACGATCATTGGGCGCATCGCCGATCATTCGTCGTTGCGGGTGGGGCTGAGCACTACCTCGGTAGCGCTGGCCTTGTCGGCGATCGTTTTGTTTTATGGGGCGCAGTTTGCTCCGCGGATGGGGACCCCGGAAAAGCTGGCCGTGGCCACATAGGGATGAGTTTGTTGCATTGGATGTCGTGGATTACGGGCGGCGTGCTGGGAACGGCGTGGTTCTCGCGGGTGGTAGATGCGGGGATGGGGATGCCGAAGGTGGCGGACGTCGCCAAGCCGGAGTGGGCTGCTGCGAATGCCAGCTTTCCTCGGGTGAGCGTCATCGTTCCCGCCAGGGATGAGGAAGGAACCATCGCAGACGTGTTGCGGGGGTTGCTGGCGCTGGATTATCCGAATTACGAAGTGCTGGCAGTGGATGACCGTTCCACGGACAAAACTGGGGAGCGGATGGATGAAGTTGCGGCGACTGCGTCAGCGGTTGGACGACTCAAAATTCTTCACATCGCCGAGTTGCCTGAGCGGTGGCTCGGCAAGACTCATGGTATGTGGACGGCTGGTCAGCAGGCTACCGGGGATTGGTTGCTCTTCACGGATGCGGATGTGTTCTTTCGCCCAGACACGCTGCGGCGTACCTTGGCGTACGCCGAGTCCGAGCGCGCCGATCATCTGGTTGTCTTTCCCACTCTCGTTATGAAATCTCCTGGCGAGCGCATGATGATTGCGTTCTTCCAGACTCTGTTTGCATTTGGGCATCGTCCGTGGAAGGTGTCTGATCCAAAAGCTAAAGACCACATGGGGGTCGGGGCTTTCAATCTGATCAGGCGCCAAGCTTACGAGAAGGTTGGGACCTATCAGGCTCTGCGGATGGAAGTGTTGGACGACATGAAGCTGGGGAAAGTGGTGAAGAATGCCGGCTTGGCGCAGAGGGTTGTTTTTGGCGAGGGGCTGCTTTCGATTCATTGGGCGAAGGGCGCGTTTGGCGTGATCAACAACTTCACCAAGAACTTCTTTGCCGTGATGTCGTTTCAGTGGTGGCGGACGGTGGCTACCGCGGTGGCGCTGTTGTTTCTGAATCTTGGGCCGTTTGTTGGGGTTTGGTTTGCGTCCGGTTGGAGCCGGGCTGGGTATTTGGTGGCGCTGCTTTCGATGTTCGCGATTTATGCGGGGATGTCCTTGCGTACGAAAATCGCGCCCTATTACTTTCTTCTGCATCCCGTCAGCACGCTGCTGTTCAACTATGCGTTACTGCGATCGATGGTTGTGACGCTCCGGGATGGTGGTGTGACTTGGCGAGGGACCAAGTATCCGCTGGAGGAATTGCGGAAGGGGTTGGTGTAGGGCTGGCGTTGCGACCAAGCGTAGCGCAGGACCGCGCGGGCGGGGGCGCCCGCGACTACACAAGCGAGATACCCGGGTCGGAACGGCAGTCCTCACTCGTCGAATCCGTCTTCGACGTCGAGAGTTGTGGGAAGTTTGGCTTTCTTGCGGCTGGGTTTGTGGTTCTTTGGGGCGTGGAAGGTGCCGGCGGAGAACTTGCCTTGTTGTTCTACGTCGAATTCCTTGGGTACGGGTGGAAGGCGTTTGAATTCTCCACCGAGTTGGGCGGAATCCTGGAGAACGATTTCGGCGTGGCCGTCGTAGTCGCGAACTTTTCCGTTGATTTCGATGGTGCGGCCTACGAGGGTTTCCAGGGCTCCGACGTGGTGGAGATCTTCTGCAAAGACCACCACGTTGAACGGGCAGGCGCGGGAATCTTCGCAAAAGTTCAAGTAGGTCATGCCTTCGGCGTTGTGTTCCACGCGTAAGACTTGGCCTCGGACGCAGGATTTCTGGCCGATGTGTTTTTTGGCTTCGGTGAAGGGGGAGCATTCGCCGGTTGGCTCGGTGGGCTTGGGGCGCTCGGCTGCGGCAGGGAAGGAGAGCACCAGGAGAATTGTGGTAACAAGAGCCGGGGCACATGAAATTGCGGTGCGATTCGACATAACGCCTCCAGAGAGATTGGGGCCCGGATTACAAGTGCTTCGTCAAAACCTTACCTCGGGGGCTAAAGCCCCGTTTTTTTTAAGACCTTGATCGCAGGCCTGAAGGCCTGCGCCGCCCAAAAGCATTTTCGCCAGAAGCTCGGGTTCAGTCCCCATGCAAGCCAAGAGAAGGCTTGCATGGGGCACCCGGCTGTGTCGTGGCCTGCCCGGTTGAGAACTACTTTGTTGGTTCCATTTTCAGTACGTCGTTGAAGCGGTTGAAATAGTTGAAGAGACCGATGGAGGCGGCGAGTTCGATGATTTCGCCTTCGTCGAAGTGGCGGCGGAGTTCGGCCCATCGTTGGTCGTCGAAGTTGTGGGGGTCGGTGGTCATTTGTTCTGCCAGGCGCAGGGCGGCTTTTTCGGCAGCGGAGAAGTCGTCGCGCTTTTCGAAATCCTCCAGGTGCTCGATTTGGTCGTCGGTCCAGCCGTGCCGTCTTGCCAAGACGGTGTGTGAGGCCAGTCAATATTCGCAGCGATTGATTTGCGATGTGCGGACGATAACCAGTTCTTTTAGTTTGGCCGGGACCGTGCCTGTGGACATGATGGCGCGGAAATGGGCGATCATGGTGCGTAGGATTTCGGGGCGGTGAGCGGCTGTGCGGAACATGTTGGGGACGTTGCCGCGTTCTTTTTGGTAGGTATCGAAGATTTCGGCGGTGGCGGGGTCGACTTGGGAACTGTCCAGGCGGGGAATGCGCATGGGGTCATTCTACGGGCTTACAAGGCGGGGGCAAGTCTTCTAAAGGGGGGGTGTGCGGAGACCTAACCTGGGCGGCTAAAGCCAGTCTTCTCGGTTGATTTTATTGCATTGGTGAAGCGCTGCTCCACCCAAAGGCCGGAGCAGCCCTAGTGCCGAAAACAACTACAGATTCCTCCCGTTGGTCGGAATGACAAGTCTATTTTCGTTGTGGTCGGGAGGGCGAAACTACTGCGTTAGTCGGCAGGATAAGACTTCGCGATTAGAGTCGCAAAGGCAGGTCACCTCCGGCAGGCTAGAAGCAGGTCCCTCCACCGCGCCGTTGCTTCGCATTGCGAAGCAACGGCTCCGGTCGGGATGACAGACTTAGTCCCGGGATGACAGTAGGGGTAGCTAGTTGAATGACTTGATCGCGTTCGCTTCGTTGTCCTTCACGTCGAAGACGGTGTAGAGCTTGGTGATTTGGAGCAGGTCGTGAACCTTTTTGGTGAGGTTCAGAAGCTTCAGTTCGCCGCCTTGATTCTTGACCGTGGTGAAGGCGCTGACTAGCTCGCCAATGCCCGAGCTATCGATGTAATTCACTTCTGCCAGGTTCGCCAGGATCTTCTTGTTGCCTTTTGAGAGCAATTCGCGCACGGCGTCGCGCAGCACGACGCTGCCTTCGCCGAGCGTGATTCGTCCGCTCAAATCCATTACAACCACACCATCTACCTGCCGTGTGCTGACCTTCATGCTCACTGAGAAGCCTCCTGTGAATCCGCGGCGTCGCCGTGGAAATGCTTAATAAGTTTGACTTCTGTACCCGTCTCCGAGGCCTTGATTTCGACCTCGTCCATCAACGAACGCATTAGAAAAATGCCCCGTCCTGACTGCTTCAACAAATTTTCGGGCGCGAGCGGGTCGGGGATGGAATCGACGTCCAAGCCCTTGCCCTGGTCGCGCACAATGATTGTCAAATCCTTATCGCCCGTGTCGAACGCCAGCGTTACTTTTTTCCCGGGATCGTACGCGTTGCCGTGCAGGACCGCGTTGACGGCGGCCTCGCGCACGGCCATCGCAATGCTCATTACATCATCTTCACTGAAACCAGCAGCCGTCGCAATCTTGCTGGCCTGCTCTTCGGCATGGTTGATCGTCTCCAGGGTTGATTCAAACGTGTAGGAGACTTGTTTGACGGTCATGAGTCAGGCTTCGGAGTCGGGCTTCAGATTCGGGCTTCAGATTCGAGTGTTCGCCTCGCCTGCCGCTGCCTCAAGACTGGCCAAATACCCGCCGGGCCGGTCCCTCGTCCGGAGGGAGAAGGGGTAAGTTTGCCTTTGACGCGCGGAAAAGTCAACGAAACTCGTGTTGGGTGTGTGCCGGAGTGCAGAGGAACCACAAAAAGCGGCATATTTTCTGAGGTTTCTATGGATTCCTCCGCATGGCTTTCGGTATGCTGGCCACGGTAGATGCGATGACTGGCATGGCACTCACTGAACTGCTTGGCGCACCCGTCTATGATGCGAACGGGACGGCGAGCGGTCGCGTGCGCGAAGTCGCCATCTCTCCGCAGGAAGATCTTTCCCGCGTGTCGGCCGTCATCGTCAAGACCCACTCCGGCGACCGTATGGTCCCGTATTCCTCGATTTCCGCCATTAATGGCGGGGTGAAGACGTCGAAGGTCTTTGCCGACTGGCAAGTTCTTGATGGTGGCGAGGGCATGCTCTTCCTTGAGCGCGACCTGCTCGACCAGCAGGTCATCGATGTTCACGGGCGCAAGGTGGTCCGCGTCAACGACGTCGACCTCTACCGTGACGTATCGGACCACCACAGCGTTCTCAAGATCGCCTCCGTTGACGTTGGAGCTCGCGGAGCAGTGCGCCGCCTGCTGCAGGGCGCCGTGCCCCACGCTGCTCTGCGTTCGCTGCTGCGGCGCATTCCGCCGCGCACCATTCCTTGGGAGTTTGTCGACCTGATCGAGTCCGACCCAGCGCGAAGGGTAAAGCTGAAGATCTCGAACGACCGTCTGGCTGAGCTTCATCCTGCCGATATTGCCGACATTATCGAGGATCTGGCTCCGGACGACCGCGAAGCCGTGTTTGAGACGCTCGACCACGATGTGGCGGCGGAGGCATTGGAGGAGGTTGATCCCAAGCTGCAGAAGTCGATTGTCGAGTCGCTCGATTCCGACCGCGTGGCCGACATCATGGAGGAGATGAACCCGGATGCCGCTGCTGATCTTCTCGGCGATCTCTCCGACGAGCACTCTGAAGCCATTCTGAAGGAAATGCACCCGGAAGAGCAGCAGGAGATGCGCGACCTGCTGGAGTTCGACGAAGATACCGCCGCCGGGCGGATGACCACGTACTATCTTTCGGTTGAGTTTGGCGGGACGGTGGCGGACGCGATTGCGGCATTGCGGACTTTTGAGGGTGGGCCTGCGGCGGTTAGTACGATTTATCTGACGGATTCTCACGGGACGCTGGTGGGGGCTGTGCCTTTGGCAAATCTGGTTTTGGCATCGGGGACGCAGCCGTTGCTGTCATTGGTTACGGAGCCCCTGATTTCCTGCCATCAGGAGACGAAGGAAAACGAAGTCGCGGAGTTGTTCGATAAATACAACCTGCTGACCTTGCCTGTGGTGGATGATCAGAAGATGTTGGTTGGCGTGATTACGGCAGACGATATTATTAGCTTCCTGCGGAGCCGGCTCTAGGCTGACTCGGGCTGCCTAGAGCAAATGCATTCCTCCCGTTGGTCAGAGTGACAGACTTTTCTTGAGATGGCAGGCCTTTGCTAGAACGTGCAAATTCGTTGGCAAAACTACTTTCCCTGTAGGCGAATCTGCTGCTGCGCGGTTATCCTGACCGTTCGAGTACGCGATCTTAGTGTCTACAGACGGCGATCATGAAATGGCTCCGGCGCTGGAAAATACAAATCCTGGTGCTCTTCTCGGTCCTTGGGCCGGGATTTATTACCGCGAACGTCGACAACGACCCGGGCGGGATTTTCACCTACTCGCAGGCGGGGGCGCAGTTCGGGTACTCGCTGCTTTGGACCATGATCCCGATAACGGTGGCGTTGATCGTGGTCCAGGAGATGGTTGCGCGGATGGGGGCGGTGACTGGCAAAGGCCTGAGCGATTTGATTCGCGAGGAATATGGCCTGCGTATTACGGTGTTCGTGATGCTGGGTCTGGTGATTACCAACTTCGGGAACATTATCACTGAGTTTGCCGGCATTGCCGGCAGTATGGAACTGTTTGGCCTCTCCAAGTACATTACCGTTCCCGTGTGCGCGCTCATTGTCTGGCTGCTGGTGATCAAGGGTGCGCAGAAGAACGTGGAAAAGATTTTCCTCGCGGGGTCGTTCTTCTACATCACCTACATTGCCGCAGGTGTGCTGGCGCATCCGAACTGGAAGCATTCTTTGCTGGCCACGGTCACGCCGCCGACTCTGGCGTCGTTCAAGGAGAAAGGTGCCGTATTCACGGTGATTGGATTGGTGGGAACGACGATCGCGCCGTGGATGCAGTTCTATTTGCAGGCGTCGATTGTGGAGAAGGGCGTTACCAAGCGGCAGTATGCTGCGTCCCGGTTGGATGTGATTGTGGGATGTATTTTTACGGATGTGGTGGCGTGGTTCATCATCGTGGCCTGCGCGGCTACTCTGTATGTCAACGGGTTCCATAACATTCGCGATGCGAAGGATGCGGCGGAGGCTCTGCGTCCGCTGGCTGGGCAGTTTGCTTTCATTCTTTTTGCCCTTGGACTGTTCAACGCGGCGTTGTTTTCCGCGACCATCCTGCCCCTTTCCACGGTCTATACGGTTTGCGAGGGGCTTGGCTTCGAGTCCGGTCTGGACAATAAATTCAGCGAAGCGCCGTTCTTCTACTGGTTCTACACGCTGCTGCTAGTGCTGGGGGCGGGCGTCATTCTGATTCCGGGTCTTCCGCTTTTGAAGATTATTCTTGGGTCGCAGGTGGTCAACGGCATGGTGCTGCCGTTCGTTCTGGTGTTTATGCTGCTGCTGATCAACAAGAAGGAGTTGATGGGGGAATACGTGAACACGCGGCTGTTTAACGTGATTGCGTGGTCGACGGCGGGGATCTCGATTATTTTGAGCGTGATTCTTGCGGTGGGGCAGGCGACTGGCGGGTAGGAGGGCTGAAAAACCCGCCACTTAGGTCGGTGAGAGGCAGGTCCCTCCACTGCGGTCGGGATGACAGGGTTTTTGTGTTAGAGAATTTTGCCGGCGGCGAGATCGCGGACGAGTTGCAGATCGGCGTCGAGGAAGTCGTAGTCGGGGAGTTTGGCGCGGTCGACCCATTGCACGTCCCGGAAGATTCGGTTTTCAATGTCCTTCTTGTATTCCGGAACAGAGAAAAAGCGCAATTCAACCGCGCTGCCCGTCCTGTAAACGTGCTGAATGCGGGCCACCTCGTCGCCGATGCGGGCGTCGATTCCGATTTCTTCCTCGAGTTCGCGGCGCAGGGCGTCGCGGGGCTGCTCGCCGGTTTCGATTTTGCCGCCGGGGAACTCCCACTTCAGTGGCATGGGCTGGTGCTGCGTGCGCTGGCAAATGAGGAACTTGCCGTTGCGCAAGATGAGCGCAGCTACCACTTGCCGGACCCGGCCTGTCACTTCGCGCATGAAGTCCTACCCTATATGTCAGGGATTGCAACGCGTACTTGAGACGCCTCAATGGCTCGGAGGCGGTACCGCTACCAGAGACGTTCCACTAGGCCGTTCCATTAAACCATAGTTAAAAAACTAGAGGGTATTTTCCTGGGATGGCACTGGGAGCGGTGTGGCGCGAATCGCCCGAGGGACAAGGCTTTCGGGGAAAAGGGAAGGGTGCAGAGCGCCGGCCAGCGCGTACAGGCCTTGCAGCAGGGTTGGGGCTGGGGTGTTGAGGCGTTCGTCGGGGATGCAGTAAACACGGCCTTTGCGAACGGCCCGAAGCTCGCGCCAGCCGCGTTGGGCAACGATTTTCTCCAGGGGAACGCGGTCGCCCGCTCCACACCAGGCTGCCACAAGGACATCTGGGTCGGCAGCATAAATTGCCTCCGGCGTCACTTGTTTGCCCGGTTCACCGATAAATTCCCCGCCGGCGGCCTCCACAAGCTCTTTCACCCATCCCTGCGAGGCAATCAGGGGTTTGCCCCATTCCTCGCAAAAGACAGTCGGGCGTGGAGGCTGGGCGGCCTGGACGCGGTGGCGCACTTGGTCAATTTCCTGCTGCATGGCGGCGACGACCTGGTGTCCTTGTTCGGGTCGGCCCACCACACCCGCGATCGTCATGATGTCGGTATAGATCTCGCTAAGGGAATGTGGCGCGAGGCCGAGAAAGCGGACACCGGCCTTCAGAATGTCCGCGACGGCGTCGAGTTGGTAGGGGACTGAGGCGACTACAAAGTCTGGCTGGGCGGCGAGAATTTGATTGCGATTGGCGGTCCAGGAATCAGCCACAATCCTGCGCGGCAAGTCGCGTAGCTCGGGTACGACGTCGAGGCAATACTTCGTGCAAGCGACAACGAGATCCAGGCACCCGAGCGACGCCAAAGTAACGGTGGCACTGGGTTGAAGGCTTACGATGCGGCGGGGATAGAGGTCGTGGGGCATGTCCTCGGGTATAGCAGTGGGCAGTGCAATGCCCTAGTGAACACCGCCTGGCGATTTCAGCCCGGCTACTCCATCGGCTCCGAGGAGCTTGGCGTTGAGTGAGCCTCCAGCGAATAGCATCTCCTCGAGAGCTGAGTTCACCTCGTCGATTTGAAGGTTTCCATTCCCTCCATTTTGAATATAGAACTGGGCGGCCCGTCGCATTAGCTCCTTGATAAAGGCGGCGCTGGCCCTCTCTGTTCTGCGAACGACCGTCTCCACCACGCTGTCCTCCAAGGGCAAGCCGCTAGCGTAAAGCCGAACCAGGAGGCGTCGGCCGTTTTCATCGGGCAGCGGGAACTCAATCGCTTGATCGACTCTACCCGGTCTCGACGCAAGGGCTGCCTCTAAGGCCTCAGGACGATTGGTGGTAAGGACGAAGAGGACGGCGGCATCTTCCCGCAGTCCATCCATTTCATTCAGCAATTTGTTGAGGATACTCTCATCGCAAGGGCCGTACATGGTCTCGCGGGCGCGCGCGATCAGATCCACGTCCTCGATGACAATCATGGCAGGCTGGAGGAAACGGGCGAGCTGAAAATAGTGATCCAGCAGCGCCACTTGCTCGGCTGAGACCAACAGTGTGGTGTGATCGGTCAGTCGGCCTGCCAGATAGTGGATCGTGTGCGTTTTACCTGTTCCGGGCGGCCCGTAGAAGAGCAGCCCCTTCTTGATGGGCAAGCCCAGTTTCTTGAGTTGATCGCGTTGTTGGACGAAGTCGACGACATTGCGGTCCAGAAGTTGGAGCGTCCGGGACGGCAGGATCACGTCCTCGCGCTTCACGCCGCGCAATTTGTGTACGCGCAACGGGCCACCGTGCCCGGTATAGCGGTCGGGCTGTTCCAGAGAAATAACTTTGCCGCGATAGGAGGAGGTGCCTCGAACCAGGGATTCGAACTCATCCAGAATGCGACGAGACAGCAAAGAGGCAGCTTCACCAGCGGGCACTGCGATTTCGACGTGGCTGCCTTCCGGCCGCCCAAATCGCGCGGCTGCGCTCAGCAGGACGGCGTACGGGATCGAGCCCTCGCGGGCGAGCCATAGGCCTTGGCGCAGGCAGCGCGCGGGCAAGGCTTCACCGATGTCAATCTCTTCGCTTTGCAGAGGGCCAATGACTACGGGAAAGTGATCATTCTTCAATAAATGCGCGATCGTTACGGTTTCGTGCTGGAACTGAGAGTGAACGCCGAGGAGTTTTGCGTTCGGTTGTGGCGCAAACATCTTGTCCAGAGCGAGTTGCACGTCGACCCGAGCCGTCATCGGAAACGTGCGGCTGGCGGTTACGAGATCGTGCAGCGGGAGCCGGCCGAAATGGCGCTTCAACGCGGCCTCCGCCAGTGGGGTCTTCGATGTTTTGGTTTTCGGCACTCGGGACTCTCCGACACTAGTCTCAGAACCTAATGATACCCTGCGGTTGCGGGCATCGTTTGCTCTTAAGTCTGTCGGGCGTTCTGAAAATCGTGATGTACTCTGCTCAGCTTCTCGACCATTTCGAAAATCCGCGGAATGCCGGTGAGGTTGCGAGCCCGGATGCTTCAGCGGAGCTGGAGAATCCTGCTTGTGGGGACGTTCTGCGCTTGACGCTGCGGATGGAAGGCGATCGGGTTAGTGAGATTCGGTTTTTGGCGCAGGGGTGTGTGGCGGCGGTGGGGTGTGGGTCGGCGGTGACGGAGTTGGTGCTGGGGAAGAGTTTGGCGGAGGCGCGGTTGCTGGACAGGCAGGGGATTGTTGAGGCGGTGGGTGGGTTGCCGGCTGAATCTTCCCATGCTGGTCACCTGGCGATTGACACGTTGCGGGTTTTGCTACAGAGGGTGTCGGGTTAGTGGGCGAAGAGCTAGGCAGGCGTGGGTGCCTGGGCCTACATGATTTCCGGCGGAGCGAAGTGATTTTGTTAGGGGAAATAGATCGTCCAGTTGTTGGTGCGGGCGAGTTGTTCCAGGTCTGGATTTGGGTTGACGGCGAATCCGGTTTTGGCCATGGCCAGCATGTCGGCGTCCCATTTGGAGTTGCCGAAGGCGGCGTCGGGGATTCGGCCGACGACTTCCTGTAGAGCTTCTGATTTGCCGGGGCCGCTGGGGACGCGGACTAGGCGGTCGACGATTTTTCCGTTTTCGATATAGACTTCGGCGGAGAGGACGCGTTCGGGCGGGATGCCGAAATAACGGACGCCTTCGCGAACGACCCATTGGTTGCTCGAAGAAACGGCCCAGATTTCGCAGCCGCGCGCGTGGAGCTGCTGGACGAGTTCGAGCATGGCCGGGAAGAAGTTGGGGGCAATTTCTTCCTTGATGAAGGTCTTGGCGGCGGCCGCGAGGTCTGCGTCGGCCAGGCCTGCGTGGAGCGTTACCATCTCGCCGCACATCGTGTCTTCGTCGACTAGGCCCTTGCGGTAATCGGCGTGGCGGGCTTGGACTTTCTGGGCAATTTCCTTGGAGATCAGGCCGCGCTCGATTTCCCAGCGGAAGAAGCTTTCGCCGGCGTCACCGCTCCAGAGGGTGCCGTCGCAGTCGAAAGCGGCTAGCCTCGGGTTCAGGCGGAGGACGGCGTCGAGGAAGTCGTGGTCTTGCTGGCGGAGCGTTAGGCTGGTCGGGGCAGGGGTGTCTTGCATGTGTTGCGAGATCCTTTCGGGTATCTGAAATCAGACCTTATCTGGAAATTGGCGCGGACCCGGTGAGTGCTGCATATTCCTCCGGGGTGTCCACGTTCAGGGTTACGAATGGGTCGTCCACGGGGACGGATTCGATGAATTGCTGATGCGCGCGCCGGACTTCCCGGGCGTTCGAGCTGGATGGCGCGCGGAGGAACGCTTCTATCATCTCACGGCCTGCGATGATGGGGTGGCCGTGTTTGTTGCTGAATTCGGGGATCACGGCCCATTTGTTTTGGTTGATGGCGGCTTCGAATGCGGCTAGTAAGGCCCGCAACGTTTCGGGTTGTACCGGAGGACGATCGACCAGCGTGATTACCGCGGCGTCGCGGCCTCGGTTCAGGAGATCGTGCAGGCCCACACGCAGGGAACTGAACTGGCCTAATTCCGGTTGAGGGTTTTGGACCAGGAACGCGCCTTCGGCGTAGACCACGGGTTCAAGCTGGGAAGCGTTTGCGCCTGCTACGACGATCACAAGTTCGGTTTGAGCGGTGAGCGCGCGGATTGTTGTTGAGAGAAACGTTCCGCCTTGTGCATCGTTCGGAGGCCAGGGGAGAAGGGCTTTGTCGCGGCCCATGCGCGTGGAGGCACCTGCCGACAAAACCACTCCGCAGACGCTCGGGGCGCGGGTCATAGGGCGAAGATAGCAGAAACGCTAGGGTCACACAGAGGACGCGGCACGGTGAGAAAGCTTGAGAGATTGCGGTCAGGTTAGTCTGCAGGGTCTATGCTGCGCTCAAGATGAAGGGTGAAATAAAGATGACGGAGGAAAATCGGCTGAAACCGCAATGACGAGTCTTCAATCGTCGTGAATAATCGTTGTCAATCGTTGTCGCCACGGAGAAGTGGAAAGGAAGGGTCGGGGGCGTCTTTCACCTCGTGGACTTCGGTTCCGCGGGATGTGCGCAGGAACCAACTCATGTGGGGTAGTTTGGTTTCGCTGCGGCGTCGGATGGCGATCATTTCGGCGCAGACGGCTACGCCGATTTCTTCGGGGGTGAGGGCGCCGATGTCGAGGCCGATTGGAGCGTAGACGTGGTCGAAGAGGCTCTCGGCTAGGCCTTCTTCGCGGAGGCTCTTGTGAATGGCGATGACTTTACGTTTGGAGCCGATCATGCCGACGTAACGGGCGCTGGTCTGGACGGCCCAGCGGAGGAGGCGCATGTCGTCTTTGTGGCCGCGGGTGACGATTACGATATACGACATGGAGCTTGGGGTGAGGCGGGCCGTGACGGCGTCGAAGTTCTCGGCGATGACTTCGTGGGCTTCGGGGAAGCGGTCGCGGCTGGCGTAGGAGGCGCGGTCGTCGATAACGCAGACTTGGAAGCCGGCGATATTGGCTATCTTGTAAATATTTTGGGCAACGTGGCCTGCTCCGAAAAGATAAAGTAACGCTAGAGGCAGGACTGGTTCGATGAAAATCTCGAGCGTGCCGCCGCAGACCAAACCCGTGTCCAGCTTAGGATCGTGATTCAAGTTGAACTTTAAGGTGCGGGGCTTCTCCTGCTCCATCACTTCCTTAGCTGCTTGCCAGACTTCGGCTTCGACGCAGCCTCCTCCGATGGTTCCGGCGATGGAGCCGTCGTCACGGACTAGCATCTTGGCGGTGCGGAACGACGGGATGGAGCCCTGGACGCTGACGATGGTGGCCACGGCTCCGCGGCGGCCTTCGCGACGGAGTTTGACGATTTCTTCGTAGACGTCCATTCCTCGTTGATTATGCGGGGGGTGAAAATCGAAGTCAAACCGAAGGAGAACCTTTCGAAGCGGGTTTCTGTTGGCGGTTAGGGCTTGCCGAATTCTTTCGTCATTTTCTCTTCGTGCGGGAGCCCTGCAAGTGGTGTGCTCGCAGTGTTTCCTCAATTTTCGGCCCGTCTTGAAGCACGGTGCGATACACCCACCGGTAGTGATCGCCCGCCCAGAAGTTCATCACGTTTTTGGTTCGTTCCTCGCCCAGCAGAGCTTCGTCGGCGCGTTCTTCGAGCAGGCAGACCAGTAGGTGCAGGTAGGTGGACTCGCGGTCCTGGGCCTCGGGGAATCCAACGGGGGGATCGGGGTAGAGCTTCATCAAGTCACGTTCCGCAGCACGGGTTTCTGAAGCGTGGGCCGACAGGTACCAGTGAAGTTGTTCGTGCACGTAAGTGGAGAGCAGTTCATCGTCCTGCTTCAGATGTCGCGCGTGCAAAGTGAGCACGGGATGGCTGTGGGGTATGGCGCTGTAGTCGATGACCACTTCGTGGGTGAAGGTCCAGGGGCGCAGGTCATACTGCTGCATCAAGCGTTCCAATTGAGTCTTGGTCGCAAGTTCGGAAGGCGCGTTATGTGCTGTGCGGATCGTGGGTGGAGATTGGTCGGGCATTGCGCAGGAGCGCAAAATCAGTGACGCCATGAGGGCAGCGGTGAAAGCGTTCGCGGGACTCATTGCGGCAGAATACACCTGCCATCAAATGGAACGCACCCCCACTTGTACGAAGCCTATGCTAGCCTGATTGGCTTGATAGTTCGCCGTGGCAGCAGGGAGAGACCCATGAAGGCAGTGCGCATTCACCAGTTCGGCGGGCCGGAAGTTTTGCAATACGAGGACGTGCCCGATCCTCGGCCGCGCAAGGATCAGGTCTTGGTGCGGGTGCGGGCTTGCGCGATGAACCACTTGGACCTCTGGGTACGCAAAGGCCTGCCCGGAATTCGCCTGCCGCACATTCCGGGCAGCGACGTGGCCGGGGAGATTGTTGAGGTTGGGGAGTATGTAAAGGGCTTGCAGGTGGGGCAGCGCGTTCTGGTGGCGCCGATGTCCTTCTGTGGGCAGTGTGTGGCTTGTGCGGATGGTCGGCAGAACGAGTGTGCGCAGTTTACGGTGCTGGGGAATGCGGTGGATGGCGGTGACTGCGAGTTGTTGGCGGTGTCTCCGATTAACATATTGCCGATTCCTAACCATCTGCGATTCAATGAGGCGGCCAGCGTGCCGCTGGTGTTTACCACGGCGTGGCATATGTTGGTGACGCGGGCGCAGCTCCGGCCGGGGCAGACGGTGGTTGTGCTGGGGGCTAGTTCCGGAGTTGGGTCGGCTGCGATTCAGATTGCGAAGCTGTTGAATGCCCGGGTGATTGCTACGGCTGGGGATGAGACCAAGATGGCCAAGGGGCTTGAGCTTGGGGCCGACTTCGTCATCAATCACTACAAGCAGAAGATTTCTGAGGAAGTGCGGAAGCTGACTGGCAAGGTTGGCGCGGATGTTGTATTCGAGCATGTGGGCGCGGCGACTTGGGATGACAGTATTCGGTCCTTGCGGCCTGGTGGGACTCTGGTAACCTGCGGGGCCACTACGGGGCCGGAGGCGAAGATTGATTTGCGGTTTTTGTTTGCGCGTCAGCTTTCGTTGCTAGGGTCGTATATGGGGACTCTGGGGGATTTTCACGAAGTGATGGGGCATGTGTTTGCTGGGCGGTTGAAGGCGGTGGTGGATCGGGTGTTTTCTTTGGCTGATATTCGGGCGGCCCATGAGTATTTGGCGACGGGGCAGATGTTTGGAAAAGTGGTGTTGAGTCCGTAGGTTCTCACTCCAGCGGAAGCAACAGCAGGTCCCTCCACTCCGCGATTCCTTCGCTTCGCGAAGCAACCGCTCCGGTCGGGATGACAAACCTGAATTAGGTTGTAGAATAGAGGCATTATGAGCAGCCAGGAACTACTTAGCTTTGGCAATTATGTGGTCACGGAAGACGGAAAGAAGAAGGTGAAGGAACTGACCTTTGGGAATGCCGAGCCTGACGGCATTCTTTTGACATCCGTGGACACGGTTGTGAACTGGATGCGCAAGAGTTCCATTTGGCCCATGACGTTTGGGTTGGCTTGTTGCGCAATTGAGATGATGGCGATGGGCGCGTCGCGCTTCGACATTGCGCGGTTTGGGGCTGAGGTGTTTCGGCCTTCGCCGCGGCAGTCGGATTTGATGATTATTGCTGGGCGCGTTTCCAACAAGATGGCGCCGGTGATCCGGCAGCTTTGGGAACAGATGCCGGAGCCGAAGTGGGTGATCTCGATGGGGGCTTGCGCCACGTCTGGCGGGGTGTTCAACAACTATGCGCTGTTGCAGGGCGTGAACCAGTGCATTCCGGTGGATATTTATGTGCCGGGGTGTCCGCCACGGCCGGAGCAGTTGATTTACGCGATCACGCTCTTGCAAGAGAAGATTCAGAACGAGCGCGGGACGATGAGGAAGGTCCTGAATTTGGCGTAGGGCGCCTCGCTTCACAATGGCCACTCCGGCCAACAGGAACTGCAGATTCCTCCCGTTGGTCGTAATGACAAGCCTTTGTGTAGGCTTTGGGACGTTCTCTGAGCCACAGCGATTCTCAATCTACAGCAGGTCCTCTCGGCAGGCTCGGGGCAGGCTCTCCACTACGCAGTTGTTTCGCTTCGGGAAGCAACTGCTCTGGTCGGGATGACAGGCTTTGCTAGGACCTACAGAATTGCCTCCACGTTCTTGTAGGACGTGGCGATGTTTTCCAGCGGGACGCCTCCGGAATCTTGTTCTACAAACATGTGGCGGACGTTGTTCTTTTCGGCGACGGCTAGGACCTTCTTCCAGTCGATTGTGCCAGTGCCTACGGGTGTGAAGTGGCCGGCGTCGTCGTTGAGTTCCTGCGTGGGCGGGAATCCGGGTTTGCGGTCTTTCAGGTGGAGCATGCGGATGCGTTTGCCTAAACGGTCGAACATCTTCACCGGATCGAGGCCCGCCTGCGTGATCCAATAGCAATCCATTTCCGCGCAGACCAGATTTTCGTCGGTATGGGCCATGAGAACGTCGTAGCCGGTGGTCGTTTTTCCTGCTTTGTCGGTGAAGCGGTAGAACTCGTAGTTGTGGTTATGGAATCCGAAGTGCATTCCGCGTTTGCGGGCTTGTTCGCCCCACTTGTTGAACTGTTCGGCTGCCTTCTTGTAGAGATCCATTTCGTGGCGGCCGCCTTCGGGCAGCATGGGACAGATCATGTACTCGAGGCCGAGTTCGTTGGCATAGTCGAATTTTCCTTCGAGGCCGTCGTAGTTGAAGTGGCCGCTGGGGACGTGCAGGCCGTGGTCGTTAATCATGCGCTTGAGTTCCGGAGCGGGGTGGGTGTAGACGTTCCAGTAGGTTTCGACTTCTTCGTAGCCGATTTTGCGGATTGCCGCCAGGACCGGGGGGAGGTCTTTTTCGGCTTGGTCGCGGACGGTGTAGAGTTGCACGCCGAGGGGGCGCTTGGCTTCGGCCCAGGTTAAAGCAGGGGCGGCTAGGGCTGCGGCTGTTGTTGTTGAAGAAATTAGGAAGTCACGTCTGTTCATCTTGTCGCCTCCAATGGAAGTCGTTTGTCCCGCCTTACCTCAGCGGCTAAAGCCGCTCAACACAACAGAAGTGATCGCAGCGCTGAAGCGCTGCGCCGCCCAAAAGCTTTCAATCGGCTTCCCAGGCGTTCATCGAGCGTTTCGACAATCTGAAGTTCCCCACCCAAAGCAAAAGAAGGCTTGCGTGGGGAACCCCGGCTATTGAACTCAAGAAATTATGGCAACAACTTGTAACTCACATAGGCGAATTTCTTGGAATCTGGCGACCATGAGTTTACGTTGATTGTCCCTTGGCCGCCAAAGAATTCTGTTAGGACTTGGATGGATTCGCTCCAGTCTTCAACATGCGCGCCGGGAGCGGTTGGCGGCACGGGCGGCTGTGTAGCCGGAATCATGCGTAGATGGACGCTGGTTTTTGTGTCGTGGCCTGGGGTGCCGGGTGGGAAGGAGAGAAAGGCGATCCACTTGCCATCGGGCGAAGGATGGGGGAACCAGTCTTCCTGGGCGTCGTTGGTAATGCGCTCGGCCTTGCTGTCGTTCGGGCCGGCTCCGTCGGCGGGGAAGCGCCAGATATCCCAGCCGCCCGGCCAGATGTCCGGACTACTCGAGCGATTGGAGTTGATGTAGATCCACTTTCCGTCGACGGAATAGTCGGGGCCATCGTCGGAAGCTGGATCGTCGGTGAGGCGTTCTTCTTGGCCGCCGGCGACTGGGATGCGGTAGATATTGAAGTTGCGGGTACGCTGTCCGACAAAAGCCAGCCACTTGCCGTCCGGGGACCAGCCGTGGAAATAGCTGGGCATCTTGGGCGTGATGAGGCGCGGTTTTGCGCCGTTGGCATCAGCGACGTATACCTGAGAGGCTTTCGCGCCGCCGTGCTCGGCTGAAATCGCCAGCCATTTTCCGTCTGGGGAGAGGCCGTGGTCGTTGTTGGCGGCATAGCTGGCGTCGAGACCGACTGGCTCGGGCTTGGCTGTTTTCGTCACATCGCCGGTGACATCGATGCGGTAGAGTTTGCCGCCGGAGTTGGACATCAGGTACTTGCCGTCCGGGGTCCAGTTCGGGGCTTCCCAGAGTGTGTCGGCCGAGTAGACGACACTGACGGTCTTCGTGGTTAGGTCGTAGACCGATAGATCGCTGTGAACCTTTGTGGGGTTCAGGCTGTTGGAGGTGGGTGGGAGTTCCTGGAGTTGAACATTGGAGAAGACAGCGGTTTCCAGAATGTTCGCATCGTGCGAACAGACGCCGAGGCCCACATAGAGTGCGCCCCTGAACTCAATCGTGACTGGGGTGTAGGCTGGTGCGAGTTCGGCGCCGGGCGCGCCCGTGCGCATCGTGAGTTGTCCGCCGTGACGCTCAAGACGAATGCGGTACCGGGCGTTGATCGGGGGTTTCGGCTCGAAAGCCCGCACTTCGGACGTCTCCGCGCCGGAAACGGGGCGGTACTGCAGCGCGACCAAGCCGTCGCCATGCAAAGCAACATCGGCGTAGGCAGAGCTTGGTTCCAGACTTTGGCGTACCACGATAACCGCTTTGCGGTGCTCCTCAGCCCCAGTTCCGATGAGGAGAGCATCCGCGGTGAGGCTGAAATCGCCGCTGATTTTCTTCCAGACAAAGTGAAAAGCGTCTTTGGCGCCCCACATGTTGGCCCCGCCGCCGGTGATGCGATACTCCGCCGCGGCGGCGTCGTAGGTGGCTGAGCCTGGTTTGGGCGTGATGCCGACATCCCCATGTGCTTCGAAAATTCCGATTGGGGACGGCGTTTGTTGAGCACGAAGCGGTGAGGCAGCGGTGAGAACGGTCAATGCTGTTAGCGCGGGGAGGATTTGTTTCACGAGTTGGCTGGATTTCATGGAGGGCAACCGGGCCGTTGAAAACTCGCCGACTAGTGTAACTCGAATCCGGTTGTCGTGAACGAGGTGGCCAGATATCATCGCTACGACCCATGGACAGACTTCTAAGGAGTTTTCCGCATGGACCCGTCGCAAGCAGTATTTTGGTTCTTCTTCGTAATTGTCGCGCTCTTCGTGCTGGGCACGATTCTCAGCGGGTTTTTTCAGGTGCGGACGGCGGAAGCGTGCGTGGTGCAGCGCATGGGAAAGTTTTTGAGGGTGGCGACGGCTGGGATCAACTTCAAGTTTCCCTGGCTGGATCAGGTGGCGGGGCGGATTGATTTGCGCGTGCAGCAGTTGGCGCTGGATGTGGAAACGAAAACGAAGGACAACGTATTTGTGCGGATTCCGGTTTCGGTGCAGTATCACGTGATTCCGACGAAGGTTTATGAGGCTTTTTATAAGCTGGCGAATCCCGCGCAGCAAATTTCGTCGTATGTGTTCAACGTGATTCTGGGGCATGTGCCGAAGATGAATCTAGACGATGCGTTTTTGCAGCAGGCTGATATCGCGGTCGCCATCAAGGTGGGGCTGGACGATGTGATGACTACTTATGGTTATTCCATTGATCAGGCGCTGGTGACCGACATCAAGCCGGACGAAAAAGTGAAAGCTGCCATGAACGAGATTAACGCTGCACAGCGGGAGCAAGTGGCAGCGAGCGCCCGGGGCGAGGCGGAGAAGATTCTGAAAGTAAAACAGGCGGAAGCGGAGGCGGAGAGCAAGGCGCTGCAAGGGCAGGGAATTGCCAATCAACGGAAAGCCATTATTGAGGGGCTCAAGAATTCCGTGGAGGCTTTTTCTCATGCTGTCGAAGGGACTACGCCCAAGGATGTGATGATGCTGGTGTTGCTGACGCAGTATCTGGACACGTTGAAGGAGATTGGGGCGCAGGGGAAGAGTAATACTTTGTTTATGGCGCATTCGCCGGCGGCGATTGGGGATTTGTTTCAGCAGATGCGGGATGCGGTGTTTATCGGGCAGAAGGCGGCGAATGTGGCGCAGTAGGGTGGTCGGCTTGGCCTAAGAGCAGGTTCCCTTCGGCAGGCTCAGGGCAGGCTCTCCACTCCGCCTTGGCTTCGCTTCGCGAAGCCAAGGCTCCGGTCGGGATGACAAAATCTTGTTAAGAGCAGATTCCTCCCGTTGGTCGGAATTATAAGTCTGAGGGTGAGATGACGCGGCCCTTGGTATGGCGTTCTTCTGCATCTTAGGGCGGTCCCCGTTCATCCTATGAGGCGGTAAAATGACCCTCGTGAATGCATGTTTGGGCTGTTATAGCTGTCGTCGGGGCTGTTGTCCGGAGTTGCGTCCGTGAAAGCGCAGTGCATTCCTTTTACCCAGATTCCGCACGCTTCCAAGCTTTTCGCTGACTTCCTCTACGACTTTCCTAAAGTTTCTGGTTTTTATCCTCGACCGCCACATTACGGCGCGTGGTTGACAGAACAGTCCAAGACAATTCACTTCGATGGCGAGCGGCGGCGGCGGGTGGCGGCTGCTTTGGCGCGGCAGAATCGTGGGTGGGGAGCGTCGGAGAAGACGCTGGCGAATCTTGCGAAGTTTGAAGCCGGGGCTTTGGCGGCCGTTACGGGTCAGCAGGTTGGGCTATTTGGTGGGCCGCTGTTCACGGTTTTCAAGGTTCTGAGTGCAGTGCGGCTGGCTGAGGAAGCGACGGCCCAAGGTATCCCGACGGTGCCTGTTTTCTGGCTGGCTACGGCGGACCACGACCTTGCCGAAATCAACCATACGTTTCTTGCTGGCGCGAACGGAGAGCCTGAGCGATTCGGTACGACCACCGAGGGGAACGCGGGTGCCCCGGTAGGGGGTATCCAGTTTGGCGAAGAAATTGTTGCATTGTCGGAACGAGCTGTCAAGTTGTTGGGGCATGGCGAAGCGGCGGAGTGGCTGCGCGCGGCATACCGTCCCGGAGAAACCTTCGGCGGGGCGTTCGCCAAATTCTATGCACGGGTGTTTGCTTCGCTTGGGATCATCATCCTCGATCCCGGCGATTCGGAACTACAGGTTCTGGCGGCATCTGTTTATGCCGCGGCGATTGAGAATGCGGGCGGCTTGAACGAGGCGCTTCTGGAACGTGGGCGGGAACTCGTTCGCGCTGGGTACCATGAGCAGGTCAAGGTCACTCCCTCGTCGACTACGTTATTCAAGATACGTCACGGGGCGCGGACAGCGGTCCATCGCAACCGCTCGAACGGCGACTCGTTTGAAATCGGTGGGGAAAAAGTTTCGGGTGAGGCGTTGCTTGGGCAGATCGCCAGCAATCCTGAAATCTTTAGCCCTAACGCGCTGCTGCGGCCTGTGGTGCAGGATTCACTACTGCCCACCCTGGCCTATGTCGGCGGGCCTGCCGAGGTGGCATATTTCGCCCAGTCCGCGGTGCTGTATCAGAAGCTGTTGGGACGCGTGACGCCCATTCTGCCGCGGTTCTCGGCCACTATTGTCGATGCCAAGCAGACGGACTTGCTGGAGCGCTATGGTTTGTCGCTCACCGATGTGTATGACGGCCCAGAAGCGGTGTTGCGGCGCATCGCGGGAGTCGCTCTGCCGCCGCAACTTCAGAACGAGTTCGACGCTGCGGAGCGGGATCTGAAAGGTTTGTTGACGAGCTTGCGTGCAACCGTGACTTGCCTCGACCCGACGCTTACCGATGCTGCCGATCGCGCGTCGAGGAAAATTCAATACCAGCTCGCGCGGCTTCGGCAGCGGGCGGCCAACGCGGAGCTGCGCCGCAACGAAGTGTTGTCGCGCCATGCTGCCGTTCTTAGCAACGCACTTTATCCTGACAAGGTTCCGCAGGAGCGGCAGTTCTCGGCCGCGCAGTTTCTGGCGCGGTATGGAGTTGAGTTGCTGGACAATGTGCTCGAGAACGTTCGTCCCGACTGCGTGGATCACCAACTTCTTTTCGTGTGAGGTGCGTATGAGTTCCACAATTGATTTGACAGCGCTCAAGCAACGCATGCGTGAGACCTGGATGGCTGGTGACTTTGGGGTGATTGCGTCTTACAACACCAGACTTGGAGAGCAGTTCGTATCGCGGATCAACATTCAGCCCGCAATGAAGGTCTTGGACGTGGCCTGCGGCACGGGCAACGTGACCCTCCCTGCGGCTCGCGCAGGTGCCACGTTGACCGGCGTGGACATTGCTCCCAATCTATTGGAACAAGCGCGGGCGCGCGCGGCGAAGGAAGGACTCAGGATCCAGTTCGACGAAGGCGACGCGGAAAGCCTGCCTTACCCGGATGCCTCGTTCGATATGGTGCTTTCCATGTTTGGTGCGATGTTTGCGCCGCGGCCAGACGTGGTGGCGGCCGAGCTTTTGCGGGTGTGCCGTCCCGGAGGCTTGATCGCCATGGGGAATTGGACGCCCACCGGATTTACGGGAAGGATGTTTAAAACGACGGCTAAGCACGTGCCGCCGCCTCCGGGTGTGCCAGCGCCGCTGCTTTGGGGAGAGGAGGCGACCGTTCGGCAAAGGTTTGGGACCGGGGTCAGCAAGCTTACGTGTACACCCCGGAATGCGGAGTTTCGGTATGACGCGCCACCGGCTGGGGTGGTGCAACTGTTTCGGCGTTATTTTGGGCCAACGCAGACGGCGTTTGCCAGGCTCGATCCGGCTGGGCAGGCGGCGTTGGAGACGGACCTGGTCGGTGACTGGGTTGCGGTGAATGAGGCTAAGGATGGGACTACTTTCGTGCAGAACGAATATTTGGAAGTGCATGGGGTTCGGGCCTAGCGAGTGAGCACAACTCTTTCGCCGACTCTGGGGCTGGTTCTATTTCCCGCTTGAGTCCCACGCCTTGCGCCGTGGGCTTTAGTGTTGCGCTGCTTGCGGCAGGGGCTTGTGGGGTGAGAAGCGGGTCCCTCCACTTCGCCTTGGCTTCGCTGCGCGAAGCCAAGGCTCCGGTCGGGATGACGAGCCTAAGATGACAAGCCTAAAATGGCAAGAAAAGTGGGGCATCGGTTTTTTGGATACTGCGGATCGTCAATTGTGGTTTGACTCATCGGAGCGGTGCCGTTAACTTACAGGTATGGACTCGCTGACCCACGGCCATCGGCACCATCGTCATGACCATGCCCATGTCAGCGGAGGTTCCTGCCGAGAGTAGTCCAGCACTCATAAGTTAGGTTCAGCCCGCTGACGCGCGAAGCGCAGCGGGCTTTTTGTTGGCCCAGAAAACCACCCAAGAAGGTAACGAAGATGATCGACATTGATTTTGAGAAGATGCAAGGCCTGATTCCTGCCGTGTTGCAGGACGCTGACAACGGCGATGTGCTGATGGTGGGGTTCATGAACCGCGAGGCTTTTGAGCGGACGCAGAGCAGCGGGTATGCGACGTTCTTCAGCCGGACGCGCAATCAGCTTTGGATGAAGGGCGAGACTTCAGGAAATCGGGCGCGTGTGTTTTCCATAACGGCCGATTGCGACCGGGATACGGTTCTGCTGCGCGTGCGCTTGGAGGGGCAGGGCGTGATTTGCCATGAAGGTACGCGGTCTTGCTTCAATCAGGCGATTCCTGTGACGGCAGAGGTTCCATCGAACGAGGCGCAATCGTGAAGCTGCGACTGGGAATTCCTAAGGGCAGCTTGCAAGACTCGACACTCCAGCTTCTTGGGCGGGCTGGGCTGAACGTCTACACGACAGCGCGGTCGTATTTTGCGGGGACGAATGATCCCGAAATTGAGTGCATGTTGATCCGGGCGCAGGAGATGGCGCGGTACGTAGAGCATGGGGCGCTCGATGTTGGACTGACGGGACGCGATTGGGTGCTGGAAAGCAAGCTCGAAGTGGTCGCAATCGCGGACCTTGTGTATGCCAAGCAAAGTCGGGGGAAGGTGCGCTGGGTTTTGGCTGTGCCTGAGGATTCTTCCTGGCAGCATCCGGAGGACTTGGCGAACTGCACGATTGCTACCGAGTTGGTGGGAGTGACGCGGCGTTATTTCGAGGACCGGAACATTCCTGTCAATGTGGAGTTTTCCTGGGGCGCTACGGAGATCAAGCCGCCTACGCTTGCCGACGCTATAGTGGAAGTCACGGAAACGGGCAGTTCGCTGCGTGCCAACCGGCTACGCATTATCGATACTGTGCTGGAATCGAATACACAGTTGGTGGCTAACGTGGCGTCCGCCGCGGATCCGGAAAAGCGACAGAAGATCGACAACCTGGCCCTGATGTTGCGCGGTGCGCTTGACGCCGAGGGCCGGGTGGGGCTCATGCTGAACGTGCGGCGGAGCGACCTGGACGCGGTATTGGGCGTGCTGCCGGCGCTGCAAAAACCCACCATTGCTACTCTGAGCGATTCGGAATGGGTAGCAGTCAACACCATCATCGAAGAGGCGACCGCGTGGAAGGTGATTCCGCAACTCAAGCTGGCGAAGGCGGAAGGCATTGTTGAGTACCCCTTGAACAAGGTGGTGATGTAAATGCGCCAACTTACTGGAAACAATGCTGTTGCCCATGTGGAGGCGCTCGCACATCGGGTGGGGCGGCTGGAGAGTGTGGAGCCTGCTGTTCGCGGGATTGTCGCGGTGGTGCGGCAGGAAGGGGACGGCGCGCTGCGGCGCCTTGCGGAGCAGTGGGACGGGTTGAAGAAGGAAGAGGCTCCGCGTGTTTCGGATAAGGAACTCAAAGCGGCGCTCAAGTCGTTGCCGGCGGATCTGGTGGAGGCGATGCGCGGGGCTGCGGCGAACATCCGGCGCTTTGCCGAGTGGCAAATGCCGAAGGGATGGATGCGCGGGCAGGGCGGGGTTCGTGCGGGGCAGATGATTCGGCCGCTGCAGTCTGTGGGTTGCTATGTTCCCGGGGGGCGGTATCCGTTGCCCTCGACCTTGCTGATGACGGTGATTCCTGCACAGGTGGCGGGAGTGGAGCGGATTGTTGTTGTTTCGCCGCAGCCTCGTCCGGAGACGCTGGCGGCTGCTGCGCTGCTTGGCGTGAAGGAATTTTATCGGATTGGTGGAGCGCAAGCGGTGGCGGCGCTAGCGTACGGGACGAAGTCGGTTCCGGCTGTCAACAAGATTGTGGGGCCGGGGAATCTGTACGTTACCGCGGCGAAGAAGTTGGTGGCGTTCGACTGTGCTATCGATTTCCTGGCGGGGCCTACGGAGGCTTTGGTTGTGCAGCACAGTGGCCGGGCTGACTTTATTGCCAGTGATTTGGTTGCTCAGGCGGAACACGATCCGGAAGCCGTCTGCGTCTTCATTACCTCGTCGGGGGCCCTGGCGACGAAGGTGGAGAACGAGATCGCGCTACAAACCGAGAACAACTCCATCGCTCGTGCGGCTCTGCAAGAGAATGGTGCGATTTTGGTGGCGTCATCCCGCAGCCAAGCGATGCAATGGGCCAACCAAATTGCCTCCGAGCACCTGACTGTCGAAGAGCGTGATTTGCCGCTTGTGCGGAATGCCGGGTCAGTTTTCGCCAGTGCGCACTCGGCGCAGGCGGCCGGAGACTACGTGGTGGGTCCGAACCACGTGCTACCTACGGCGGGAACTGCGCGGGCTCGGGGCGGGCTTACGGTGCTGGATTTCGTGAAGGTCATCACGGTGCAACAACTGACGCGGCAAGGGATTCGAAGAGTAGGGCGGGCGGCGATCCGGTTGGCGGAAGCGGAAGGGTTGACGGCGCATGCTGCCTCGCTGCGGGTTAGGGTGAATCATGCTTAAGGCCCGGGAGGCGATTCAATCGCTGAAGGAATATCATCCGCCCCTTGGAGGCCGGTCGGGGTTGCGGCTGGACTTCAATGAGAACACTGTGGGCGCGTCACCGCGTGTGCTGCAGCGTTTGCAGCAACTGACTCTTGAAGATCTAGCGCGGTATCCCGAGCGTGAGCCGGTAGAGGCGGTGGTGGCGGCGTCGCTGGGATTGGAAAAGGACGAAGTCCTTCTTACGAACGGAGTGGACGAAGGGATTCATCTGCTCTGCGAGACTTATCTCGAGCCGGACAATGAGGCCATTATTGTTGTCCCCACCTTTGCAATGTACGAGATCAGTGCTGCTGCGACAGGCGCGCGGGTGGTTCGGGTGCCGGCGAGGGAAGACTTCAGCTTTCCGCTGGAGGCGGTGCTGGCTGCCGTTACCCCGCAGACGCGCCTGATCGCGGTTGCGAATCCGAATAATCCGACTGGGACTGTGGTGACAGGGGAGGGCTTGCTTCAGATCGCGAACACCGCGCCGCAGGCGGCGGTTTTGCTTGACGAGGCTTACTACGAATTCTGCGGACAGACGTTGCTGCCTTCGATCCGCGGTCACGGCAATATTTTTGTGGCGCGGACGTTTTCCAAGGCCTATGGCATGGCTGGGCTGAGGGTTGGAGTGTTGGCTGGAACCGGGGATCAGATGCGAATGGTGCGGCGTGTGGCGTCGCCGTACAACGTCAACGTCGCGGCGTTGATTGCGCTGCCTGAGGCATTGCAGGACAAGGAGTATGTCTGCCGGTACGTGGGACAAGTGCAGCGCGGGCGGAACTTGCTTCAACAAGAGTTCCAGCCTCGTGGGATTTCGTATTGTCCCAGCCAAGCGAATTTTGTGCTGGCGCAGATTGGCGCGGCTCATGCTGCGTTTGTGGCTGCGATGAAGCAGCGGGGGATTCTGGTGCGCGATCGGTCATCCGATCCTGGTTGCGACGGATGGGTGCGAATCACCCTTGGGTCTGAAGCGCACACGGAGCAGTTGCTCACGGCGCTGCGTCAAGTCTTGGCCGAACTTAAGATTGCTCCTGAGGTTGTGGCATGAGGAAGGCTCGCATCCAGCGGAATACGAACGAGACGCAGATCGACCTCGCGTTGAACATTGATGGTCGGGGAAAGTATGAGGTTTCCACTGGTATACGGTTCTTTGATCACATGCTGGAACTGTTTGCGCGGCACGGCGGGTTTGATTTGCGGCTGCTGGCTAAGGGCGATCTGGATGTGGACCAGCATCACACGGTGGAAGATGTTGGGATTGCCTTGGGTGAGGCTTTCGACAAGGCGCTGGGTAAGAAGCTGGGGATTCTGCGGGCTGGGTACTTCGTTATGCCGATGGACGAGACTTTGGGTCTGGCTGCCGTCGATTTTGGCGGCAGGGCTGTTGCGGTCGTGGATACTAAGGTCCGTCACCGTTTGGTCGGTGATCTGCAAACGGAACTCGTCTACGACTTCTTTGAGGGCTTTGCGCGCGGGGCTCGGGCGAACGTGCACGCGCGCGTGTTGCAGGGCCGGTCGAATCATCACAAGATTGAGGCGCTGTTTAAGGCTTTTGCACGGGCTCTGCGGGCGGCCTGCTGGCGCGATCGACGCCTGGCAAAGATGCTGCCCAGCACCAAAGGACTTTTGTGATTGCTATCGTCGACTATCGCGCGGGGAACCTGACTTCGGTGAAGAAGGCGTTGGACCGCGTTGGCGCGGAGTCGTTTGTTACCTCTGACCCGCGAGCGATCGCCACCGCAGAGAAGATTGTGTTACCGGGAGTGGGCCACTTTGCAGCGACCGAAGTTCTTGCTACGAGCGGGATGAGCGGGGCGATTGCGGAGGCGATTGGCAGGGATGTTCCGTTCCTCGGTATTTGCGTGGGTATGCAATGGCTGTTCGAGACCAGTGAGGAAGCGCCCGCAACACGCGGGCTGGGACTGTTTCCTGGGCAGTGCGGGCATTTTCCGCTGGCGGTGAAATCTCCGCATGTAGGCTGGAACGATCTTACTCGAGAAAGACCTTCTCTCCTGCTGGCTGGGGTTCCGCAAAACAGCTTCGTCTACTTTACCCACACCTACCGAGCGCCCGTTGGACCCGGTTCCGTGGCGCAATGTGAATACGGAGGCACGTTTTCCGCTGCGGTGGAACGTGGGCGTGTATTTGGCGTACAGTTCCATCCGGAGAAATCAGGGGAAATTGGCCTCACGATCTTGCGGAACTTCTGCGAACTGGCATGCTGACTCGGCGGATTATCGTATGCCTCGATGTGGACGCCGGCCGGGTGGTAAAGGGCGTGCAGTTTACGAAGCTGCGCGACGCCGGCGACCCTGCGGAGCTGGCTGCTGCTCACGCTGCCGCCGGAGCCGATGAAATCGTTCTACTGGACATCACAGCGACGCACGAAAAACGGGCGACGCTGCTGGAGACTGTACGGCGCACGGCGCGCGAGTTGATGGTGCCGTTCACGGTAGGTGGGGGCATTCGGTCGGTGGACGATGCGAGTGCGGTGTTTGACGCTGGAGCCGACAAGGTAGCCGTGAATTCCGCCGCGCTCGCGGACCCCACGCTGATTACGCAGATTGCCGCGAAGTTCGGGTCGCAGGCTGCGGTTGTGGCGATTGATGCGCGGGCTTCAGCGGACAGATCACATTACGAGGTGAAGAAGACAGGCGGGCGCGACGCGACCGGGCGCGACGCTGTTGCGTGGGCTCGCGAGGCGCAAGAAGCGGGCGCGGGCGAGTTCCTGGTTACCTCGATGGATCGCGACGGGACGAAGGATGGTTTTGATATGGAACTGACTCGCGCGATCGCTGCCGTCGCGCATATTCCCGTCATTGCCTCAGGTGGCGCCGGTGCCATCGAGCATTTTGTCGAGGTATTTCAGCCGGGTGGGGCTGACGCGGCGCTGGCGGCTTCCATCTTTCATTTCGGTCTGATTCGCATGTCCGATCTCAAACAGCATTTGCAGCAGAATGGCGTTTCGGTGAGGTGGCCATGCTAGTTCCCGCCATGGATTTGATGGGCGGCAAGGTGGTTCAACTGGAACAAGGGAAGAAGAAGGTTCTCGAATACGCCAATCCGCGGCCCTGGATTGACCGTTTCCAATCGTTTCCCCTGGTGCATCTCATCGATCTCGATGCGGCTATGCAGAACGGGGACAACCGGTCTCTGGTTGGGGAGTTGGTTCAGCATCTTCCTTGCCAGGTAGGAGGCGGTGTCCGCACCGTCGAGACGGCGCGCGAGTTGTTGGCGGCGGGTGCGCGGGCTGTGATTCTGGGTTCGGCGCTGGTGCGCGATGGAGTTCCCAACACCCAAATCGCGCAGGAACTTGCGAAGCAAATAGGCGCTGAGCGTCTGGTTTTCGCTGTCGACTCGAAACAGGGCAGAGTCGCGACCGACGCTTGGCGGAGCACCACGGCATTGACTCCGGTCGGTCTGATGCGGGCGCTTGAGGAGTGGTGCGGGGCGTTTCTCTACACCCGCGTCGATGGGGAAGGGCTGATGGGGGGCATGCCGCTGGAGCCGGTGAAGGAGCTTCGCGCCGCCACCACCCGTCGGCTTTTCGTTGCCGGGGGGATCCGGAGCGATGAAGAGGTGGCGGCGCTGGATGCGCTTGGCGTGGATGCCATTGTGGGTATGGCGCTGTATCGCGGGAAGTTGCAGTCGATTCCTGGCGTGGAACCGCAGGCCTAGCCCTGTCGAAGAACCTGACCTTTGGGGCCTAAATCCCCGAGTTTATGGGCCCTAAATGTCCCGGCTAAAGCCGAAACCTACCAAAACATAAAGCCCCGATTGCTGAGGTCAGTTACCAGTTCGACATCATCCCCCGAATTTGCCATAGCGAGGTGGCGTCAGGATAATGTATGACAAGTTCAGTCGGGTAGCAGCGCGGCACCAGCCGCAGACTGTCAACCAACGACTGGCGAGCATGGTCCAACAGCTTGGTAACACGCGTGGCTAAGAGAAAGGACAAGAAACACCCTCACCCCCGTATGCACCAATCCCAGCGAACAGCCGATACTGCTCAACCCCAATCCAAGAGTCAAACGGACCCAGATGAAAGACGTTCTCACCGCCGCGAGGAGGGTGTGCTTTCGCGCATCGAGGACATTACGTATAAAGTTTTGCGGCAGCACCAGCCGAAGAAGTCCTGACGGCCGAGCGGGTTGCCGGTGGCGCTGTTGTGGCTATTGGATGGACTCGCCGATCCATGCCAGGTAGGCGGCATCGCCGTCTTCCACCGCGAGCATGAGGCATTCGGGCACGTCGTAGGAGTGCAACTCCCGGAGCGCTTCGCGTAAGGCGGGGAACGCGGCTGCGGTGGTCTTCATCACCAGGAGCCATTCCACTGCGGTCTCTACTCTTCCCTGCCATCGGTATACCGAGTCCACTCCGGGCACGATATTGACGCAGGCTGCGAGGCCCTGCTCCACCAAGGCTTCGGCGATTTTGCGGGCTTCTTGCTGCGATCCTGCGGTGCTTAGCACAATGCGTTTGTCGGTCATAGTGCTTTGGGCTCCGGTTCGAGTCTACCGTGCCTCCCTGCCGAAGGAGATGGTCAGGGGTTGCGCGGTGAGGCAAGTCTCGGCAGACGCAAAAGCTGTTTGTCAAAGTAGGTTCCCTTCACCTGTGCGACGGAACTTCCCCTTGACGCGAGATGTCAAAGCCCGCTTCACTGGGTAGTTGGGTCCGACGCGGAGGGAATTCTTCGGCGGGATGAATTGAGTACGCAATTCGCAGCAATTGAGCATCGGGGAAGTCGTGGATTTTAGATAGAGACGGCGGGAAGCGATTGCAGGAAAAGGAAAAAACAAACCCGAGTTATCGGCCCATCCGCCTCCCCGAGGCTCGCGAACACGTGCGCCGCGCGGGGCAGTACGTTCTTCAGGCTGCGGAAGAGTATCAGCCCGTGGTTCACCGGGCGTTCAGTTTGCGGCGGAAGATCGGCACAGTGCTTGCCGCTGCGCTCGCCGTTTGGCTGTTCTTCCACGTAGTGCTGGGAGCGAATGGGGCGCTAGCCTACGGCAACAAACGAAACGAATACAAGACACTAGAGAAAGATGTTGATCAATTGCAGGAGCAGAACGAGCAACTTCGGAAGCATATTGAAGCTCTGAAAGGCGATCCTGCGGCGATTGAGCGCGAGGCGCGTGAGCAGCTGCACTACGCCAAGCCGGGTGAGATTGTCTATGTGGCTCCCGCGCCGCCACCGCCGGTTATGCCGAAGAATCATTCGGCGAAGCGGTAGGACCTACGTCACGACGCCTTCCAGCGGCGAGCTCGCGGTGGCATAGAGCTTCTTCGGCATCCGTCCCGCCAGGTAGGCCATCCGGCCCGCGATTACGGCGTGCTTCATGGCCTCCGCCATCAGCACCGGCTCCTGCGCGGCGGCGATTCCTGTGTTCATGAGGACCGCGTCATATCCGAGTTCCATGGCGATGGCGGCGTCGGAAGCTGTGCCGACGCCTGCGTCGAGAATCAGGGGGACGCCGGTGATCATTTCGCGGAGGATGCGCAGGTTGGCTTCGTTCTGAATGCCCAGGCCGCTGCCGATGGGGGCGCCGAGCGGCATGACTGCTGACGCTCCTGCATCGACAAGACGTTTGGCAAAGACAATGTCGTCAGAGGTATACGCCAGAACGGTAAAGCCGTCCTTGACCAAGATTCGGGTTGCTTCGAGGGTGGCGTGAATGTCGGGATAGAGCGTCGCCTGGTCGCCAATCACTTCCAGCTTTACCCAGCTTGAAAGTCCCACTTCGCGCCCGAGGTGCGCGGTCCGTATCGCTTCGTCCGCTGTATAGCAGCCGGCCGTGTTCGGCAGCAAAACGTATTTCTTGGGATCGATGAAGTCGAGCAGGGATTCCTTGCTGCGATCGAGGTTCACGCGCCGGACGGCGACCGTCACCATATCCGCGCCGCTGGCTTCGAGGGCGCGGGCGTTTTCGTGAAAGGACTTATATTTTCCTGTACCGACGATGAGGCGAGATTGGAGGCTACGTCCGGCGATTTGGAGGGTGTCCATTTTTTTATTGTAATCGCTTGGAATCGTGGGAGGTTGAGTTGCTTACAGGCGCGGGCGCCTGTCCCTACATGCGTCTGGGTCGTTCCCGCATTGATCAGCTATTCGGTGGGAGCTCGGTCTGCGGCGGCGTAGAGCGCGTCGATTTCCTGGCGGTGCCTCGCTTCTACGGCGCGGCGTTTCATTTTTAGAGTCGGCGTCAGGGTGCCGCTCGCAACCGAGAATTCCTCGGCCAGCACGATTGTCTTCTTTAGCTTCTCGAAGCGCGCCAGGTTGCCGTTTACGCTCTCGACAACGCCTTCATACAATGCCTGCACACGGGGCTGCCGAACTAGTTCCTCACGAGACGAGAACGCGACCTGGTTGGCGTGAGCCCAATCCTCGAGCAAAGGGAAGTAGGGAAGAATCATCGCAGCCGGGAACTTCCGTTTGTCACCGATCACGACGGCCTCAGCCACCAACACATTGTCCCTAAGCGAAGCCTCGATTGGCTGCGGCGCGATGAACTTTCCGCCGGAGGTCTTGATCAGATCCTTCTTGCGATCGGTTACCGAGAGAAATCCATCCGCATCGAGGTTCCCAATATCTCCGGTTTTGAAGAATCCGTCGGTGAAAGCTTCAGCCGATTCTTTGGGCATATTCCAGTAGCCGGTGAAGATCGAGGGTCCGCGGACCAGAATCTCGCCATCGTCGGCGATGCGGACTTCTACGTTGGACAGCGGCTTGCCCACCGTTCCCAGCCGGTGCGCCTTCGGACTGTTTACGGCAATTACGGGGGAGGTCTCGGTCAAGCCGTACCCTTCGTGGATGCGGATGCCCGCGTCGGCGTACCATTCCGCCAGTTCGCGGCCCAACGGCGCGCCGCCCGAGATGTAGATCTGTACCTGGCCGCCCATCCCTTGGCGAATCTGTGAATAGACGATCCGGTCGGCCATGCGCCAGGACCAAGCGGTTGGGGTTTCTCCCGCCAGGATTTCCGCGTGGTGCTCGCGGCCCACGGACAAGGCCCAGTCGAGAATGTGGCGCTTGGCGAAGCTGCGGGCGGTCTGTTCGGCTTGCAGGCGGATTTTTTCGTACACGCGCGGAACTGCCACGAAGATTGCAGGCCGCACCTCTTGCAGCGCCCGGGGTAGCTCTTCGATGAAAGGGCAGTACGCCAGCGTGACGCCCCCGTGCAACAGGGCATAGTCGACATGACGGGCGGTAATGTGCGAGAGGGGCAGGAAGGACACGCTCGAGGACCCAGCCGCCAGACCAAATCCGCCCAGCGAGCATGAGAAGTTGCACGCCAGGTTCCCGTGCGTGAGCATCACGCCTTTCGGGATTCCTGTTGTTCCAGAAGTGTAAAGCAGGGTCGCCAAATCTTCGGGTGCGATTGAGCTTGCGGCCGCATCCAGGACGGGATCGCGGCGATCGGGCCCGGCTGCCATCAAATGGTCGATGCGTGACGCCCGGGGATTCTCGATCGGATCCATCACCACGACCCGCTCCAGTCCCGCGTGGGCCGGAATCGCCAGCACTTTATTCAGCTGTGTTTGCGTTGAAACGAACGCCACGCGCGAGCCAGAATCCTTTAGCAAGTGCTCCACCTGATCCTGCGTAAGCGTCGGGTAAATCGGAACCACGACCGCGCCCAACAGCATGGACGCAAAATCCGCTGTTGCCCATTCGGGGCGGTTCTCGCTCAAAATTGCGACCCGGTCGCCCTTGGTGATCTTCCACTCGCGCAGAGCTCGCGTTATGCCCGCAGCGTTGCGATAGAGTTCTTGCGAAGAAATCGGGATCCAGCCGGTGGCTCCACGGTGCAGCATTACGCGATCGGCCTGCCGGTCGACGACGCGGGAGAAGAGCTCGTTGACCGTCCGTGTCACTTCAAGTCCAGCCATTCCTAGCAATGTACTGAGAACGAAAGCGGTGCGCAATGTAAGGCTCGGCACCGCCCGTGCGCCGCAACCTTAGTTGACGTTCCGCAAGAGCCCGGCGTAGCGTAGAGCGGGACTGCCGAGCCCAATCTCCAAAGTAAGTGTGAATCAAGGTAAAGGTGAATGATGCGAAAGAAAGCCCTATCCGCCGCCTTATTACTCCTGCTGGCAAGCTCCGCAGCTTTTGGGGACGCCCCGGCCAAGCCCGCGGGGCCCGCCCTGAAAGTTGGCAGCGTCGCCCCAGACTTTACGCTGCAATACTTCGATGGGAACGACCTCAAGAAGATGTCCCTGCACGACTTCCGAGGCAAGAAAAACGTCATGGTGGGCTTCTATATTTTTGCTTTCACGGGTGGTTGAACGCAGCAGATGAAAAACTTCCAGCAGAACCTGAAGACGCTGGAAGCGGCCGACACCCAGGTCTTGGGTGTGAGCATGGACAGCCCTTTCGCTAACAACGCCTTCGCCCAACAAATCGGTGTAACTTTTCCTCTACTCAGCGACTGGGGCGGGGAAGTCACGCGCAAGTACGGGGTTTACTCGCCGCAGATGAAGGCGCCGAAGCGCATCAATTTCCTGATTGGAAAAGACGGAAAAATCCTCGAGATGCAGGTGGACGACGAGGCCATCGACCCGACCAAGCTAGTAACGGCGTGTCAGCGGCGGAAGCAAGTGAAATAAAGTCGTGGAACGTGCGAGTGCGAGAGAATAAGCAGCTCGAATGTTTGCGCGAATGGGAGAGGGTTGTTACACTTACTACGCGGGGTGGAGCAGTCCGGTAGCTCGTTGGGCTCATAACCCAAAGGTCGGTGGTTCAAATCCACCCCCCGCAACCAA
>Ga0137409_10000121_pt1 | contig 72564 bp, 57 predicted proteins | sample CZODoug1_16funga_FD_122059 | JGI IMG/M metagenome (GOLD analysis project Ga0137409, IMG submission 122059) | Vadose zone soil fungal communities from Angelo Coast Range Reserve, California, USA - CZODoug1_16fungal (Hybrid Assembly) | ecosystem: Environmental > Terrestrial > Soil > Vadose zone... | reverse complement strand
CCCTGGCTCGGGCACGGCACCCCGAACGGCCCTGCCGGAACGTCGATCCGAGGCGCATCGCTGCGCGGATGGGAGTAGTCCAACTCGTCCGCGATGTTCGCCGCCGTTGCGTCGCGGATCGAGAGCGGCTCCAGTCCCCAATTTTCCTCGATCATCCGGAGGACCGAAGTGTGGTCGTACTGCCTGTGCGACACCGCGCCTCTGCGCGCCCACGGCGCGACGAGCAACGCCGGCACGCGGAATCCCAGCCGGCCATCCACGTCGCCCGCCGCGCGCGTGATCGGAGGAATCGCGGCGGTGGGAGGCGGCACGTGGTCGAAGAATCCTCCCCACTCGTCGAAGTTGATGAAGAGGACGGTTTCGTTCCATTGCGGCGACCGCGTCACCGCCTCGTACACGTCGCGCATCAGCTTCTCGCCGTTGCGGATGTCGCCGTGCGGGTGATCGTCATTGCCAGTGCCCGTCGCCTCCTGCGCGAACTGCCCGTCGACGAATGCCACCTCCGGCAGGTTGCCCGCGGCCGCATCGGAATAGAACTGGTCGATGAACGCGCTGATGCCGACGTATTTCGCTCCCCAGAGCCCGAGGAACGGGAGGTCGCTGTAGTAGTAGCGGCCGCGCAGCCCGTTCTGCGCCAATCTGTCCCAGACAGTGGGCAGCGTCGACAGCTCGAAGGTATTCGAAATGCGATCGGTCTGCCCCGCGTGCTGATAGATGCGATTCGGGAACGTCTGCGAGAGGATCGACGGATGATACCGATCGAAGATCGTCCATTCCGGCACGGCCTTGCCGAAGAAGGCCAGATCCGGCTGCGTGTAGTAGCCGATGGAGTATTCGTCGCTGGCACGGAGCCAGCCGTCGTTGCGGCCGCCGTCGTACTCGACCCTGCCGCCCGAATAAGAGTGATCCGGATCCCGGAAGCCGCAGCCCTGGAAATCCGGCGCCAGCTCGTGCGTTGCGTGGAGCCCGCCTGCCGCATCCGGATACGCGAGCCCCGCCTGCTTGCCGTCCGCCTCCGGGACCCAGCCGAGGAAGTGATCGAACGATCGGTTCTCCATCATCAGCACGACCACGTGGCGGAAGTCGCGCCGCTTCGCGTCGTGCGGTTTGCCCTTGTCCGGTTGCCTCGCGAGCGCCGAGGCGGTGCGCTGCTTCAGTTCCGAAGAAGCAGGGCCGGATCCGCACGACAGGGCGAGCAGGGAAACGACCGCGGCGCGGGTGGCGTGGATGGCCATGCAGCCTCCTGGGACGGCGTCCGAGCGCACGTTGTGCACGGACCGCCCGCGAGGCTCGTGACTTCGAGGTGACAAACGCTACGGCCGGCTGTTCCCGACCTCTATCTCGATGGACTCCCGCTGCTGCGCGGCCATCTCGAGGACCGATTGCGAGTACTGCACCCTCTGCGCGTGGTCCAGGTGCGCCACGACTTCGGCGCGGAGATCGACGAGCTGGCGTTGCAGCTCCTCGTTCTTCGCGTTCGGGATCAGCTGCTGGTCCAACGCAGCGAGCATCCTCTCATGCGACTTGACCTCGCGACCGACGTACGCCTTCTCGAGAGCACCACCCGACAGCTTGGCGAGAGCCGCGGCGTCGGCCTGTCCCTCAGTCATTCGATCTCCGGCCGACTGCTGGGTCGCGGCGGCAAAGGGCGCGAACCTCCGATCGAGAGTGGCGTGGTCCACCTCCATGCGCAGCGCGAGTTGCCACACGAGGGGCGTGGAGACCTTCCCTTCGACGGTCTCGGCGATCCGCTCCTCGGACTTGTTGACGCTCAGGACCCGCTGGACGATCTGTGCGTCATCGAGCGGGCCCGCCGGCGGAGCGCTGGGGTCCGCCCAGGCCTTTCCAGTCGTCCAGAGTGGACCGGCGAGTACGAGGACGGCAATCGTACGGAATTTCGAGCTGGAGCGAGTCTTCCTTGTGTTCGCGTTCATGGCCTTTCCTCCAAACGTGAGTGACCGAGAGTGTGAGACATCTCGTTTCACGTTCCGTGCCGGTCCGGAATGGCTGTGCCTGAAGCGCGTTTCAATCGATCCGCCCCGAACGCTTGCATGGCTCCCAGACAGCCCTGTCCATCAACGATCACATGGCGCTGGTGCTCGAGGATCCTGGCGGCGAGCCGCTCGATGGACTGCCGGGTAGGGTGAAGCAAAAGCTAGCGCCCCGCCGAGAGTTGTCCGCGGCCCACAACCGGCCGCCGTGCGATTCGACGATGGAGCGGCTGATGGACAGTCCCATGCCGGTCCCATGGGGCTTCGTCGTAAAGAACGCGTCGAAGATCTGGTCCGCCTGATGCGGGGGGAGCCCCACACCGGTATCGCTGACGGACACGATCAGCTGCTCGTCTTCCCCTCGCCGTGACTCGATGGCGAGGTCGCGCGTCCCGTCCACGTCCTTCATCGCATCGATGCCGTTCATGACGAGGTTCATCACCACCTGCTGCAGTTGCACGCGATCTCCCATGACTTGCGGAAGATCTCGCGCCAACGCCGTCCGGACCGAGATGGAGTACCGCGTCGTCTCGTTGCGGAGGAGGACGATCATCTCTCGAATGACCTCGTTCACGTCGACCCTCTCACGTTCCGGAGCTCCCTTCTTGAAGAGAAGCCGGATCCTGCTGATGACTCCAGCCGCGCGCTTTCCGTCTTGGACGATCCTGGTAGCAGCTTCGCGCGCCTCTTCGAGGTTCGGGGCGTCGCCCGCGAGCCAGCGCAAGCACGCATTGGCATTCGTGATCGCAGCGGTGATCGGTTGATTCACCTCGTGCGCCAGGGAGGCGGTCAGCTCTCCCAGGGTGGTCACCCTGCTGACGTGCGCGAGATCCGCCTGCGACTGGCGCAGCGCTTCCTCGGCGCGCTTCTGATCGGTAATGTCCTCGCAGGCGACCAGCACGATGATGGCGTTCCCCCGCGGCACTGCTTTGGCGGTTTCGCGAACCCAGCGCACCTTGCCGTCCTTCCGGACCTTGCGCGCCTCCCAGCTCCTGGCCCGGCCGAGTTGCTCCAAGCACGACGCCATGTTTCTTTGGACCGCCTCGCGATCGGATTGGTGAAAAACGCTCAGCACCGGCTGATCGACCAACTCGGCGACCTGGTAGCCAAGCTGCTCGGCGCCAAAGGGGTTCACCGAGAGTACCGTCCCGGCAGCATCCACCATGAAGTACATGGTCGGATTGTTTTCGAAGACGTCCCTCCACTGCTCTTCGCTTTTGCGCAGCTCTTCCTCCGCCTGCTTCCTGTCGTGGATGTCGATGCTCACTCCGTACCATCTGACGATCTGTCCCCGCTCGTCGTGCAGCGGCACGGCTCGGCTCAGGATCCAGCGATATTCACCGTCAGCCCGCCGAGCTCGGAATTCATGGGCGTACGGCTTCCCGGTCGCGAAGGCCGCGCGCAACTCGTCGGCGGCCATCACGAAATCTTCGGGATGGATCAGGTTGGGCCAGCCGCCTCGGCCGAGATCTTCCAAGGTGGAGCCGTGGTACTCCATCCAGGATTGACTGAGGAAATCGACGGAACCGTCCGGCAGGGCGCTCCAGACCATGCTGGGGATGGTGTCGATGACCAGCTGGAGCTGTTCCTGTGACTTCTTGATCTGTTCGAGCGCCGTTTCCAGGGCTGCTCTCGCCTGGCGCTGCTCGGTGACGTCCATGACCGCTCCGACGAACTCGATGCCGCCCGATTCATCGCTGAAGGCGTGCGCTACGACATGAACGTGCTTGACGGGCCGATTGAGCCTCCGCCAGGTAGGCCTCCCGGCGACGGAGCTCCCGCGTCAGCTGCTCTCTCTCGTTGACGTCCATTGCCAGTACCCATGCAACGGTCGCGCCTCGCGGCATCTCTCTTGCTGGATGAAGTTCCAGGGCGCCCGCAATCGAGCGACGCGCTATCGGAAGGACCGAGGAGACTGTCATGAAACCGAGCAGCAGGGTCTTTGGAGTGATCGTCGCGGCAGGATGGCTGGCTGCCGCGGGCGTGCGTGCGCAGGATGCCGAGGCTGGAAGCGCAGCGAGCGGATCCGAGGTGTCAACGAAGTCGAAAGCGCGTCAGCGCAGCGCGAAGTCGCAGCAGCAACCGACGCCGTACGGCGACGTCGTCGGCGGCCCGTCGACGCCCGACGCCCAAGGCATCCCGGTGGCGAACCCCAATCCGTTGTCGGACGAGAAGGAGCAAGGGGAGCTCGGCGGGATCGGAAACACCCCAGGCGAGCTGTTGGACCACTCGAATTCGTCCGGCGGCACGTCGTCGTCCGACCAAGAGAAGTGAGGACCGGCGATTGGCCGGCGCAAGTCAGCGGCGCGGGCTCGAGCTCGCGTCGTTCGCGCCGGCCGGCGCCCGCCCGTCACGCGCGGCGCTTACGCGCGACCGATCGCAAAGAGCAACTGGGCGCGAGCGATGGCCAGTTGGAAGTCCGTCTGGACGACCTGCGCGGCGAAATTGGAAGCGGCGATCTGTGCGTCCCCCAATTCGATTACGCTACCCGAGCCGTTCTGGTAGCGCCCCTCGGCGAGGGACAAGCGCTGGCGCGCGGCCGCCAACGCGTCCCTCGCCGAGGCCAGTGCCGCTTTCGCGGCGCGGATCGCCAGGAGCGCTTGATCGACGTCGACGCGCACCTGCTGCCGCAGCAAGTCGAGCTGTGCGGCAGCGAAGCTGAGGTTCGCCTCCGCCTGGTGGACGATCCCGTTCGTCAGGCCGCCCTGGAACAGGTTCCAAGTGAGGGTCACTCCCGCGGCAACGTCCCAGCCCACGTAGTTCGAGCCCGTCACGGTGGACTGGAGGAAGCTGGCGCCAGCGGCGATCGAGGGACCGTAAGCGCCGCGTGCGGATCGGATGAGGAGCTGCTGTGCTTTGACCTGCTCGGTCGCGGAGGCGATCTCGGGGCGCGCCGCGAGCGCGCTCTCGAGGAGCGGCTCGAGCGTCCCGTCCTCGCCGGCCTCGGGCGGCAACGCGTCGTTGGCGACGTCGTAATCGATCGGGCCCTCCACGCCCATGGCCTGGTTCAGCAGCACCTTGGATCGCTGGTACGCGTTGTCCGCATTGATGACCTGCACCTCCGCGTTGGCGAAGTCCGCCCGCGCTTGCGACAGGTCGATCGGCGGCCGCGTGCCAGCCTGCACGAACCCCTCGATCTGGACGAGATGATTGTGCTGGTTGGCCAGCGTCTCGCGCGCGACCGCGAGGAGCTCTTTGAAGGCGACCGAGTTGAAGAACGCGGTGCGGACCACCAAGACCACCTGTTGTCCGGTGGCGCGCTCCTGATCGGCGGTGGCGCGTGCGCTGGCCTGCGTCGAGCGCCAGCGATTGCTGGTCTGCCCGAAGTCCCAGAGGAGCTGCGAGAGCGTCGCGCTGCTCTCCCACAAATTGACGGTGCTCCAGGAGGTCGATTGGTTGGCGAAGAAGACCCCGCCGAACCGGAAGACGCGGTTGAACGTCGTCCGTTCGTAGCCTGCGGTCGCCGAGAGCTGCGGGAGCAGTCCTGAGCGGGACTGCTCGACGACGCCCTCCGCTGCCGCGGTGCTCGCCCGCGCGGCCCGGATCTGCGGCTGGCGCTCCTTGGCGACGCGCTGCGCCTCCTGCAGCGTCAAGACGTGCGCAGGCGCCGCCTGGGCGAGGAGCAAGGCGAGGAGCGCGATCATCCGGCGCTCACCGGTTGGACCTGCATGCCGTCGGTCACGGCGCTCGGCGGAGTCGAGATGACCTGCTCTCCGCCGGAAAGCCCGGCGACCAGCTCGATGGTGTTGCCATCGTCCGGCCCTGGCGTCACCGCGACCAGGTGCACTTTCCCGCTCCCGTCCACGACCGCAACGTGGACACCCCGGGAATCCGCGATGACAGCGCTCGACGGGACCCGTACCGCCTTGTGCGAAATGGCGACGTCGAGCGAGACGTCGACGTACATCCCGGGGAGTAGCTCGCCGTTCGGGTTCGGGAGATCGATCTGTGTGCGGAGCGTGCGCGAAGCAGGGTCGAGCGCGCCGGCGGTTCGGACAACGCGCCCGGTGAAGACGCGGCCTCGGAAGTTCCTCACGGCGACCTTTGCCTCCTCACCCACGCGGATGCTGGGCGCGAATGCCTGGGGCACGTCCACGAACGCTCTCATGGGATCCGTCCTCGCGATCTCGAACAGCGCGGTGGCCGTCGTCCCGGCGCCCGCGTTCACCAGGGTCCCGACGTCCACCACGCGCCGGGTGATCGTTCCATCGTACGGCGCATACACCTTTCCGAACGAGACGAGAGCCTCGAGCTGCTGTACGTTGGCGCGCTGGGCGTTGACGGTGGCCGCCGCAGCATTCACGTTGGCATCCCACACGGCCGCTTGCGTCTGCGCCTGGTCGTTTTCCTGCGCGGAGATCAGCAACTTGGTGAAGAGCTGCTGCTCGCGCCGCGCGGTGACGTAAGCGAAATCGCGGTTCGCCTTCGCTTGCGCCAGCGCCGCAAGCGTTTGCCGCAACGCGGCCCGCGACTGCGCGAGCTGCTTGTTGAGCTCGGGGGTCTCGAGCACGAGGAGGAGCTGCCCGTCCTTGACGCGATCGCCGATATCGACCAACCAGCGGCGGACGTACCCGCTGGCTCGCGCATTGACGAACGTCTGTTGATAGGCGACCAGGTCTGCCGGCAGCGTCAACGTACGACCCGCGTCGACCGCGACGGCCTTGGTGACGGCCACGCGCGGCGGCCCCTGCGCCGCGGCGGTGGATGCCGCGAGTTTCGAGCGGGCCAGACGCCTGGGCAGATATCCCGCAACGAAGGCGGCCCCGACGAGCAAAATCGCTCCGGCGATGGCGAGGTGCCGTCTGTTCCAGCTCCGCCGGGGCATCAGGCTCTCGGTCGTGGCGCTCACGCCTTCTCCTCCCTCAGTTCCGGCTCGTCCGCCTGGGCCGCCGGCTTGTAGCCGATCGCGCTGAGGACGACCGGGACGAAGAACAACGTCGAGACGGTGGCAAACAGAAGTCCCCCGATCACTGCGCGGCCGAGCGGTGCGTTCTGCTCTCCGCCGTCGCCGAGGCCGAGCGACATGGGAAGCATCCCGAGGATCATCGCCGTGGCGGTCATGATCACGGGCCTCAGCCGGGTACGTCCGGCCTCGAGGGCCGCCGTGGCGACATCGGCACCCTCGCGGAGACGCTCGATGGCGAAAGTGACCACCAGGATGCTGTTCGCAGTGGCCACGCCGATGCTCATCAGCGTTCCCAACAGCGCCGGGACGCTGAGGGTCGTGCCCGTCAAGAACAGGCACCAGACGATCCCGGCGAGGGTGCCGGGCAGGGCCATGAGAATGATCACAGGCTCGACCCACGACTGGAAGTTCACCACCAGGAGCAGGTAGACCAGGACGATGGCGGCGACGATCCCCACTCCGAGGCCGCTGAACGAGGCGTTCATCGCTTGCGTTTGCCCCGTCAGCTTGATCGTCGATCCGCGCGGCAACTGCGCACGCGTTTGGTCGACGAGCTTCTGCACGGCCGACGACACCGACCCCAGGTCGGCGCCCTCGATGTTCGCTTGCACGTCGACGGTCCGCGCGATGTTGTAATGCGTGATGTTCGTCGGGCCGATCATGCGCGAGACGCTGGCCACGTTGGAGAGCAGCTCAGGCCGGGTGGAGCTGGCCGTGATCGGTGCCAGGAAGGACCCCGCGTTGACCACGCTGGCCGTGCTGCTCATGAGCGGCGTCGACTGGAGCGCCTGGATGGAATCGATCCGGACCTGCGGCGTCTGGACCGCCACCGAGTACTGGACGGCCGTCTTCGGGTCCATCCAGAAGTTCGGCGCGGTCTGAAAGCTGCCGGACAGCGAGACGAGCAGGTCACTGCCGACGTCGCGCATCGAGAGCCCCACGTCCTGCGCGGCGCTGCGGTCGACGTCCACCAGCAGCTCCGGCGTTTGGTTGACCTGCGCCAGGTGCACGTCGACGGCGCCCGGGATGGAGGTCATCTTCTTCGCCAGATCCTGGCCGGCGGCGAAGTTCGCATCCTGGTTTCCCGCCGGGCCGACGATCTGCACGTCGATCGGCGCCGAGAGTCCGAAGTTGAGGATCTGCGTCGAGCTGTCGGCGGCCAGGAAGAAGAAGGTTGCTTGCGGAAATTTATCGCGGAGGTCGCGCCGCAATGCCTTCACGTACTCTTCGGTCGGGTGGTGTTGTGGCGTGAGCGAGACGAGCATCTCGCCGTCGGCGCTCCCGATCATCGAGGGATCGCCGAGCACGAGATTGATGCCGCTGACCGGAGTGCCGATGTTGTCGGTGATGGTGTCGAGCTCGCCGGGCGGAACGATGTGGCGCACGCGCGCCTCCACCTCGCCGAAGAGGCGCTGTGTATCCTCGATCCGGGTGGCCGGAGGGGCACGGATGTGAAGCCGTATCGCGCCGGCATCGACGGTGGGAAAGAAGTCGCGCCCCAGGAGCGGAAGCAAGGACAGCGAGAGCACGACCACCGCCGCGAACGCGAGGACGAATACCTTCCGGTGATGCAGGGCAAGCTGCAGCGCGCGGCCGTAAACCGCGCGCAGCCACTCGAAACCGCGCTCCACGCGGCTGCTCATCCAGGCGATCGGGTTGTGGCCGCCCGTCTCTCCTCCCGGCTTTTCGTTCGCGAGGAGGTAGTGGACCATGGTGGGGACCAGCGTGCGCGAGAGGAAGTACGAAGTGAGCATCGCGAAGACGACCGACATCGCGAGCGGGATGAAGAGCGACTTCGCCACTCCGGCGATCAGCGTCACCGGGAGAAAGACGATGCAGATGCAGAGCGTCGAGACGAATGCCGGGACCGCGATCTCCGCCGCTCCATCGAGGATCGCGCGAAGCACGGGCTTGTTCATCGCGTGCTGGCGGTGGAAGTTCTCCACCTCGACGGTCGCGTCGTCGACGAGGATGCCGACGGCGAGCGCCATTCCTCCCAGCGTCATGAGATTGAGCGTCTGCCCCACCCAATTGAGCACGATGATCGAGACCAGGAGGGAAAGCGGAATCGAGGTCATCACGATGACCGTCGAGCGCCAGCTCCCCAGGAAGAGCAGCATCATGATCCCGGTGAGACCGGCCGCGATGGCGGCTTCGCGCACGACCCCTACCACGGCGCTCTTCACGAAGACCGACTGATCGGCGATGGGCTTGATCTCCAGATCGGGCGGCAGGGTCGCCTGGATGCCCGGGAGCGCCGCCCGAACTCGCGAGACGACGTCGAGCGTGCTCGCGCCTTGCGCCTTGAGGATCGGGAGCAGCGCCCCTTTGGTGCCGTTCGTCAGGACCATGCTCGTCTGCGGCACGTAGCCGTCGCGCACGTGCGCCACGTCGCGCACGTAGACCATCGCCCCGTTGACCTTCTTGACGGGAAGATCATTGAGGCCTGCGACCAGGTTTGGGCTGCCGTTCATGAGGATCGGGTACTCCACCGATCCGATCTTGGCCGTGCCGCTCGGCAGGATCACGTTCTGCTGATTCACGGCCGTCGTGATGTCCGACGGAGAGATTCCCCAGGCGAACAGTTTCTGCGGATCGATGTCGACGACGACCGTGCGCACCTTGCCGCCATACGGCAACGGCACCTGCGCGCCTTGCACCGTCGCCAGGCCGGTGCGCAAGAAGTTGGTGCCGAGATCGTAGATCTGCTGCTCCGGCAACGTCGGGCTGGTCAATCCGAGCTGGAGGACGGGCACGTTGGTGGCGCTGTAGGCCAGGACCAGCGGCGCGATCGCGCCGGGCGGCATCTGGCGCAGGATCGGTTGCGAGACGGCTGCGACCTGCGCGACCGCGCCATTGATGTCGGAGCCAGGCTGCATGAAGATCTTCACGACGGATGTGCCCGCGAGCGTCAGGCTCTCCAGGTGCTCGATCCCACTGACGGTCGTGGTGGTCGCGCGCTCGAAGATCGACGTGATTCGCCCTTCGAATTCCTGGGGCGGGAGGCCGTTGTAGTTCCAGATGGCCGCGACCACCGGGATGTTGATCTCGGGATACATGTCCGTCGGCATGCGCAAGACCGTCATCACGCCCGTCAGGACGATGAGCATCGCAAGGACGACGAACGTGTAAGGACGGCGAAGAGCGAGACGAACAATCCACATTGGCCGTCCTCCCAGGAAACCTGAACTTGCCGAGGCGCTCGGCTACGCGTCTTCACGACGCGTGCCAAGCCGGATCCGAAAGGCTGATCATCTGGACGCCGACCGAATGCTGCGTCCAGCCCACTGCGTACGTGATCGTACCGACTGCGCGAATCCTGCCCGGTTCTCGGACACGCCTGTCCAGGAGCGATCAACGCGCATGTCCGAGGGCCGGACGAGCGAGCCATTTCCGTAAAATCGAGCGGAGCTGCGCATCGTCCTCCCCCTGGCTTATGTGCGCAGGATAAGGGGCACGACGCGCGGACTGCGCAGCGATCCGACCGGCGGCCATTCCGATGCAACGAAGCGCCGCCGGATGCGGACGGGAGCCGGCTTGGAACGAACCCTGCACGCGGTCTGGCGTGGAGAAGAGGTGGCCATGAAGGTCGGATTCATCGGGCTCGGACACATGGGAACTGGCATGGCCGCGACCCTGCTCAGGGCCGGCCACACGGTTGCGGTCTACAACCGCACGCCCGGAAAGGCACAGCCGTTGGTCGAGCAGGGTGCGCAACCTGCCGCCCGTGTGGCGGACGCCTGCCGGGGCGATGCGGTGATCACGATGCTGGCGGACGACGCTGCGGTCGAGAGCGTAGCGTTTGGCGACGACGGCGTGATCGGTCAACTGGGCAAAGGCGCCGTGCACATCTCGATGAGCACGATCAGCGTTGCCTTGTCGGAGCGGCTCGCCGCGGCACACGCGAAGGTCGGCCAACGTTTCGTGGCGGCGCCCGTCTTCGGGCGTCCAGACGCGGCGGCCGCGGGCAAGCTTTTCATCGTCGTCGCCGGCCAGCCGGATGCCATCGAAGCCTGCTCGCCGCTCTTGGGTGCGCTAGGGAAGACCTTTCCGGTCGCCGACGAGCCGCAAAGCGCGAACCTGGTCAAGCTCACCGGCAATTTTCTTCTCGCCTCGGTGATCGAGGGGCTGGGCGAGGCCATGGCCCTCGTCGGCAAGGCCGGGATCGATCGGCGCCGGTATCTCGAAATCCTGACGTCGACGTTGTTCACCGCCGCACCCTACAAAATCTACGGCGGGCTGATCGCCGATGAAAAGTTCGAGCCGGCAGGATTCGCCGCGCCGTTGGGATTCAAGGACATCCGCCTGACCCTGGCCGCGGCCGAAGCCCTTCGCGTGCCGATGCCGGTCGCTAGCCTGCTACGCGATCGATTCCTCGCGCTGCTGGCGCAGGGTGGCGAAGCCCTCGACTGGGCGGGTATCGGTCACCTCGCGGCGAAGGATGCCGGTCAGCGCTCGTAATCGCGGCCCGGCCGTCCCCTGAAGAGGCAGGACGGCCGGGAACGAGGATCTACTGCCCAGTGGCCTCGCCGGTGCCGGATGGGGCCAGGTCCGGATTCGGGGCCGTCGCGAGTTGCGGGCTGTTCGCGGGGGAGCTCGGGAGCTCCGCCTCCTCGCCGGCGATGGACGGGGCGACGTCGGGATCGGGGTCCCTCGAGAGCTGCGGGCTGTTCGCGGAGGTCGCCGGGAGCGTCGCCTCCTCGGCAGCCGTGGAGGGGGCCATGTTCGGATCCGGGGCCACCGCGGTCTGTGCGTGCGCTGCTACGGAGGCCAACAACAAGCCTGCCTCGATGAACGGTGCCAATTTGCTGTGGATGGTCATGGGGTACGTCTCCTTTGCGGCTACAGTTAAGCGCGCGCCGGAGAGCGCACATCATCCATTGGTATAGGGATACCTTCGTATGATTAGTCATTTCATCCACGCGCGGCGAAGCTCAAGTTGGACGCTCATCGCCGGCACGATCCGTGAAAGAAGCGATGCACCAGGAGGCAGGACATCGCAATCGCATGGACGCTCGCATGAGAGCAGGCTTAAGGAGCTCCGCATGACGAAAATCGGGGTCATCGGCGCCGGGGCGGTCGGTTCTGCGGCCCTCTTGTCGCTGGTCGTGCGCGGCTCGGCGCGCGAAATCGTCGTGCTCAACAGGGGCCGGAAGCGGGCCAGGGCCGTTGCGACCGACCTGCGATACGGCGCAGCGCTGTCTCCACGCGTCGACGTCCACGACGGAGACTATCCCGATCTGGCCGGCGCGTCGCTGGTGATGATCGCCGCCGGAATCAACGAAGGGACCGGCGGAGCGACGGATCGCAAAGATGCGGCCGGCAGGCTCAGGCTGCTCGAGGGCAACGTCGTCATCTACCGCGACATTCTTCCCCGGATCTTCAAGGCCGCCCGTGAGGCGGTCATCCTCGTCCTCACCGATCCACCGGACCCGCTCGCCGATTTCGTCCGTTCCTTCGGGTTCGAGCACGTCCTGAGCAGCGGGACCTTCCTCGACAGCTTGCGCTTCCGCGATCACCTGGCGCGGCGGCTCGACGTCGCGCCGAGCTCGGTGAACGCCGACGTCCTGGGCGAGCACGGGACCTCGGAAGTGTTCGTCTGGTCGTCGGCGCGGGTGTCAGGAGTCCCTGTTCTGGCTGCCTTGCAGCAGACGAACCGCGGCCGCTCCGAGGTCCAACGGAGCGAGGCGGAGGTTCGCGCGAGCATCGAGCAGGAAGTCCGCTACGCGAACATCGCCATCATCGAGGGCAATCAGGCCAGCCAGTTCGGGATCGGCATGGTGGCGGCGCGCATCGCGGAGATGGTGCTGCGCGACGAGCGAGCGGTGATTCCGATCGGTTCTTACAACCAGAGGTACGGCGTCACGCTGTCGGTTCCGAGCGTGGTCGGGAGGCAAGGCGTCGTCCAGGTGCTCGAGCCTGAGCTCTCAGACGAGGAACGCGGTGGCCTGCAACGGAGCGCCGAGACGCTGAGGAATGCGGTGGCTCACATCGCGGCACGCAAGGAAGCCTGAGGGGGCGGGATCCTGGCGCGACGATTGCAGACGGCAGCCGCGTTCGACAACTCCCAACGAAAGGCACAGACCATGCGTTCCCGATTCAGCTTTGTCGCCCTGGCGGCGGGAATCCTCGCGGCCCCTGCGTTCGCGCAGAACGACGCGCCCAGCGGCCAGTGGGCGGGTGTCGTCGTCCGCAACGGCGCGCGGGCGCCTGTGTCCCTCCACCTGTCGGAAAGGAACGACATGTGGAGGGGCAGGCTCCAGGTCGATGGCGCTTCGTCGCCGCTCGACAGCGTGCGCGTGACTGGCAGCAGGGTGCACTTCGAGCTGCCAGGCCAAGGCGTCTTCGACGGCACGGTCTCCGGCGACTCGATGACCGGAGCGGTCTCGGGCGCCGACAGGCCCGGCTCCTTCACGCTCACGCGGGAGAAGCCGACGGACTTGTTCCCTTACTCAGACCCTATCGAGTCAGTGGGCCCGTAGCAGAGACGGAGCGGGGAGACAGAGCGGGGACACCATACGCAACTCCGCATGCCAACTCTGTACTTAGAGCAAACGGCGCACCCGACAAGTCCCTTTCCGGCGGACAGTGGATGGCCGAATCGTGCTAGCAGATGGTCCGCGCAGAGAAGAGACATGACGCGCGCAGGCTGGCTGGTCACCGCACTCCTCGTGGCATCAGCGTCCGACGCCGCGGAGGAGGTGGCCGCGGAGGCGGCGGCCAGCGACGATCAGGCATCCGCGCCGGAAGTCGCCTTGCCCGGCTCGACGAGAACGGTGCCGCCGGCGGGCAAGGGTTCGGTAGCGGCTGGCCGGATCGAGGTCGCCCGACCATCCGAGCGCGGCGCCGCAGCCGCCACGGAGGACTTCCCGACCTGGCTCGGCGAGCTGCTCGGGCTCAAGAAGCCCCCTCCTCCGGGCGAGGCCGAGAAGAAACCGGCCAAGCGCCACCTCACCGTGATACCGTTTTTGTCCTCGAGCCCGGTCACCGGCCTGGGCTTCGGCGTCGCCGCCGCCGGAACGACCCAGCGCGGCGAGCCGGCGAACACCAGCCTCTCGACGTACTCGACCAGCTTCACCGTCACCACCCAGTCGCAGTACGCGCTGACCTCGCGGCATGACCTCCGGTTCGCCGGCGACGATTGGGGCCTCACGGGCATGGAGCGCTGGACGAAGTGGCCGAGCCCGACCTGGGGCATCGGCGGAAACACCCCGGAGTCCGCGAAGTCGACGATGGACTACCAGCTCGTCCGCCTGTACGAGCTCGTCAGCCGGCGGCTGTTCGGAAGCCTCTACGCTGGAGCGGGCTACACCTTCGACTGGTACTTCAACGTGAGCAACAGCGGCAGCGCGAACGGTCAGCCGACCGACTTCTCGACGTACCCCTTCGGCACCGGGTCGACTTCGCTGAACTCCGGTCCGGCGCTGTCCCTGGTCTGGGACACCCGCGACAGTCCCGTCTACCCAACGCGCGGGATCTACGCGGACTTCAACTACACCTACTTCCCGACCTGGCTCGGGAGCGGCACCACCTGGCACAACGTCTACCTCGATCTACGGTCGTATCATCAGCTCGCGCCGTGGCTGGTGCTCGCGCTCTGGACGTACGGGTCGTTCACCTTCGGGCACGTGCCGTACCTCGACCTCGCCTCGAACGGCAGCGATCCCAACGAGCGCTCCGCCCGCGGTTACATCCAGGGCCGCCACATCGGGAAATCGCTCCTCTACGGTGAAGCGGAATTCCGATTCGTCATCTGGCAATGGCTGGGCGCGGTCGCCGGGTTGAACGTCCACTCCGTGACCGGATCGAAGGGGCGTGGAATCCTGGGGGACGAATTGCACTTCGACTACTGGTATCCGGCGGTGACGGCCGGGCTCCGGCTGCTCATCGTGAGAGAGACGCACGCGAACCTCTGCCTAGACTACGGCGTGGGCCTGCAAGGGCAGCACGGCTTCTACCTCAGCTTCAACGAGGCGTTCTAGGATCGGACGATCCTCGTAGAGCTAAGAGGGCATTAGAGGTACACGGTCCACATGACGAGCAGGGACTTGAAGTTCGGGTTCGCCAACGAGTTGGTGAAAGCCCGCCGCGGACCTCCAGGCGTAGCGGGATCGATCGAGGCCGGCACGTAGCCCGCCGTCGCGGCCGTGATGGCCGAGGGCCCATAGGCCGACAGCCCGTGGTTGATCCCGAACTCGACGTGGATATGGTTCAGGTTCTTGTTGAAGAACAGGTTGACCCCGGCCTTGAAGTTCCGGCTGTTGGCGCTGTCGACGTTGGCCCTGCAGAGGGCGAGCTCGGTCGGCGTTCGAGTGTCCGCGTCGCAGTCGGAAGACTCGAAATAGTCGTAGGCGACGTACGGTGCGATGAAGCCGTACCGGTAGCCGGCGCTCGCCGCGAATCCCGTGCCGGTGTTCGGGCTGCCCGTGCCGTTGTCGTTCAGGTACAGGGTGGCATCGACCACCAGCTCGGCTTGCTCGGTCATGGGAAGGTCCAGATAGAGGCCCGTGGCGAGGAGCTTGTGGTCGCTCAGGCTGCCGAACGCATTCCTGACGGCCCGGGACTGGTAATTCCCTCCTGCGCTCACGCTGAGGATCGGGGAGGTCGCCCACTTGTACGCGCTATAGAGCCAGAGACCTTCTTCGCTGCCGATCAGGTCGAGGTTGATGAAGCCGCCCACGGCCGGGATCCGTTTCGGCGTGATGCAACCCGCGCCGCCCGTTGCGCACGTTGTTCCCGCCGCCTGATCGATCGGCGTAAACCCTTCGTAAACACCGCCCCGGAAGCCGATCCTCTTGTCGAGGGCCCAGCCCCTCACCTGCACGCCGAGGTCGCGAAAGCTGGGAAAGGGGTTGTTGGGAATGCGCAACCCGTCCATCTGGATATCCGCGGTGATCCAGTTCGTCGTGTATGACAGGACGTGACGCGAGATGGGAAGGTAGATCAGTCCGGCATCGACGTAGACCACCGTGCCCCCGTCGATCCCCGTCGGCGCCCAGCCGACCCAAGCGTCCTGCACGAGGACGCGGCCCGCGAGGTTACCGAATTTCCCGAGGTTCGGGTCGTCCAGCTGGAAGTAGTAGCTGAAGCTCTTGCCGACGTTGCCGTTGAGAGCGATACGCACTCGCCGGATGAACAGATCGTAGCTCGGGTCCATGCCGTCCGGGGTGCCCGCCTCGTTGACGAGGAATTGTGGTTGGAGCTGGAGGTTCAGGTTGAGGGTCGCATCGTCGGTAGACAGGGGCACGCTGATCGCATACGAGGACGCGGGCGCGAACAAGAGCGCCAGGCCCAGGATCCTCCGCGCGGAACGTTTCATCGTCGGCTCCTTTGTTGGAGTGTCCTTCCGAGCACAGCCTGCGGTTGGTTCACGTATGCGTCGCCCAGCGCGGACGCCCAAGAAAGGTGCCTGTCCATGCTTGTAGGGGGAGTTGCGGACGCGTGCGAGCAAGCAAAAGCAAGGAAGGACGCGACGGACAGCGCCCGTATCCATGACCTCATCCGCCATCTCCCGTTGCCCCGCACGGGGACGCCGACCTGTACGTTGCATCCGGCGCGCCAACGGCCGTGCTGACGACCTCCGCCCGTGCGGCGCGCCCAACGAGGAGCGTGGGGCGCTGTCCGGCGATCGGCAATGGTGTCGCGCGCACCGTCGCGAATCGATCAGCTCGCGAACAGTAGGGCGCCGTCCCGTCGCGTCGCAGCGGATCGGGCCCTGGCACATCGCCTGCACATCAGGTTTCGCGCCCAGTCGGGGCAATTGGAGGACTCCATGAGGACCGGCATTTCCCAGGCCGTACCCGCAGCCCTTCTTGCGATTGCGGCCTGCGCGTCCGTCGACGTACGCACGGTGACGAGTCCCGACGCGAACCTGGGCGCCCTCCGGACGTTCAACGTCATGCCCAACCCCAAGCCGCGACCCCAATACGCTCAGTCGACGAACGACCCGATGCTCGTCAACTCGATCTCGAACCGCGCCCTGCGAGCCGACCTGGTCAAGGGGTTCGAGAGCCGCGGCTACACCCTCGCTGACAATCCCGACTTCGCAGTCGCCTATTACGCGAGCACGCAGCAAAAGCTGGACGTCACCTACTGGGACTACGGGTACCCATTCTACCCCGGGTGGTGGGATGGACCGGGCTACGGCCCCTACAATCGGACGGTCTCGCAATACACACAGGGGACGGTCATCGTCGATGTGATCAATCCCAACACCAAGGAGCTCCTCTGGCGCGGGCAGGGAGTCGCCACGGTCTCGGACAACGAGGCGCAGTACGAGCAGGACCTTTGGAAGACCGTCACGGCGATCCTCGACAAGTTCCCCCAAGCGCGGTCGGCCTCGTGAACGAAGGGCAGTAGCCAGGGCCCACGGGAGATCGCACGATGCCCAAGTCAGGAAGCGCGGCCCGAGTGGCCTACCCCCAGCAGGATCTCGACGACTCCCCTGTCCCCGACGGCGTGCTGGCCGAGCGCGCCCGGAGACGCAGCGGGGCCGCATTCGCGACACTCGTCGCGCGGCACGGTGACGCGGTCTACACGATCGCGAGGAACATGTGCGCCACGCTCGGCGACGCCGAAGCGGTGCTCCAGCAGACGTTCCTCGCCGCCTGGTACGAGCTTCCACGCTTTCCAGCCGGGGCGCGGTTCACGACCTGGCTGTACGGGATCGCAATGAGGACGGCGTTGGCCCACCGGCAGCGCGAGCGCAGGCCATCCTGCTCGCTGGAGCCGTTCCTGCCTGCGTTCGACCGTGCAGGTCATCTCGTCGTGCGCAAGGAGCACGGGCCCCAGCTGGACGGCAGCTCTTCGGAACGGATCGAGGTCACCGGGCTGCTTCACGAAGCGCTCGAATGCATGGACGACCAGGCTTGCGCTGCGTTCGTCTTGCACGACCTTCTGGAGCTGAAGGTCGAGGAAGCGGCCGCCATCCTGGATACCTCGCCACGTGCGGTCCGTCGGGATGCACATCGGTCGCACCTGATGCTTCGCGGCTTCGTCGACCAGCTTTGACGCTCGAGGACCGGCGGTGAGGCGGGCCCACCAGCGATGTCAGCCTGCGAGCTCCAGGCCGTACTTCTTCAGCCGCACGATGAGCGACCCGCGGCTGAGGCCCAGACGTCGCGCGGCCTCCGACTGGTTCCCGCCGACCTCCGTCATCGTCCGGCCGATCAGGCTGCGCTCCACCGCCTCGACCTGTTCGCGCAGGCCGAGCGTCCCGTCGGGCGGCGCCTCGGCACCCGCGTCAGGGGCGGGAGCCTCCGAGGCCGTCCCGAACGCCTCCAGCCCGATCTCGCCGCCGGTGGCGAGCGCCACGATGCGCGCGACGGCATTCTCCAGCTGGCGGACGTTGCCTGGCCAGTCCAATCGCTGGAGCGCATCGAGCAGCTCGGGCGAGAGCCGGACGCCCTGCATCCCGAACCGCTCCGCCTGGCGGCGAGCGAATTCGGCGGCGAGCACCGGGATGTCTTCGCGGTGCTCGCGAAGCGGCGGCACGACCAACTCGAGGACGGCGAGTCGGTAGTAGAGGTCCTCGCGGAAGCGGCCGGCGCGCACCTCGCCGGCGAGATCGCGGTGGGTACATGCCACTACGCGCACGTCGACGCGGTCGACGCGGGCCGCGCCGACCGGCTGGATCTCGCCATCCTGCAGCGCCCGCAACAGCTTCGCTTGGACGGGCAACGGAAGCTCGCCGACCTCGTCGAGCACGAGGGTGCCTCCGTCCGCCTGGGCGAAGAATCCGCGGTGCGCCTGCACGGCGCCGGTGAACGCGCCGCGCGCGTGGCCGAACAACTCGGCCTCCGCCAGCTCTCCCGGGATCGCTGCGCAGTTGAAGCGCACGAAGGGACGCGCCGCCCGGCGGCTGTTGGCGTGAACGAGCAAGGCGATCAGCTCCTTTCCCGTCCCCGTGTCGCCGCGGATGAGGAGCGTGATGTCCTTGGGCGCGACCCGCGAGACCGTCTCCAAGAGCCGGCGCATCGCGGGCCCTTCGCCGACGATGCAATGGCCCGACGCCTTCTCCGCAGCGATCCTGGGGTTCTGGACGCGCAGGATCCTCGCCTCGAGCGCTCCACCGGGGACCACGCTCGGGGTCTTCCGAGAGAGGGCAAGGCCTTGCCGGATCGCTTCCAGCAGCGCCTCGTCGTCGAATGGCTTGGTGAAGAACTCCAAGGCGCCCGCCTTCATCGCTCGCACCGACGTTGGAACGTCGGCGTGACCCGTGAGGAAGATGATGGGGACCTCGACGTCCGCCTTGGCAAGCTCCTGCTGAAGATCGAGTCCGCTCAGCCCCGGCAGCTTCACATCCAGCACCAGACAGCCCGGCACCTCGATCTTCGGCCTGGCGAGGAACTCCTGCGCTGAAGCAAAGGTTTCCGCGCGCAGGCCCGCGGAGCGGATCAGACTTCCCAGGGACTCGCAGACCGACACATCGTCATCCACCACGTAGACAGGAGCACTCGTCTCGCTCATCGGGCACCTTCCGATCGTCCTGACGCGACTTCATTCCGGACTCAGAGCTCTCTGGACCGCATTCAGCAACGCCTCCTCACCGAAGGGTTTGAGCAAGTAATCGACCGCGCCGGCGCGCAGGGCTCGCGACCGCAGCTCGTCATCTCCATGCGAGGTGATGAAGACGATCGGGATCGCCGGATGGCTCGCCATCAGACGATGCTGCAGCTCGAGACCGCTCATCCCGGGCATGCGCACATCGAGGACCAGGCAGTCCGTCGCGCCCATGGAATGCGAGCTCAAGAACTCCTCGGCCGACGCAAATGCCTCCACTCCGAACCTGGCCGATCTGAGCAAGCCCCGAACGGACTCACGCACCGAGTCATCGTCATCGACGACCGAGATGAGAGGAATCTTGGCCAACCAGTGAGCTTCCACCCTGCTCTCATCATCGGCCTTGGAGCCGGCAAATCAATTACACTTTGGTATAGGGCCGCGACCCGTCTTGTCCGGGGCCATGAATAACCCGTGAGCGGCGGTGGCGGCGAGCACGCACACCCCACTGACTGCGAGCGGCAACGCGAGCCCATGCCGCAGAAGCAGGGTCCCGATCGCCGCCCCGACGAGCATCGACGCGACGGAAGCAATCCGACGGACGATCCGTGGATTGTTGCCTCCCGCGACGGACGACTCGGCGGCCACGGCGGTGAGCGTGACCGTCAGCACCGTCGACATCAGATCGGGAACGGCGAGTCGGCGGAGGGTTGCGTTCCGCAAGCCCATCGTCACCGCCGTGAGGACGATCAGGGCGTACAAGCGGCCCGGGGGAGATGCCGACCCGATGTCGAACCCGATCGAAGCGAGCGCTGCGGCAAGAAGCAGTACGGCTTCGGAAATCCCGCCTGTGACCAGCCAGCGCCGCCGGCTGGCGGCGGCGATGCTCTCGCCCAGGCGACCGCCGAGAGCTGCGCCGACCAGGAACGCGAGCAGCGAAGTCAAGGAGCGAGAAATGGAGACTCCAGGCGCTCCTGCCAATGCGAAGCCGAGGAGCACGACGTTGCCCGTCATGTTCGCGGTGAAGATACTGCCGAGTCCGAGGAAGCTGATCGCGTCGACCAACCCGGTGACACCCGTGAGGGCCAGGAGCACGACGGGGAAAGGGCCGTCCTTCCATCGTTCTTCCGTCATGCAGGTGTTTATAAACGTCGCGGCCCGGGGACGCGCCGGTCGGCGCTGCTACGGCAGCGCGAACCCGGGGAAGAACCGCGGCTTCAGCCGGACGGCATCGGGCACCGGGAACGGGAACCCGACCACGACCGCGCGGCCCTGCACCTGGTTCTGCGCCGTGCAGTCGGCGGTGCACAATTTCGCCGCGGGGGCGATCTCGGTCGCGTCCTCTCCCATCACCTGGCCCATCCGGCCGCCGCTTGCCACGCTCCACTGCGAAACGCCGCCGCAGTGGCTGACGGACCCGGGGTGGAAGGGGTTCGGAATGCTGTTGGCGCAGTCGGTGGCGATCCGGGTCGCGGCCTGCGGACTGTCCCGACCGACGAACTTGTCGGAGAAATCGTTGCCAAAGTTGACCCGCGCGGTCACCGTCACCGTGCCGTCCGGGTTGGCTCCCTTGCAGGCCACCAACGTCCCGTCAGGCAGGACGCCGGAGCAGGGAATGTTCTCCCCGAGCCGATCGCGGACGTTCGGGTTGTCGAAGTAGAAGACATCGTCCCCGAGCACGTGCGTGATCACCGTCGCCGTTCCGTCGGCGCGAGCCGGCTCCATCTGGAAGACGCCGCCATTGGCGCAGTCCTTGACCTGGATCTTCAGCGAAAGTCCCGGGCCGGTACGAGAGAGGACGAGCGACTCGCGGTCGCTCTCCACCGAGACGTCGCTCGTCAATGCCAGCCCTCGATGATCAGGAATCTTGCTGGCGAAAACGATCGTCGGTAGCTCGCCGGTGAGGTCGAGGGGGTTTGGCGCGCCCGTCAACGTCCAGTCCCGCACGCCGAAGCTCGCCGAGTCGACCGTGAACACGACGTACTTCCCTTTCACGAGGAACTTGCTCCCGACCGTCCCGGCCGGAACGGTGGTCTTCTGGCTGCCGGAAATACCCAGCACCGAGAACCCACCGCCATCGCATCCGGCCGACGAAGCGGCAAATGCCGCCCGCGGCGTCGAGAAGAACGACAACGCACCACACGCCCCCGCTGCGACTACATACCCGAGCATCCGCTTGCTGCTCATCCGTGCCTCCTGGGTTTCCCCCACGCGGGTGAGACAACGGCGAGCAGGCCGGCGGGACAACTTTCTTCGTGACGATGGTCACGTGTCCGTGCGACCGCGCCGGGGGCAGCGGTCAGCGCAGCGGGCCGTCCACGACCCCGATGGTGGACATCATGCCTTTGTCCTCGTGCTCGAGGATGTGGCAGTGGAACACGAAACGGCCGAGCTTCGGTCCGTCGAGCTTGATCATCACCAGCACGCGGGCCCCGGGCGACAAGGGGTAGTTGTCGTGGAGCACGTTCCGGTTGATCGGCGGGGCCAGCCCTCGATCGCCGAGACATTGGGCTACGGACGGCCGCCCGCCGGCCGAGAAATCCGCATCGAGCACGACGAACTTGGTCTGGTGGATGTGGAAGTTGTGGCACTCGTCGCTGTCGTTGACGAGCAGCCAATACTCCTGCGCGCCATAGGCAGCGGTCAGGTTCGGATCGCCGTCCATCTTGAACGCCGGGTAGAACCTCGCGAACTCCGCGGCGCTTCCCTGTTTGCCGGCGGCCGCTCTCCAGCATGGATCTTCGAGCGAGATCGACGCGATCGCGGACGGGGCTTTCTCCGGCCGTTCGATGCGTCCCTCGGACAGCAGATCGGCCACGGGGATGGGTCTTCCCGCCGGGTCCAGCATCCGGAGGTTCTCGACGTGGATGCCGAACAGCTCGCCCCCGTCCTTCCCGAAGTCCCGATTGTTGAACCGGATCAGGCGGACCAGGTTGGAATCGACCCTGAAGTCCGCGGGATCCGCCTGGTACCGGCGGTAGTCGCAGGCCGTGGGCGCCGGGCTCGCCGGCGTGGAAACAGGGCCGGCGGGTGGCGGAGAAGAGGGCGGCGTCCCGGCTCTGGCGGGTCCGGACGCCGGCACCGGCGGCGCCGGCGCGGGGACCGATGGGACCGTGGCACGCGTACGTCCCGGCGCCGCTTCGAAGACGACCGAAGCCAGGTCGACCGAGGGCCACTTGTCGCCGCTGTCCGCGTCGATGCCGGTCGTGACTCCCGCCGTTCGCAGCCGAGCCTCTACCCTCTCCGAGGGATCGACGCAGTCCCGACCGGCGTCCGTCCTCGACCCCTCGGTCTGGCTGCAGCGCTGCACGAGCACCTCCACGCGCGCGCTGGGCATCAGCACGATCTCGGTATGCCTGCGCTTGGTCCAGTCGGGCGGGAAGGCCGCTCCGTCGAGCGCCCGGACCTCGAACGCGAGACGCCTCGGGTTTCGCTCGAGGGTCTCCAGGTGCAGGCGATAGGTCACGTCGGCGCCGATGTTGGCGAGGTGCCACACCTCCGTCTTCCCGGCCTTGACCGTGATGCGGGGATTGACCTGGCCGGACACGGTGAAGATCCAGCGGTCGTCGGGGCGCTGCTTGCTCCAGCACTGGCCAGGAGCGGCCACCCCATCGACATACGCCATCTCGCCGCCGCCGGAAGCGCTCACCGCCAGCTTGCCGCAGCGGTTGTGGCGCGCATGTGTCCGATCGTCGAACGCCTCGTGCGCGGATCGATCGCGCGGATCGGGCCGCAGAGGAAACTCGATGAGCCGGAACCTCGGTTTGCCCGGACGATCCTTCAGCCTCGAAACCTGGATGTCCTTGAGACCGAGGTATCTGACCTCGAGCGAAGCACCGGTAGCGCCCTCGCGGCGCTCTTCCAGCTCCGCGCGTTGCGCCTCCTGATCCCGACAAGCGTCCAGGCCCGTCACGTCCGGAGAGGCCGTGAGGCGACAGTTGACGTAGGAGGTGTCCCAGAAGTTGCCGATCCACAACAGCCCCGAGAGGCCATTCGACACCTGCACTTCCGACAAGCCGTGCGGATGCGGGTGGAACCAGTACATGCCGCTCGGATGATCGGGGGGGATCACGTACCCGTAGGGGATGTCGCCTTTCTCGAGGCTGACGTACGCCGCTCCGGGACCAAGCGAGCAGGGATCTCCCGGCCGATCGGCGAGGCCTCCCGCCGGGGAGCCGTGCGCGTGGCTGGCCTTCTCGCTGCCCGAAGTGGAGGCCATCACGAAGATGCAGTCACCGTAGAGGCGATCGCGGCCAGGGAACCCCGTCCCCTTCGGCGAGACGAGCACGCCGTGGGTGTGCAGGTTCGATTCGGTCGGCTGGCTCTTCCCCGCGACGTCGGTCGTCATGAAGTCGTTGCGGTACAGGATTCGCAGCGTGCTCCCGCGCTCGACCGCGATGACAGGCGGCATCAGCGCCACGGTCGTCGGCCCGGCGCCTTCGCGCGGGAACGCCGTGCCCCGGCGCACCTCGTAGGCGTAGACCTGCTCTACCTCGCCCAGCCCCGGAATGGACGCCGTGCCCCGGCGCGCCCGCATGGTCAGGTCGCCTCCCGGCGCTCGGACCTGGACGATCTGCGGATTCTTGAACTCGTCCGCGCTGCCGGGCGAGGGTGGCAGGATGACTGCGGCCAGGACCACGCTCCCCAGGAGAAAGCCCGGCCGCATCTGGATCCTCCACCTGGCCACAACATAGCCTCCGACCAGCCGGCCGGCCAGGATCCGCTCCGGCGTCTCTCAGGGACTGATTGCCGAGCGTGCGCTCGACCGCCGCGAGCTCCGCAGCCTCAGGGTGGGCCATACTTCTTCAGCCGCCCGATCAGCGACCCGCGGGTCAGGCCCAGGCGTCGCGCGGCCTCCGACTGGTTGCCGCCGGCCGCCGTCATCGTCCGGCCGATCAGGGTGCGCTCCATCGCCTCGACCTCTTCGCGCAAGTTGAGCGTTCCCTCGGACGGCGCCTCGGCGCCGGCGTCGGCGGCGGGAGCGGCCCCGGCCGCCGCGAAGGCTTCGGGCCCGATCTCGCCGCCGGTGCTGAGCGCCACCATCCGCGCGACGGCATTCTCCAGCTGGCGGACGTTCCCCGGCCAATCCGATTGCCTGAGCACGTCGAGCAGCTCGGGCAAGAGCCGGACTTCTTGCATCCCGAACCGCTCCGCGTCGCGGCGAGCGAATCCGGCGGCGAGCTCTGGGATGTCTTCACGACGCTCGCGCAGCGGCGGCACGACGAGCTCGAGGACGGCGAGGCGGTAGTAGAGGTCCTCGCGAAAACGCCCGGCGCGCACCTCGCCGGCGAGATCGCGGTTGGTGCTTGCGATGACGCGCACGTCGACCCGATCCACGCGGGCTGCGCCGACCGGCTGGATCTCGCCGCCCTGCAGCGCGCGCAACAGCTTCGCCTGCACCGGCAACGCAAGCTCGCCGACCTCGTCGAGCACGAGCGTACCTCCGTCCGCCTGGGAGAAGAATCCGCGGCGCGTCTGCACGGCGCCCGTGAACGCACCGCGCGCGTGCCCGAACAACTCCGCCTCGGCCAGCTCTCCGGGGATCGCGGCGCAGTTGAATCGCACCAAGGGCCGTGCCGCCCGGCGGCTTCGGGCGTGAACGAACGAGGCGATCAGCTCCTTGCCCGTCCCCGTCTCGCCGCGGATGAGGAGCGTGATGTCCTTGGGCGCGACCCGCGAGACCATGTCCAGCAGCCGGCGCATTGCGCTGCCGTCACCGACGATGGAATGGCCCAGCGCCTTGTCCGCGGTGGGCGTCTCCACCGCAGGTGGCAAGAGACGGACTAGCCCGCCCCCGGCACGCTTCCGCGCGCTGAAAGCCGTCGACTGGTAGAGCAAGGCGTCGTCGGGCAGATCGATCCCGCGCGGCGAAACGCGATCGACGACATGGTCGAGGTCGAACCTCATGTCTGTCTCCTTTGCATTCGGACAATTCATCATTCGTCCTGGCGCGACGTTACGGAGTGTGGTGCGCCGAGTCGACCGCGATCCGACGAGCGGACCGCGCCATGCTGACGAGCGGCCAGATCCTGCCGACCAACCAGATCGTCATTCCCGTGTCAGGTGGTCGCGCTGCCGCTCGTCGGCGCGAAAGCGGCGCTCGTCGGATCGCAGCCGCTTTGCTCCATCCAGCGCCGTAGTTCCAACCGCACGCGGTCACGTCGACCGGCGGACAGGAGGAAGCAAATGAAATGGAACATGGTGTTCGGGATGATGGCTGCGGTGGGATCGCTGACTGCGACCGCGGCGAGGGCCCAGGAGAATACCGCAGGCGATGGAGCGACCGCGACGGAGGGAAAGACCGCGACATCGGATCCCGCCGACTACGGGAGGGTCGTCGAGGAGCCGGCCACGGTCGACGCCGACGGGGTTCCCGTGGCGAAGCCCAATCCGATGTCCGACTTCCTGGCGCGGGCCCGGCAGCTCGGCAATGCGCCGGTCGAGATGCCGCTGGTGGATGACTTCCGGACGGACGGTACGGGGACCGACGGAGATACGAAGTGATGCGACGAGGGCAGGCCGCGCGCGCGGCCTGCCCTCGCATCGTCGCTCGTGCTCCTGGGTCGTTCTGCTGCTCGCGTCGCCGCAGGCCCGGCAGTCGTCTGGGCCCAACGGGCGCCGGTCGGATGGTGGGAGCCTGGCACGAGCCTTGCTCTTAACCTCCGCGCGCATGAACGATGACCGTCACCGGCACCTACGAGGATCGCCATGAACCGCTTCGCAACCATCCTGCTGACTTTGTCTCTGGGCTTCGCGGCCTGCGCGCACGACCATGCGCTCACGCGCGGCGACGTCGCCGCGATGCAGAACGACAGTCCAGCGATTTCACCGTGGTCCGGGCCCGTTCCCAACGAGACGAGCGGACAAGTTCCCTCGTCTACCTGGGAGCCTGACGAGGAGAGATAGCTCGCCGTCCCGCCGAGTCAGGAGCGGCGCAGGCCGGTCGCGTTCTCCAGCAGGACGTCCCGGAGCGCCTTGGCACGGTCCTGAGAGACGGGCGCGCGGATGCTCCGTCCCGCGGGGCCCAGGTCGTTGCCCACCGTCACCGTCGCTCCTCCGATGTCTCGATCCAGTTCCTTCACGTAGGCCAGGTTCACGAGCCAGTTGCGGTGCACGCGGAAGAGCGCCCTGCCGAACGACGCCTCGACCGCAGCCAGGGAAAGATCGATGTCGAACCTGCCGTCCGGCGAGTGAACGAAGGTGAGGCGGTCCGCCGCTTCGAAGGCCCAGATCTTCTCCGGGTCGAGGAAGACGAGGCTCCGCTTCCGCCGCGCCACCACGCGGCGCACGGCCTGTGGTCTGGGCGCGCGGCGCTCGAGAAGGCGCCGGAGGCATTGGTCGACGCGCTCCTCGGTGAATGGTTTGAGGATGTAGTCGACGACGCCGAGGTCGAACGCTTCCAGGCTGTGTTCCGAGGAGGCGGTCGCGAGGACGAACATCGGCGCCAGAGGCTCTCCTGCCATCGAGCGGATCAGGTCGAGACCGGAGCGCGAATCGCCCGTCGCAGCCAGCCGGACGTCGACGAAGACGGCGTCGACCGGCGAACCCGCCAGCGCCTCGCGCGCCTCGTCGAGAGTAGCGACGGCGCCGATCACCTCCGCGCGGCCGGTGCCCTCGAGCAGCTTGACCAGATAATTCCGCGTCGGCCATTCGTCCTCGAGCACCAGCGCTCTGAGGGGAATCGTTTCACTCATGGCACGCTCCCTTGCTCGAGCGGCAGCTCGACGACCGACCGCGTCCCGGCCGGAGAGGACTCGAGCCGCAGTGTGGCCGCGTCCGAGTACCGAAGCGCCAGCCGGCGGCGCACGGAGAGGAGGCCGAATGCTCCCGGCCGCGTCGCCCCGTTCGGGACGCCAGGCCCGTTGTCCTCGACGATGCAGATGAGCTTCGGACCGTTGCCCAGCTCGGTGCGCACGGTAATCTCGCCGCCGCCCGCGCGCATCAGCGCGCCGTGCTTCACCGCGTTTTCCACCAGGGGCTGCAGAAGCAGCCGCGGCAAGAGCGCCCGCTGCGTGCCGCCGCCGACCTCCCAGTGGAAGACGAGATTGCCCGCGTGACGCGTCTCGAGGATCTTTGCATACCGGCGCAGCCATTCGATCTGCTCGTCCAGCGTCTGCATCTCGCCGTCCGGAGCCACCGAATCGCGCAAGAGGTCGCCCAGCGCGCCGAGCAGCCGGCGCGCCTCGCGCGGATCCTCGCTCACCAGTCCCGCGATGGCATTGAGCGTGTTGAGCAGGAAGTGCGGCTCGAGATGCGAGCGAAGCCGGGCGAGCTCCGCCTCCGTGCGGAGCTTCTCGGCCTCGATTGAGCGAACACGCGCGTCCTCCGCGACGCTGGGTAAGACGAAGGCCAAGGCCCAGAGGGCGAAGTAGGTCAGCCCCATGGCGAATCCGACGCGGAGCACGTCGCCTTCACCATACGGCTCGTAGTTCGGCGCCGGCGGCATGATCGAGACGACCGTGGACCGCGTCGCGCTGAGGAGTCCCGCGAAGAAGAGCCCGGCCGAGACCGCGCCCACGAATAGCGGGCCGAACACGCCGAAGCGCTCTCGCGAGGCCCAGCGGAAGACGGCAAACGCCCAGACGACGAGGAGGGGCAACCCGACCACGAGAGCGATGCTCTTGGAGAGGAAGCGGACGACGTCGCGGGCCCCGAGGTACTCGGTCGCAAGCTGGAGGAGCGCGATGCCAGCCATCACGAAGACCCCCAGGAGGCGCCTCCGCTTCGGATCGGTCGTCTCGTACGGGCCGTCCACGGGGCAGATTGTACGCCTCCTGCCTGGTCGGCGGGGGAGGGCGCCTCTCGAGCGTGCCGTCTCGCGGGACAGGGCAGATCCGGCAAACGCGCTCGACGATCTCACTGGCCGTGAATATTGCGACCAGGACTGTATAACCATCGCTACGTCACCTGCGGAACTGCGCTCGTCGGATGGCGGCGACCCCTCGTCGGATCGGCGCGAGCCTGCCCCGCCGTCCGGGCTAACGTCTCTCCGATGCGAACGGAGAGGCAGCTAGCCGCCGTCCTGGACGAGTCGGTACCCGACCGTTCGCCGATCGGACGACTGGCCGCCGCAGCCCGCCAGATCGCATCGATCGACGAGCCGGATGAGCTCACCGCGGCGATTCCCGAGCTGGCACGGAGCCTCTGTTCAGCTACGGCAGCCGCGCTCCTGCGCGTGGGCGCAAGTGGAAGGGTCGAATTCCTCTCCAGCGGAGGGGCGCCGTTCCAGGCGCAAGCCGATCGCCTTCTGGCGATGGCTCGGGCCGTGCTCGGCTGGCAATCGGAGAGGAGGAACGGCGATCCGTCGTGCAGCACGGACGGAGCGCACCGCTTCGCGGTCCTCCCGCTGGCCCACGGCGGACGGGAGCCCCTCCTTGCAGTCGAGAGGAAGCCCCCGGACGACTGCCTGAGCGGCAGCGAGATCGAGCACCTGGCCGTCTATGCGTTCTTCGCCGGAGCCGCCTTCGCGCGGGCGCGCGCTTCCGCGGCCCTGCGCGAGACGGTCGCGCGCGAGGCCGCCATGCTGCGAGCGGTCCGCGACGGCGTCATCGCACTGGATCGATCCGGAACCGTCCGCGCGCTCAACCAGTGCGCCGCCACGGCGCTGGGAGTCAGGCGAGACGAGATCGTCGGTCGCGTGCTGCGCGAGGTGCCCGGGCTGGCGCCGCTTGCCTTCGCGCTCGCCGGCGCTCCCGACCCGGTCCGGGGCCCCGTCTCGGTCCCGCGCGGGCGGGTCGCGATCCGGTCGCAGGTCCACGAGGGTGGCATCGTGGCCACGGTCCGCGATCTGGCACCGGCGGCCGGCCAGAGCCCGGCAAACGCCGTGCGATATACGTTTCGGGACTTCGTCGGCAAGCATCCTGCGCTGATGCAGGTCCTGGAACACGCCGAGCGGGCTGCGCAATTGGACTTCCCGATCCTCATTTCGGGCGAGAGCGGCACTGGAAAGGAGCTGCTCGCGCAGGCGATCCACAGCGCGTCTCCGCGCGCCTCCGCTCCGTTCGTCGGGATCAACGTCATCGCCATCCCCCGGGAGCTCCTGGAGAGCGAGTTGTTCGGGTACGAGGGCGGCGCGTTCACCGGGGCGCGGAGCTCGGGGCGGATCGGCAGCTTTGGCGAGGCGGACCGTGGCACGCTCTTGCTGGACGAGATCGGCGACATGCCGCTGGAGCTGCAGGGCAAGCTTCTGCGGGTCCTTCAAGAGCGCGTGGTCCAGCGCGTCGGCGGGCGGGTGGTGCCGGTGCTCGCCCGCGTGATCGCGACCACCAACTGCGATCTCGAGCAGGCAGTGAGGTCCGGCCGCTTCCGTCTGGACCTGTTCCACCGACTGCGGGTAGTGCACCTGCACCTGCCCGCCTTGCGGGAGCGCAGAGGCGACGTGCGTCTCCTGATCGAGCGCCACCTGGGCCTCCACGCCGAGCGGTGCGGTGGCGGGGCCGTCACCATCGAGCCGGCCGTCTTGGCCGCGATGGAAGCGTACGACTGGCCCGGCAACGTCCGCGAGCTGCTCAACGTCGTCGACAGCGAGCTCGCTCTACTGCCTGCGGGAAGGAACGCGCTCTCCGTCGTGCCCGGAGCGCTCCGGCGGCCGGCCGCCGGAGCGTGGGGCTCGCCGGCGTCCACCCGGACGGGGAGTGAAGCGGTCCCGCCGCTGTCGGAGACCGTGCGCAGGGCATGTCGGGAGGCGGTCGCCCGGCACGGCGGCAACGTGAGCTCCGCTGCTCGGGCCTTGGGGATCGCGAAGGGCACGCTGTACAGGAAGATCGGTCCCGACACCGTGGCGTCATCAAACGTTTCGGACCTCGAGCCGGCATCGAAGCCGGCACGCGATCCGCAACCCTGAGATCACCGGGTCGATACCGAAGCTTTTCGCGCCGGCTCGGAGGCAGCCAGGCTCGCCTTCTCGATGTGGGAGAGCAGGACAGCCACGTCACCGGCTCCCAGGCTGAGATTGGGCATGCGGACGTTCTTGTATTTGGCAAAGAGCTGCACGGCGATGGGATCGCGCTCCTCGAGCATCTTGTCGGGCTCCATGATGTAGCGGCTCACCCAGGAGCGGTCGCGCCGCTTGGTCACGTTGGCCAGGTCGGGACCGATGCCGTCGCCCTTCCCGAGCGTGTGACAAGTCGCGCAACGGCTGCGGAACAGGTACTCGCCACCGTCCACCTTCGGAGGCTCGCGCAGGAGCGCGTAGCTCTGCCCCGGCTCCTGGTCCTTCCATCGGAGGAAATTGCCGATCTGCTTGGCGAGGAACCGGGGATTGTCGACCGCGGAGTTCCGCATCCACTGGCCGCTCGGCTCGTTGCCGATCATCAGGCTGGGCATGTGGCCGTCGCGATTCGCGGCGTCCGTGAGCGAAGCCAGGCCGAGCTTGTTGCTGATCAACTTGATGTCCTCCTCCTTGCCGGTGAGGAAGAGCCAGCCGGGCCCGACGTGGTACTTGGCCATGTACGCCTTCAGTACCTCGGGCGTGTCGTTCTTCGGATCGATGCTGATCGAATAGAAGAAGATGTCCTTGCCGACGCGGCCGCCCATGATCTTCTGCAATTGGGCGAGCTTCGCCGTCTCCAGCGGGCAGCTGGCGCTGCAATGGGTGTAGATGAGGTTGATCGCGACCGACTTGCCCTTGAGCAGGTCGTCATAGAAGCGCACGACCTTCCCGTCCTGCGTGGTCAGCGGGACGTTGGGGAAGTAGTCGGCTCCCCAGGGCCCTGCGAAGGCCGCTGCTGGTCCCAGCAAGGCAGCGACAGAGGACAGCAGCGCAAGTGCCATGATCCTGGCGTTCAGTCGTGCTCGCACGGTATCGCTCCATTTCTTCAGTGAAGTGAGCGGGCGAGCCGGTTTGCAGCCGGCTCGCCCACTCCAGGTCCACGATCAGAAGGCGCTGATGGCGCCGCTGGCGCTGGTGATCGCTCCGATCGTCGTGTCGTAGAACACGTTGAGGGTCGCGACGGCCGTCCGCGCCTTCAAGTACCCTCCGGCAACGTTCTGGTAGTAAGCGAAGGTGGTCTCGACCACGTCGTTGGCGACGAGCGGCCTCGTCAGGTTCGCCTGACCGGAATTGATGTAGGCGATCTTCGAGATCTGCCCGACGCAGGAGAGCCCGCGCGCATCGAAGGAGAAGACCACGCTCGGCGGCATGACGGGGTCCCTCACCACCACCGCGCTGATCTTCAAGGGGCCCGTGCAGCTCACCGCCTCCGGACTACCCGGCGGCACGCCGGCGCCGGGCGCGATCAGTGTACCCAACGTGCCCGACACCGGGACCGTGTAGGTGGATGAGGCCGTCGCCTGGGCGTGGGCAGGCGTTGCAGTGAGCAGCAGGCCGCCGACCGCCGCACCCACGAGCGACAGGACGACAGTGAGGAAGGACCGACGCGTCTTCATGTTTCGCTCCGTGTTCATGCAGAGTGGTTCGATTGTCGAGAAAGTCTTGGTCGTCATGGTTTCGCTCCGCACCGCCTCAGAAGGCCGTCGGCAGGATGTCGTCCGGAGGAACGAAGGTCACGCCCTGCGGAGTCGAGATCGGCGTGGGCAGCGGCCGCAGGAACGGGGCCCCGCCGTTGTCGATCTCCCACCGCATCAGCATGGCGTTGTCCTCGTGGACGGTGTTGTGGCAGTGCTCCATGAACATCCCGCCCCAGTCGCGGAACTGCATGGTGATGGTGATGCTTCCGCCCGGACGGAGCCGGTAGACGTCCTTGCGGCCCTTCTCCCAGGCAGGGACCGCGTTCGGATCTCCATTGCGATCGAGGACCTGCCCCTCCTCGAAGTGGATGTGGATCGGGTGGTCCCATCCGCCGCCGCCGTTCTTCAGGACCCAGGTCTCGCGGCTGCCGAAGCTCGGCGCGGCCGTGATGCGGCCATAATCCGCGTCGAGCATCGGGCCCTGGTTATCGGTCTTGACGCCCCAGGGGCCGACGAAGGCGGTGCTGCCTGTGGTCGTCTGCGAACCGCCGCTACCCCACTCGAAGGTGCGCGTCCGGGCCACCGGGATGGCGCTCAAGTCCGGGTTGGGGATCAGCACGGCGGGGACCTGGCTCACGTCGGGGCTGGCCGGCGTGCGGACGATCCGGAACTCGAGGAACTTGCCCACGACCGGATCGCTGGAGCTGCCTGCCAGCGCATCCCTCAGCGACAGGTCCTTGTCGGGCCTCTTCCCGTTCGTCTGCTGCGTCAGGTTCACCCACGAGACCTTCGATCCCACGGCGTAGCGGGAGAAGTCGATGACGACGTCGTACCGCTCCGCGATGCCCTGCTCGTCCAGCTCGGTCAGCACCACCGGATTCGGCAGCAGGTTGCCGTCGTTCGCGATCTGGATCATCGGCGAGCCGTCGCTCAGCGCGAGCTTGAAGAAGCGCGAGACGGCGCCGTTGAGGATGCGGAAGCGATACTTGCGCGCCTCCACCTCGAAGTACGGGTTGTCGACCAGGTTGACCGTCATCCGGTCGCCGAGGAATCCGTCGAAGTTGAAGATATTGAAGGCGAGCTGCCCATTCGCGTCCCACGCCTTGTCGGCCAGCACGATGTTGACGTCGTAATCGAGGTTTCCGAAGGACTTCGCCGTCCCGCTGGGCAGGCGCAGGTTCACGCCGTCGTTGATCGCTTCGTTGCCGCGGTCGATGGCGCTGTAGATGTTGAACATCGCGGCCATGCCCTTGTACACGTTCTGCGAAGTGAAGCTGAACATGTGGTCGTGGAACCAGTGCGTGCTCATCGTCTCGTGCCAGTCGCCCGCGATGTTCACCTTTCCGCCGGTGTCGTCGGGGGTCGCTGCTTTGGGATCCGTTGCGCCGGCGTTGATGGTCCTGAACCCCCCGAGCACGATCGGCCAGTGGTAATCGTAGAACTGGTTGGGGAAGAAGAAGGCCCCGGTGAAGCCGTCGTTCTCGGCGCCGTGGTGACCGTTGTGCTCGTGGGTCGAGATCGAGTGGAGCCCGAACCCGCCGTTCGCCTTCGGGTCCACCGGGAGCTTGTTGTGCTCGCGGAAGAGGATCGGCTCGGCGTACCGGCCGAGGACCAGCTTGGGCGGAAGCGTCCCGTTGAAGGTCCACATGGTCAGCGGTCCCTGGTCGGGCAGGGCAGGGTGGAACCGCGGGCGGACCGGATTCGCGGGATCGATTCCCGAGTTCAGGCTCGCCGGGACTCCCGGGTTGTAGGCGTTGTTGGCCTTGGCACCTTCCATGGTGACGTCGTACGCGACCTTGGGCGGGAACTGGGTGAAGCCCTGGTGCGCCCAGATCGGGCCTGGGGGCCGTCCTTCGATGGGCCCGAAACCACCGCCGAGGGCAGGGTCGACGGGTTGCTGAGTGGTGTTCGCCTCCGCGGTCGGCGCGGGCACCAGGCTCGAGACCGGTTGCCGCGTCAGCACGTCGAAGCGCGGCATCGGCTGCGAGAACTTCGTGATCCCGAAGGTGGGGCTGGCAGGCAATCCGGTCGGGACGCTGTCTGCGGCCGCGTCGCGGACGAACAGGGTCGCGGCCGCCATCACCAGCGTCATTCCGATCGGTTTCCGGCGGGACTTGGGAAAATTCCAGGGCAGTTTCACGGGCGCTCCTCCTCGTGGTTCCCGCAACGTCAAGTCGCTGCGGGGCATGCGCTCGCGCGGCGACAAGTGCAGCGCCCGTGCCGGTGTTGCACGAGATCCGGATTGCGAACGATTCGATAGTCATGCCAGATGATTCGGCCCGTTTCGCAAGAAGGGGCCCGGCATCCCGACGTCAACGCAGTGGTGCTGTTTCTGACCTGCTGCAGTTCCGAAACGGAACCACACGTCGAGGTCAGCTTGGTGCGCTCAGGCCGAGCTCCGTCACCGCATCCTCGAAAATGTGCACTCCGAGCCCGGTGAAACGCCGGCACGGTCGATGCACGTTGGCAGGCCCCGGCCTGCCTGGGTGTCTCGTGACGTGGTGTGAAAGGAGGTCCAGCTGGAACGGCTCTCCGATGCGGAGCTGATCGCGAGGTACCTGGCCGCGACCGGCCGGGACGGGGCTGTCTGGGTCGACGAGCTGTTCCAGCGGCACTACGAGAAGGTCGTCCGCTGGTGTCTCCGCTTTGCCGGGAACCGGGACGACGCGTACGACGTAGCTCAGGGGATCTTCGTCAAGGCCCATCGCAACCTCGAGTCGTTCCGAGGCGACTCGCAGGTCTCTAGCTGGCTCTATTCGATCACGCGCAGCGAGTGCATGAACTTCTTGAAGGCGCGCTCCGCCCGGCCGGATCGGTTGGAAGAGGAAGTCCTGGAGGAATTGCCCGGCGGCGATGCCTCCCGCCCGGACCTGGCTCTCGAGCGCGAACGCTCCGCCCAAGTCGTGCGAGCCCTGCTCGACGAGGCGCTCGACGAGACGGAGAAGACGGTCTTCACCCTGCACTACGGGGACGACGTGCCTCTCAAGGTCATCACGCGGCTTCTCGGCCTGACGAACCGCAGCGGCGCCAAGGCGCACATCGTGAGCGCCAGGCGGAAGCTGAGCCGGGCCGTCCGCCTTTGGAAGGCGCGCGAGCAGGGTTTGGACGACTAACAAAAAAAACTGTTCCGCGCCCCCCGCAGCCGGGGTCACGAGGTCCGATGCGGCGCAGTGCGTCGCTCCAGATCAAAGTGGAGGTGCATCTTGCACGCGATCGGATTCGTCGGGACCCGACGGATGTGGAGCCTTTTTGCGCTCGTCGCCGCCTCGCTGGCCGGCGCGGTCCGGGCCGGGACCGATCTCGAAACGGCGCAGCGGCTCGTCGCGGCGGGGCAGCTCACGGCCGCGGAAGCCGCCTACGACCGGCTGCTCGATGCCGATCCGCGGCGCGTCGACGCGAGGCTCGGCCGAGCTTACGTGCGGGCATTCCAGCGCGACTTCGAGAAGGCCCAGGCCGACTTCCGCGAGGTGCTGGCGGCCGATACGAGCAACGTCGGCGCGCTCTCGGGGCTCGGATACGCCCTGGCCTGGTCCGGAGCGTACGCCGAGGCGGAGCAGCAGTTCCGGCGCGCGCTCGAGCTTGCGCCGGGGCAGCCCGACGCGGTGAAAGGCCTCGCGTACGTCGCGCTGTGGCGAGGAGATGGCCCGGAGGCCGCCCGGAGATTCGAGGCGATCTCGCGGGACGCACCGCCGAGCGCGGAGGTGCAGGTCGGTCTCGGTCAATCGCTCGTCGCCACCGGCCGGCACCGGGAAGCACGCGAGGCGTTCGCGCGCGCGCTCGCGCTCGAGCCCGGCCGCCCCGACGCGCTCCGGGGTCTGGACAGCGTCCGCACGGGCAGCGTGCGGTTCGACGCCATCGCCTTCGGCGGCCTCACCGAGTTCGAGGGATCGAGCAAGGTGGGCCTGCGCTTCGCCGAGATCGGCGTCGCTCCCACAGAAGACGTCCGGATCTGGTTCCAGGTCGACGACAGCCTCAGCCTCGATGCCGCGGGTCTCGCCCGCCGCGGCCTTCACGTGCCGACCTACTTCGCGGGTGGGCAGGCGACCTGGGGCGGCCGCTTCGCCACCCGCCTGGAAGGCGGCTGGCGGACGCTGCCCGACGGCGTGGCGCAGCGGCTGCTGCGCGCCGAGCAGGCGATGGCCGTCGGCGAGCGCGTCGGCTTCAAGGTCGGCGGATGGATCGGTCCCCGCGGCGACGGGCTCCTCGAGGCCGGCGGCCATGCCGCGGTGCAGGTGCCTCTCGGCGATCGCCTCCAGCTCGAGCCGACGATCTTCTACGCGCGCAGTGGAGTTCCAGGCGAGCACGAGTTGCGAGGTCTGCTGGCGGCCACTTACCGGTTCACGGGCGGCGTCGATCTCGGGGCAGGCGTCGCGGCCGGCAAGGCCTTCAGCCCCACGCCCGCGTTCGACGGAGCGTTGGCCAGCGTGTACGCCGGCGCCTCGGCACCCGTAGGCGGTCTCTTCCGCGCGCACCTCCTCGTCAAGTACGAGCGGCCGCAGGTCGGGCCCGCGACGACGGCGTACGCGCTCGGCCTCTCCGTCAGCGTCGGGGGCCGGCCGCGACCCGCCCCGACACCAGCGCCGCCCGCAGCCGTGTCGTCTCGCTGCCCCTCCCCGCCAGCGCAGGCACCGAGAACGATCCGTCGCCTTCCGCCGCGCCCTCGGCTACCGGCGCATTGCCGCACATGTACCTCGCCGTGTTCGGGACCTGGCTGCTCGCGCTCGCCTGGTTCCATCCGCGCCTCGCGAGCCTGCTCGACATGGCCGGCGGCCCGCTCGGCTGGGCCGCGCTGGCGTTCTTCATCGGGTTCACCGAGCTGGCCTGGCTGTACGGGCTGTTCAACATCGGCGTGCTGGTGTTTGCCGTCATTTATCGCCGGCAGCAGCGCCACCACAAACCGATCCCGAGCGCCGCGGCGGAGGAGGCGCCGCCGGTCGCGCTGCTCTACACGACGTGCAACGACTTCGTCGAGAAGAGCGCGCTGACCTGCGTGAACCAGGAATATCCGAGCTTCACCGTCTACATCCTCGACGACAGCTCCAACCCCGCATTTCGCAGCGAGGTCGACCGGTTCGCCGCGCGCCATCCCGGCCGCGTCCAGGTGGTGCGCCGGCCCGACCGCCGCGGGTTCAAGGCCGGCAACATCAATCACGCGCTCCGGAACGTCGCCACCGAGCCGCTCTTCGCCCTCGCCGATGCCGACGAGATCCTGCCCTCCGACTTCCTCGCCCGCCTGGCGCCGCGGCTCATCGCCGATCCGGGGTGCGGTTTCGTGCAGGCCAGCCACCGGTACAACCCGGACGCGCCGAGCGCCTTCAGCGCCTCGCTGGGGGCAGGCATCGACTCGCACTGGCGCTGGTACCAGCCGCTGCGCAACCGCTACGGATTCGTGATGCTGCTCGGGCACGGCGCGCTCCTGCGGCGTGCGGCGTGGGAAAGCGTCGGCGGCTTCCCGGAAATCGTCAGCGAGGACCTCGCGTTCGCGCTGCGCATCCGGGAGCAAGGCTTCCGCGGCCAGTTCGCGGAGGACGTGATCTGCCAGGAGGACTTCCCCGAGACGATGCGCGCCTTCCGCATCCGTCACATGAAATGGACCCGCGGAACCTGCGAGTTCCTCGTCCGGGAGATGGGGCGGGCGCTGCGCTCGCGGCGCATCCCGTTGGTGGAGAAGCTCGACGTGCTGTTCCCCACGCTCAACCTGCCCCTCTCGCTGCTCTACTTCCTCTTCATCCTGGACGCCAACGTGGTCCTGCCGGCGTTGTTCGGCGAGCCGCGCGCAATGACGATGGTCGCGGGCGGGGCCCGGTTGACGGTGCCGTTCACCCTGCTCGACGCGCGGTTCCTGCCCGTGATGACGCCCGACTTCTATGCCATCACGCTGCTCACCTTGCTCGCCCCCGTGCTCTGCTTCATCCTCGACATGTGGCGCACGCCCGTGCGGCTGCTCCGCTTCCTCGGACACAGCACCGCGGCGTACGGCACGCTCGGGCCGCTTTCCTCGATCGGCGTGCTTCTCTACTTGATCACCGGCAAGGCGGTGTTCCACGTCACCGCGGATCGGGGGGACGGAACGGCCGTGGCGGCTTCCGCCCCTGTGCTTTGGCGGCTGCGAGCGGCGGCGGCGAAGCTCTTCGCCGGCAGCCACCCGGATCACGCGGCGGTGCAGGGCCTGGAGATCCTCTGCGGCGTCGTCTTCGCGGTCATCTGCCTGGAGACGTTCCAGGTCTCCTTCTTCGGTCTCTCGCTCGGCTTCATCCTCTTGCCCGTCCTGCACCACAAGCGCTGGGAAAGCCCGCTTCTCCGCGCGCTCGTCTACGTTCCCTTCGCCTTCATCGTCCTCGGCATCGCGCTCGGCGGGCTGTCGTTGCTGGGCGTGTCGACGGTGCTCTTCGGCTACGGGTTCCACTTCTGATCGACGATCAACCCAGCGCGGATCGCTCACCGGCCTCACGACACTCGCGGTGGACGGCCCGCAAGAGGTCCTCGAAGTCCAGAGGCTTGCGGATGAGCTCCGCCCACTGGAGATCGCGGGCTGCCGCCGGCGGGGCGGACGTGATCAGGATGACGGGCACCTGGTGAAGCCGGGGGCTTCTCTTCAAGGCGCGAAACAGCTCTGCCCCGGTCATGAGAGGCATCCTCTGATCGGTGATGATCAGGCACGGTACGGTTCTAGAGGCGCGCTCGAGCGCTTCCTGGCCGTTCGACGCGGTCAGGACTGCGTACCCCTCCAGCTCGAGGAGCTGGGCGAGGAAGTCGACGGTCGAATCATCGTCGTCGACCAGGAGGATCGTCTTCGCGGCGGTTGTATAGGTCATCTGCGCTTCCCTTTCGATACCCCCAGGGTACGGACGGGAGAGGGGATGTGCTGCCTGGATCCGGCGGAGGGCCGGATCGTGGCGACGAGGCGTCATGGATCGACGACCGGGACCGCTCGTGACGACCTAGAAGCGGCGCACGCCGGTCGCGTTCGCCAGAAGCGCGGTCCGCAGCGGCTGTGAGCGGTCCCGCGAGACGGGGACGCGGATGCCCTGGCTCTCGTCACCGATCGACGCGCCGACGAAGAGCGTGGTCTCGCTGCCCTCCCGTTCCAGCTCCCTTGCGTAGGCAAGGTTCACCAGCCAGTTGCGGTGGACGCGGATGAGGGATCGGCCGAAGGAGGTCTCGATGGCGGCGAGCGACAGGTCGATGTCGAACCTGCCCTGACGGGAGTGCACGAAGCTCAACCGCTCGGAGGCCTCGAACGCCCAGATCTCCGCGGGCTCGAGGAAGACGAGGTTCCTCTTGCGCCGCGCCACGACCCGAAGCGGGCCGGGACCGGCGTTCGGCCGTCGCTCGTGGAGCCGTCGCAGGCATTGCTCGACGCGTTCCTCGCTGAAGGGCTTCAGCAGGTAGTCGGCGACGCCGAGATCGAACGCCTCGAGGGCATGCTGTCCGAAGGCGGTCGCCAGGACTAACGAGGGCCGCGTGACGCCGTTCCGCGAGTACCCGTCGTGCAAGGCGTCGGGCTGCGCAAGCAGCGACTGGACTAGCTCGAGGCCGTTCTCTCCGCACGAGAGCTGCACGTCGACGAAGACCACGTCGACCGGAAGGGTCGCCAGCACTTCGTACGCCTCGCTGGTGCTGGCGACCGCGCCGACCACCTCGGCCAGCTCGGTCGCCTCGATGAGGCGCACGAGGTAATTGCGCGCCGGCCATTCGTCCTCGAGCACCAGCGCGCGAAGGCGGGTCATGGGCCCGCCTCGTCCATGGGGATCTCCACGATCGAGCGCGTCCCCGAGGGCGAAGACTCGAGCCGGAGGCTCGCTCCCCTCGGGTATTGCAGCGCGAGCCGCCGCCGCACGGAGGGCAAGCCGCAGGCGTCCGGCCGTGGCGCCCCGTCCGGCATGCCCGGGCCATTGTCCTCGACGGTGCAGACGAGCTTCTTGGCATCGACCAGCTCGGCCCGCACGTCGATCCTGCCGCCGTTCTTGCGTCCCAGCGCGCCGTGCTTCACCGCGTTCTCGACGAGGGGTAGAAGCAGGAGCCGTGGCAGAAGCGCTCCACGCGTCCCGGCGCCCACCTCCCACCGGAATGCGAGATGGCCGGCGTGCCGCTCCTCGAGGATCTGCGCGTAGTGCCGCAGCCAGTCGATCTGCTCGCCCAGCGTCTGCATCTCGCCTTCGTCGCGGTGCGAGTGTCGCAAGAGGTCGCCGAGCGAAGCGAGCAGGCGACGCGCCGCGCGCGGGTCCTCGGTCACCAGCCCGGCGATGGCGTTGAGCGTGTTGAGCAAGAAGTGGGGCTCGAGGTGCGAGCGGAGCCGGGCCAGCTCCGCCGCGGTGCGAAGCTGGCGCGCTTCCAGGGCGCGGAAGCGCGCGTCCTCGAGCGCGAAGGGGATGACGAAGGCGAGCGCCCAGAGGCCGAAGTTGGTCGAGCCCATGGCGAATCCGACCCGCAACGCGGTGGAGCCGGCCAGAGCACCGGCTTCCGGCCGCAACAGCGCGAAGGACGCGCTCGCGACCTGGGTCGAGTAGAGGAGAACGGCGTAGAGCGTGCCGGCGCAGAGCATCCCGCCGGCGAGCAGCACGAGCGGTCCCGACCGCCGGCCCGCCGCCCAGCGTAGGCCAGCCGAGGATCCCCAGATGAGGATCGGCAAGCCGGCGATCGAGACGGCGAGCTTGGAAAGGACGCGTCCCCGGTCGCCGGTACCCAGGTACTCGGTTGCGAGTTGCAGCAGGGGAACGATCGTCATGACGCAGATGCCGAGCGTTCTCCGACCCGCGGTGACCTCGGGGACGATCTTCATGCTTCGAGTCTAGTTGCGCCTCTGGCGACCGCTGCGATGCACGTCCGGGGAAATTGGCCCCTCGTCGTCTTTTCGCAGCCCTCTCGAGCGCACGTTGCTCGCGCGGACGCGTTCCCCTGCCCCTGGATTGGGCTGGCGCCGCTCGTCGGCGCTCGCCGGCCGTTCGTCGCCGCGGAGACGCCGCTCGTCCGAATGCCGTGCCGTGGCCCTGGACGGCGGTGTCTCAGGTTGCCAGAACGCCTTTGCCAATCGCGAACGAGGAGGTTTGCCTTGACCGGACGAGAGATCGAGGATGCCACGGCGACGACCAGCGCGGGCTACAGGACAGGGTGGTTCGGCCTGCCGGCCGCGGGAGCGGCGATCTCGCTCGCCCTGCTGACGATGATACCGTCCCGGGCCTTCGCCGCGTCCTCTGCCAGTTGCGACGGCGGCGGATTCTCTCTTCTGAAGCTTTCCGGCGATCAGAAGATCGTCGTCGGGGCGAGCAGCGTCGGCAGCACCTTCGCCGTCAAGGGCCGATACATGGAGTTCACGGTGGACTCGGCGACCTTCGGGATCCGGGATTGGAAGCTGACCGGCGCTCCGAATCCGCGCGACATCACGGGGGGCACGCCGACCCCCGTCTTCGCCAGCAAGATTCCCGACCATCGCGGGCTCTCGCTGACGAGCGACGTCGCCGTGGAGATCGACCGGCAAAAGCTGGTCATCAAGCGCACCGGGTTCGGGCTCTCCATGAAGATCCAGGCGAACGACTGCGCCAACGGCGGCATCTTCCAGGTGGAGCCCGCTCGCGCCGACGGCACCGCGACCGTCTTCACCCATGTCCTGGCGGACGGCGTCTTCTACTTCGACAATCCCAACGTTCGCGCCCTGCTCGGTCTCAACATTCCTTGCTCGGGCATCCTGCCGGACGGCACGCCGGTGGTCTGCGTGGGAGCGAACCCGGACGGCACAGTGACGGTGACTCCGCGCATCAACTTCGCCAACGACGTGTCGGCCAGGTTCGTGGGCCGCGACAGCGCCCAGGCGGCCACCCGCATCGTGAGGGACTGCACGAACAGCATTCCGAACCCGCTGCATCCCGGGACCGTCAGCCACTGCGGCGGCGTATCGCAGTGGAGCGTGGAGAGCGGCGGCCGGATGGGACAGGTGATGGGAGAAGACGCTACCGAGATCGCTCCGGCCGCGAAGCCCTGCACCGCCGGCTGCACGGCCCAGGACCGGGTGCAAGGCAAGGCGCTGGTAGTCGGCTTCCCCTTCCCGGTGCCGGACGCCGTGCGCTTGAAGCCGCGGTTCTTTCCTGGATTCGTGGCGCCTTAGCGTTGCAGCGGCCGAGCCAATCGGAAAGATGCCTCGCACGACGCATGGCGTGACGGGAGCTCTTTCGGGCCCGGCCGCTTGCACAGCCGTTCGACACCTGTCGCGAATCGATCACAAAGCACCTATACCAAGGTGTGATACAGAAAATATCTCTTCCTGGTGCCAGGCGTTGGAGCGGTGTGCAGATTTTGCTCCGGAAGACCTGGAAGGCGGCCGTGCCGGAGATCCAAAAAATCTCGATCGTCGACGACGACGAATCAGTGCGGGAAGCGCTCAAGAGCCTGCTGAAGTCGGTGGGGTTCATGGCCGTAGCGTTCGCCTCAGCCGAGGAGTTCCTGAATTCGGGCCACCTGCCCGCCACGGTATGCTTGATCCTGGATGTTCGGATGCCGGGGATGAGCGGCATCGAGCTCCAGGACCGGCTGACCGCTTCTCATGGCGGGCTCCCGATCGTCTTCATCTCGGCGCATGCCGACGAGGACGCGCGGGCGCGCGCGCTCGCGAGCGGCGCGGTCGACTTCTTGCAGAAACCGTTCAGCGAGGAGGCTCTGCTCAATGCGATCGATGCGGCCGTCCGCCTGCCGCGCTCGTCGTAGCCTCGATCAGGCGGTACGCGGCTTCCGATTGGCTCCCACAGTGCCGCGCAGGTGAACGTCGCCAGGGGTGCTGACGAGCGGGTGCTCTCCACGTGTACCGGAGAAGCGACCAGTTCTTTCCACGTCGTTTCGCCGCGCACCCGGACCGTGATGTTCTCGGTCCATGCCTATACTGCCGCCCCTGGAGGCCGGCCGATGTCGCGGGTGCTCGTGGTCGACGACGACAGCGGGATGCTCCTCAGCCTGAGGGGGCTTCTCGCGTCGCGCGGCCAGCAGGCGGTCATCGCGCGCTCCGGCCAGGAAGCGCTCGACCACCTCGACGGCGTGGACGCGGTGATCACCGACTTCGCCATGCCCGGGATGGACGGCGTGCAGCTCGTGCAGGCGATCCACGATCGCGACGAATCGCTACCGGTGATCCTGCTCACCGCGCACGGTTCGGAGCGGGTGGCCGTGCAAGCCATGAAGAGCGGCGCGTACGATTACGTGACCAAACCGTTCGATGGCGAGGAATTTTCCGTGGTGGTCGATCGGGCGCTCGAGGCGAGGACCCTGCGGGTCCAGAACCGCCGGCTCACCGCGGAGAAAACGCTGGGTCGTTCCATCGTCGGCGACGGGCCGGCCATGCGCCGGTTGCTGGGAACGATTTCGCGGGTCGCGCCGAAGGACATCACGCTTCTCATCTCCGGGGAGACGGGGACGGGGAAGGAGCTGATCGCCTCGCTGGTTCACGCCCAGAGCCACCGGGCGGCCCGCCCCTTGGTGTGCTTCAACTGCGCCGCGATCCCGGGAGAGCTGGCGGAAGCGGAGCTATTCGGGCACACGCGCGGCGCGTTCACGGGCGCCGTGCAGGCGCGCCGCGGATTCTTCGCAGAGGCGAACGGAGGCACGCTCGTGCTCGACGAGATCGGCGAGCTTGCGCTGCCCGTGCAAGCGAAGCTGCTCCGCGTTCTGCAAGAGGGCGAAATCCAGCCGCTGGGCGCGGGCCGGGTGGATCGAGTCGACGTGCGCGTGGTCGCGTGTACCCACCGCGGTCTCGCCGGCGAGGTGCGCGCCGGCCGCTTCCGCGACGACCTCTATTACCGCCTCGCCGTCCTCGAGTTGCTCGTGCCGCCGCTGCGCGACCACCGCGAAGACATCCCGGCGCTCGCGGTCGAATTTGCCCGCCGTTACGCGGAGCGGTTCGGGATGCAAGCGGTCCGGCTCGCGCCCGAGCTGCTGGACGCGTTCCAGCGACTGGATTGGCCCGGAAACGTCCGCCAGCTGGAGAACACCGTCGCGCGCATCCTGGCGCTCAGCACGGGCGGCGAGATCGGCCTCGAGGCGTTCGGGGCAGCCTCGGCCGCTCCCGCAGCGGACGCCGAAGGGCCCGAGGGGAGGCTCAGCCTGCGCGAACAGCTCGACGCGGTGGAGGGCAGCCTGATCCGCCGGACGATGGCGGTGGTGGGCGGCAACCAGTCGGAGGCCGCGCGACGCCTGGGCCTGAACCGCGGATCGCTCATCGAGCGGTTGAAGAAATACGGTGTGATCCCAGGCTGAGGGCCCGGTCGCTGAGGGACGTCGATGTGCGGCTCGACGTCGCCACGCTTGCTTGCCGTCGAACCGCCGCACAGCGTGCGAGACGATTCGACTACGCATGACCCCAGATTCTAGGCACGCGTGGAGATGCGGAGGTTGGATTGCCGCGCTTCGCCAGGAGCGCGCTTGCCCGTCGAGAAGGCGCCGTAGCTTCCGGCGGCACGGAACATGAATGGGCCGATCGTGATGAACACCCGGATCATCTCGCTCGTTTGGCTGCTCGCGAGCGTCGCTTGCCACAAGCCGGCAGCGCCTCCGCCGCCGCCTCCCGCCGTCCAGGTCGTCGAGGTCGTACAGAGCGACGTGCCCATCTACCGCGAGTGGGTCGGGACGCTGGACGGGTTCGTCAATGCCGACATCAGGCCGCAGGTCGCGGGGTACGTCCGCGAGCAGGTGTACCGGGAGGGTACGTACGTCCGTCAGGGAGAGCTGCTCTTCTTGATCGACCCGCGCAATTACAGGGCGCTGTCCGACCAGGCGAAGTACACCCTCGCACGGAACATGGCCGCCCTCGCGAAGGCACGGCTGGACGTCCGGCGCGACAGGCAGCTGATTGCCTCGCAGACCATCACTCCGCAACAGCTGGACAACGACCTCGCAGCCGAACGCGAGGCGGCCGCGAACGTCGAATCCTCTCGGGCCACGCTGGCGCAGGCACAGCTCAACCAGGGCTGGACCCAGGTCACGTCGCCGATCGCCGGCATCGCGGGCATTGCCACGTTGCAGGTCGGGACCCTGGTCAACACGACAAGCACGATGACGACCGTTTCGCAAGTCGACCCGATCAAGGCGCAGTTCAACATCAGCGAGAACGAGTACCTTCGCTCCGCCAAGGGCAACCACTGGGCCGAGCCCGCCGAGAGCGCCGAAGGCATTCTCGAGCTCATCCTCGACGACGGCAGCGTCTACCCGCACCGCGGGGCCGTGGTCGTCACCAATCGTCAGGTCAACGTGCAAACCGGTACGATCGCCATCCAAGGCTCGTTCCCGAATGCCGGGAACATCCTCCGCCCAGGTCAGTACGCCAAGGTGAGGGCCGCGGTCGACACGCGAAAGGGAGCACTGCTCGTGCCCCAGCGGGCCGTCAACGAGCTCCAGGGCGCGTACCAGATCGCCGTCGTCGCGTCCGACGGCAAGGTGGACATCCGGACGGTGCGGGCCGGGGAGCAGGTCGGCAACCAGTGGATCATCGAGGAGGGCCTCCACCCCGGCGAGAGGATCGTCGTCGAAGGATTCGCGCGCGTGAAGCCCGGCATGGTCGTGCGCGCATCGCCTGCGGCCGACAGTTCCACCGCCTCGGCGACCGAGCCGCCGGCCGCCGCGCCCTCCCCGGGACGATAGCCATGTCCCGCTTCTTCGTCGGCCGGCCGATCGTGGCGATGGTCATCGCCATCCTCATGGTCATCGTCGGGACCGTGGCGACGCTCGGTCTGCCGGTGGCCCAGTACCCGAACATCGTGCCTCCTCAGATCCAGGTGAGGACGAGCTACACGGGAGCGGATGCCGTCACCGTCGAGCAATCGGTAGCAACTCCGATCGAGCAGCAGATGTCCGGCGTCGAAAACATGCTCTACATGCAGTCGACCAACGCCAATGACGGAACGCTCCTCCTGCAGGTCACCTTCGACATCGACAGCAACATCGACATCGATCAGGTGAACACGCAGAACAAGGTGGCCCAGGCGCAATCCTTCCTGCCGGCCGACGTAACGAATTACGGGCTCACCTACCAGCAGTCCACCGGTCTTCCGCTGCTCGGGATCTCGCTCTACTCGCCAAATCAGAGCTACGACCCGCTCTTCATCTCGAACTACGCGACCATCAACCTGACCGACGCCCTTTACCGCGTACGGGCCGTCGGCCAGGTCACACAATTCGGGGCCTCGGACTATTCGATGCGCATCTGGGTCAGGCCAGACAAGCTGGCCAAGCTCAGGCTGACCGTTCCCGACCTCGCGACTGCGATCCAGGCGCAGAACAACGTGAACCCATCGGGTCGCCTGGGCGCGGATCCGATTCCGCCCGGCCAGCAGTTCACCTATACGGTGCGGGCCCAGGGACGGCTCCTCAAAGCGGAGGAATTCGGCAACATCGTGGTGCGGCTCAACCCGGACGGATCGACGGTGCGGCTCAACGATGTCGCCCGCATCGAGCTGGGCGCGCTGACCTACAACCAGATCGGCCGGTTCGACGGAAAACCGGCGGTCGTTTTCGGAATCTATCAGACCCCTGGGTCGAACGCGCTCGCCGTCGCCAACGGGGTCAAGGCGAGGATGGCGGAGCTGAAGAAACGGTTTCCGCCCGACCTCGACTACGACATTTCCCTGGATACCACGGCGCCGGTCACGGAGGGCATCCGCGAGATCCTGATCACCCTCCTCGAGACCACGCTGCTGGTCGCGCTGGTCGTGTTTCTCTTCCTGCAAAGCTGGCGCGCCACCTTGATTCCGCTGATCGCCGTCCCGGTCTCGTTGATCGGAACGTTCGCCGTGTTCCCGATGCTCGGCTTCTCCGTCAACACGCTGTCGTTGTTCGGCCTGGTGCTCGCCATCGGGCTGGTGGTCGACGATGCGATCGTGGTGGTCGAGGCCGTCGAGCGCCATATCGAGGAGGGGCTCCCGCCAAAAGAAGCGACGCTTGCGGCCATGAAGGAAGTCACCGCGCCGGTCGTCAGCGTGGCCGTCATCCTCGCGGCCGTCTTCATTCCGATGGCGTTCCAGACCGGCATCACGGGACTCCTCAACAAACAATTCGCGCTCACCATCGCCGTCTCCGTCCTCATCTCCGCCTTCAACGCCCTGACGCTCTCGCCGGCGCTTTCGGCAATGCTCCTGCGTCCGCGGCAGGAGGCGAAAGGCCCGTTGGCCCGGTTCTTCGCCGGCTTCAATCGCTTGTTCGCGAGGGCGACCAACGGATACGTGAAAGGGTCGCACTTCCTGGTGCGCAAGGCGGTCGTCGGGATATCGATTCTCGTCGGATTCAGCGCCTTGGCGGTGCTCACCGCCCGGAAGGTTCCCGGGGGCTTCATCCCCGACGAGGACCAGGGCTACTTCTTCATGAACGTCCAGCTTCCCGACGCTTCCTCGATGGAGCGGACGAATGAAGTTTGCAGGAAGATCGACAAGATCCTCGCAGCCACACCCGAGGTCGCGTCCTACAACACCATCGTGGGCTTTTCGCTCTTGAGCTACAGCGCGGCGACCTACAGCGGTTTCTACTTCGTCTCGCTCAAGAAGTGGTCGCAGCGTCGGGGCGAGAAGCACACCGTCGAGGCGGTGGTCGGCCGCCTCAACCAGGAGCTCGCCGGCAAGATCAACGAGGCGATCGCCTTCGGCTTTCCGCCGCCCGCCATCCCTGGTCTGGGGACCTCGGGCGGCTTTTCCATGTGGCTCCAGGACCGCAGCGGCGCCGACGTCCAGTTCCTCGCAAAGAACCTGGATGCGTTCATGGCAGCCGCGAAGAAGCGCCCCGAGGTGGGATCGATCAACACGGTCTTTCGCGCCTCGGTGCCGCAGGTCTATGCCGACGTCGACCGCGACAAAGTCCTCAAGCAGGGGATCAGCTTGAGCAGCGTCTACCAGACCATGCAAGCGTTCATGGGCGGCAGCTTCGTCAACCTGTTCAACCGGTTCGGCCGCCAATGGAGGGTCTACTTGCAGGCAGAGGGCGACCAGCGCCAGAAGATCGGCGACATCTCCGGTTACTACGTACGCAACGGCGCCGGCCAGATGGTCCCTCTCTCGGCCTTCATTTCCACCAACCGAATCTTCGGTCCCGAGTTCACGAATCGCTTCAACCTGTTCCGCGCCGTCCAGCTCATCGGCAACCCCGCGCCCGGCTACAGCTCGGCCCAAGTCATGGCCGCGCTCGAGCAGGTGGCGAACGAAGTGCTGCCTCGCGAGATGAGCTTCGAGTGGGCGGACCTCTCCTACCAGCAGCAGAAGGCGGCCGGCGCGGGCGCCCAGACCTTCTTGCTCTCGCTGGTCTGCGTATTTCTCATCCTCGCCGCGCTCTATGAGAGCTGGTCGCTCCCGTTCAGCGTGCTGCTCTCCCTTCCCATCGCGGTGTTCGGCGGCCTCGCCGGCCTGCTCTTGCGAAAATACGAGCTGGACGTCTACAGCCAGATCGGGCTGGTGATGCTCGTCGGTCTGTCGGCGAAGAACGCCATCCTCATCGTCGAATTCGCCAAGGGAGAGCTCGAGAAGGGCCGACCGCTCCTGGAGGCCGCGCTGGAGGGCGCAAGGCTTCGCTTCCGACCCGTGCTGATGACGTCCTTCGCGTTCATCTTCGGCCTTCTGCCCCTCTGGGTCGCCGACGGCGCAGGCGCGGTTTCGAGGCGGATCCTGGGGACGGCGGTGATCACCGGCATGCTGGCGGCGACCGCGATCGCCATCTTCATCATTCCGATGCTGTTCGTGCTCGTCGAACGGTTGAGAGGAGCGCGGAAGCCACACGGCGAAAGCATGCCCCACGCGGCTCCCCAGAACGCAGGCGACGGCGGGGCAGTCCCGGCAGCGGCGCATACGCCGGAGTAAGGAGGCCTCGATGCCAGAGAGGCAGCTACGTCCCCCACTGCCACCCTTCGAGCGGGACACGGCAATCAAGAAGGTGCGGCTCGCTGAAGACGCCTGGAACAGCCGTGATCCGGAACGGGTGTCGCTTGGCTACACGGTCGACAGCGCGTGGCGCAATCGCGCTGAGTTCCTCACCGGACGTGAGGCCATCGTGCAGTTCTTGAGGCGCAAGTGGAACAGGGAGCTTGACTACCGCCTCATCAAGGAGCTCTGGGCCGCGCACGACAATCGCATCGCCGTTCGCTTCGCGTACGAATGGCACGACGACAGCGGTCACTGGTTCCGCTCGTACGGCAACGAAAACTGGGAGTTCGGCAGCGACGGACTGATGCAGCGCCGCCTGGCGAGCATCAACGATCTTCCCATCACCGAGGCCGAGCGGAAGTACTTCTGGCCGCTCGGTCGTCGTCCGGACGATCACCCCGGCCTGTCGGACCTCGGGCTCTGAACGCGACTCTACTTCGATTCCCGGCTCGTCACTTCGCGGTACCATCGAGGATGGTGCAGCCGCGCCCAGCTCTTCGTCACGGTCCCGCGCGTAATGGAGCTGAAGGTCCCCGGCTCCGCGGCGGTCCCCAGGTAGATGTGCCCGATGATCATCGCGAAGAACAAGCTGAACGCCACGTCGTGCAAGAGATAGCTCGCTTCGCGCAGCCGCTGGCCGAACTCGAGCGGAAACCACATCACCAGGCCGGTCGCGAGCAGACCGAGGGCGCCCAGCGCCGCCGCCCAGAAGAGCAGCTTCTGGCCCCCGTTGTACTTACCGACGTCGTGGTCGTCGTTGCGGTACTCGAAATATCGAAGCAGGCCTCGCGGCGTGAGGAACTCGCGGTCCGACGGAGTCAGCCTCATTTGCGAGACCCACTGCCGGAACATGAGCACCGAGGCAGCCGCGAACGCGACCCCCGCCCACGGGTGGAGCAAGCGGCAGACATCCAGGCCGCCGAACAGGCTCGCCAGGAAACCGAGGTAGGGCGTCCAGATGGGCAGCCCGGTGAACAGGCAGACGAAGAACGTCAGAGCGACGGTCCAATGGACCACGCGCGCTGACAGCCGTTCGCGGACGATCTGGTCGCCGACCACGACGTCCTCGGTGCTGCGGGCGCGTGCCACCGCGGCATCGCCCATGCCGTTCTGCGGCGTCCGATCGGAAAGCGCTAATCGTCTCATCGCGGCCCGTCTCCTTCCGTCTGCTCCGCGCCGCCGTTCCGTTTCCCGGGTTCGTCCTCCGGGTTTCCGCCGTCGTCCTTCGGCCTCTTCGGCCCGAAGGAGAGGTAATGCCCCACCATGGCGAAGAAGGAGGCGGCGATCGCGATGGCGCCGAGCGGCCGCAGCACGTTCTTCCACAGCCGCACGGCTCCCGGCACGTGGGGATCCTTCGGCAGGCCGTACCACTCCGGGTGATCGCCGTGGGCCAGCACCGTGATCACGGTCGTCCCGCCCACGCCGGGCGGGTCGTAGAGCGCCGCCTGGGCAAAGCCGCTCTTCTGGAGCTGCCCGACGCGGGCGTTCCCGAGCGCCACCATGTCCGTCTTGTCGCCGAAGTGCAGGCAACCGGTGGGGCACGACTTGACGCAGGCCGGCTCCAGGCCGACCTGCACGCGGTCGACGCACAAGGTGCACTTCGCCATCTTGTCCGTGGTTGCCGAGTAGCGCGGAACGTCGAACGGGCACCCGGTCTCGCACATCTTGCAGCCGATGCACGCCTCGGGATTCACGTCCACGATGCCGTTCTGGTACTGCACGATCGCGCCGGGCGCGGGGCAGGCCTTCAGGCAGCCCGGATCCCCGCAGTGCATGCAGCCGTCCTTGCGCATGAGCCACGAGAAGATCCCCTTCGCGTCCATCTCCCGGAACTGGATCAAGTTCCAGTAGTTGGCGTCGAGGCTCGGCATCGTTTGGTACGTGCCCACCTGCTGCGTCGGCAGGACGTGGAGATCGTTCCACTCCTGGCAGGCCACTTCGCATGCCTTGCAGCCGATGCAAGTGGAAGTGTCGATGTACTTGGAGACGACCTTCAGGTTGCGAAGCTCCGTCGAGGAGCCCCAAACGCTGGCCGACGACTGCCGGACCTCCAGGCCGTCGGCGGTCATGACACCCTCGAAGCCGCCTCTCGAGCTTCACCAGGAAGGTCTTGAACTCGGGCGTCCAGGTGTTGGGATCCATGGCCGACGGCGTGAGAAAGTTGGCCAGCGGGCCGACGTGCCTGGGGTCGCCCTCGTACCCCCAATGCAGCGGGAATCCGATGTGCCAGATGGTCTTCCCATCCACCGTCATCTTTCCCAGCCGCCGGGTCACCATGGCCACTCCCTCGATGGCGCCGCGCGCCGAGGTGACCCTGGCCCGCTCGCCGTTGGCGATCCCTTTCTCCTTGGCGAGCTCCTCGGGGATCTCGATGAAGAACCCCGGCTGGAGCTGGTTCAAGACGCCGGTGTGGTGCGTCCAGTAGTGGTACATCTCCGTCAGCCGGTACGTGCTGCAGACCACGGGGAACTGATCCCGGTTGCCGTACACGTCCTTGTCGGAGCTGAACTTCTTGATGACCGGGCTGGAGGTCACCTTGGGGTGCAGCGGGTTCTCGACCGCCGCCTCGACGGCCTCGTAGTGCTCCGGGAACGGGCCGTCGTTCAGCACGGGCGCGTAGAGGCGTCCGACGCCCTCCGGAAGCATGATGAAGGCGCCGTACTGGCCCGGCGGCGAGTCGGGCGGGAAGTCAGGCACGTCGCCCACCCACTTCGTCCCGTTCCACGCGATGCCCGGGCGGGACGGGTCCCACGGCCTGCCTTGCGCGTCGGCCGAGGCGCGGTTGTACATGATGCGCCGATTGGCGGGCCACGAGAACGTCCACTCAGGGTACATGCCCAACCCGGTCGGATCGTCGGTGCCCCTGCGCGCCGCGTTGTTGCCAGCCTCGGTGTAGACGCCGGAGTAGATCCAGTTTCCGCAGCTGGTCGAGCCGTCATCATGCAGTTGCGCGAAACCGTCGAGCTGCTGCCCAGCGGCCCGGATCACCTTGCCGTCCTTGTCCTTCAGATCGGTGACCGCCTTGCCGTTGATCTCCTTCAGCACCTCGCCCAGGTCCGGATTGATCGGATTGCTGTAGTTCCAGGTTGGGTTCAAGACCTGCTCCGGGAGTGCCCCACCTTCCTTCCGATAAAGCTCGCGCACGGCCAGCAGGATGCGAGAGATGACCTCCTGGTCCGTCTTCGCGTCGCCGGGCGCGTCGATCGCCTTCCACTTCCACTGGATCTGCCGCGCCGAGTTGGTGAAGCTGCCGTCCGTCTCCGCGAATCCGCCGCAAGGAAGCTGGAACACTTCGGTCTGGATTTGCGACGTCGCGGGTCCGCCGTACTCCTTGGGCGCCTTCCAGAAGGTCGCGGTCTCGATCTGGTAATTCTCGCCGACCACCATCCACTTGAGCTTGGCGAGCGCGTTGATCATCTTCGAGGAGTTGGGGCCGACGGCGACCGGGTTGAAGCCGAAGGTGAGCAGCCCCTCCGGCCCCGGCTCGGTGCCGCCCGCGCGCTGCGACTTGCCGCGATACATGTCGTCGTAGATATAGAGCCAGGAATGGTTGCCGTCCGTCTTGGGCAGCCACTGGTATCCCCAGTCGTTCTCCTTGGTCGCGGCCTTGCCGTAGAGGGCCTTGAGGAGGCTGACCATGAACTTGGGATAGTTCGAATAGTAGTTCACGCTCGCCCACGCCTGGTTGTTCAGCGTGGTCGGCGTGACTCCCTTCAGGTAGGTCTGCAGATCGGTGAGATCGGCCCGCGGCGTCGCCAGGTAACCGGGCAGGATCTCGAACGTGCCGCCGATGTCGGTCGCGCCCTGGATGTTGGAGTGGCCGCGCAGCGCGTTGACGCCGCCACCCGGCCGGCCCACGTTGCCCAGCAAGAGCTGCAGCGTGGCCGCGGTGCGGATGATCTGCACGCCGACGGAATGCTGCGTCCAGCCCAGCGCATAGGTGATCGTGCCCACCCGCTGCGCGTTGCCCGTCGAGGTGACCACCTGGGCCACCTCGAGGAACTTGTCCTTGGGGGTTCCGCAGATCCTCTCCACCATCTCCGGCGTGTACCGGTCGACGTGCTTCTTGAGGAGCTGGAGGGTGCAGCGCGGGTGCTGCATGGTTGGATCGACCTGGTACCCGTTCGTCTTCGGGTCGGGCTGATAGGCCCAGGCCGACTTGTCGTATTCGCCCTTCGCCGGATCGAATCCGGAGAAGAGGCCCTCCTCGAACTTGAATTTCTCGCCGACGATGTACGGCCCCGCGGTATGGATCCGGACGTACTCCTCGTGGTAGCGGCCGGTGCTCAACGCGTACCGGATGATGCCGTTCAGGAATGCAATGTCGGTCCCCGGGCGGATCGGCGCGTAGACGTCCGCCGTTGCCGCGGTGCGGGTGAAGCGCGGATCCACGGCCACCAGCTTCGCGTTGCGGGTCTTCTTCGCCTCGATGAACCATTTGAATCCGCAGGGGTGGTTCTCGGCGGGATTGCCGCCCATGGCCAGGATGACGTCAGCGTTCTTGATGTCGACCCAGCCGTTGGTCATCGCCCCGCGGCCGAACGTGGCGGCCAGACTGGCCACCGTGGGACCGTGTCAAACCCTTGCCTGGCTGTCGCGGTACACCACGCCCAGCGCGCTCATCATCTTCCATTGCAGGTAGTTGAACTCGTTGGTGTCGGTGCACCCGCCGACCATGGCGATGCCCGGGGTGCGGTTCACCACCTGTCCCCTCGCGTTCCTGGCTACGAAGGTACGGTCGCGCGTGGTCTTGATGTGCCGCGCGATCTGCTGGATGGCGTCGTCCCAAGAGATGTCTTCCCAGCGATCCGACCCCGGTCGGCGGACCTTGGGCGTACGTATCCGGTTCGGGTTGTCGATGTCGTACTTGAGCGTCGCGCCCTTCGGACAGAGCGTGCCGCGGTTGATCGGGCTGTCCGGATCGCCCTCGACGTGCACCACGGTCGGCGTGACGTTCTTCGCCTTGTCGCCGAGGGTGTGGACGATCACTCCGCACGCGACGGCGCAGTACGGGCAGATGCTCCGGGTCTGGGTGGTTCGCGCGATCTTGAACTGCCGCATCTCCGCTCGCGCCCGGGACAGGTCGAATCCGATTCCGACGCCCGCGCCCGCGACCGCCGCGCCTTTCAAGAAAGTCCGCCGTTTCATCGAGCCTCCGCGTTTCGGGGCCGAGCCGACGAGGTGTCTCTTTCACGGTCCGTGCCGATCTGGGATGGCTCTGGACCGGAGCGTACGGTCGTCGAACGCGCGGGCGAGCGTTGCACGGTTCCTCGACATGCCTGTCGAGAACGGATCAACGCGCTCGTTCGACGGCCGGACTGGCGAGCGGCACCCGCCGACCCAGGAACCGATCAGCTCGAGCGTCCCAACCGGGGGGTGCAGACAGGCGCGGAGGCGAAGAGACGCTGGCGCGAAGATTGCACAAACGCGGCGTCGTCGAACAACTGACGCGTATGGAAACGCGACCGAGTCAGAAGGTCCCTAGCATGCCCGCTCGCTTCTGCGCCCTGTCGCTGCTGCTGTGCTTCGGGCGCGCTGCGGCAGCGACCCGCACGTTCGTGATCGACTCGAACGCGAGCACCGTTCGCATCCACGTGGAGATCCTCATCGATGCGACGTCGCTCACCGTCGGAGGCGATCTGTCGCTGCACGGCGTGGTACGGCCGATCGTCGTACCGGTCCAGATCCAGCTGCGGGGCGACGCGCTGACGTGCATGGGCAAGCTGGTGGTGAAGCAGACCGACTTCGGGATCGAGCCGACGGCGGCTGGGGGCGGGCTGGTCAAGGTAGAGGACGAGGTGACGGTGACGTTCGGGATCATTTCACGAGCGGGAGGATCCTGAATGGTTGGGCCGGCCCCTCGAGCAGGGGCACGGATGGCAGTGGCGATAGCGGCCTCGCTCGCGCTCAGTGCGGTATCCTCGGTGTGAAAGGCGTGCGTATCGGCAGGGAGGTCATCGATGGAAACGAACGACCGTTCCGTGCAGTTTGCCGGGGGCATCCTCGGCCGGCAGCGTCACGTTTGCGCCTTCTTCAACGGCATCGACGAGGAGCACAGGGTACTTCGCTCCTTCATCAGAGACGGCCTCGACGGGGGAGAACGAGCTTTCCACATCGTGGATCCCGAGCTACGGGAGGAACATCTGAAACGGCTCGCGGAAGCGGGCATCGATGTGGAGCGGGTGATGGGTACGGGCCAGTTGGAGGTGCGGCCGTGGCAGGACGCCTACCTTCGCGGAGGTCGCTTCGATCAGGACGCCATGCTGGCCTTGCTCGAAGAAATTCTCCAATCGGGCGCGGCAGGAGGGTACCCGCTCACGCGGCTGCTGGCGCACATGGAATGGGCGCTGCTCGACAAGCCGGGCGTCGATGACTTGCTCGAATACGAGACTCGCATCAACTACCTCCTTCCGAAGTACGAGGATCCGGTGATCTGTACGTACGACCTGACGAGAGTTCGGTCTACCGTGGCGATGGACATCATGCGGACGCACCCGGTCGTGATCATGGGCGGGTTGCTGCACGACAATCCGTTCTTCGTTCCTCCTGACCAGTTCCTCCTCGAGATACGGGAGCGACGGGTAGATCGGCGAGAGCGCGAGCATGGCGAGCCGAATGTACATCGAACCCAATGCTGAGATCTTCCGGCTGCGAACGGCGCTCAGGGATCTGGTGGCAGTGTCCACCATCCCGGTGGCGTGGCTAGGGAGGGAACCTTCCGACATAGCCGCCGGCGTTGCCGACGTGTTGAGTGGATCGTTGTGCCTCGATTTCGCTTTCGTCCGCTTGTGCGATCCCGCGGGTGGTGTCGCAGTCGAATTGACGCGGGGGAACGCGTGGAAGGCGTTTCCGGAATGGCTGCAACGGCACCTCGCCACAGTCGGCAAGTTGTCGCGCAAGGAAATCATTCCCGAAGTCGGCGACGGAGCGGAGCGGTGCCGGGGTCTTGTCGTTCCCATCGGTGTCAACGCGGAAGGCGGTCTGGTCGCTGCGGCGTGTGGTCGCCCCGACTTTCCCAGCGAGGTCGACCAGATGCTGCTTTCGATGGCTGCGAACCACGCCGCAACCGCATTTCAGAGCGCGCGAGTGGAGCAAGGCCTTCGTCGAGCCCGCAGCGAGCTCGAGACGAAGGTGGCGGAACGGACGGTAGAATTGCGGCGGGCCACCGGCGAATTGCAAACGATTCTGGATGCCTCGCCGGTCGGCATTGCGCTGTTCGGCAGGGATCAGGTCGTCCAGCGCTGCAATCCGGCATTCGAGCGCATCGTCGGATGGAGAGCCGACCAGATCGCAGGGCGCCGCGTCTCGGTTCTCAAGACCAGTCAGGACCAGGCGTTTGTCCTGCCAGAAAAGCCGCACGCCGACGAGGCATTCGCGAGGGTCGAAACCCGCCTGGTTCGCAAGGATGGGTCGGAATTCGAGGCCGCTGTCTCCTGCGCACCCTTGCAGGATGAGGCGGGAAGCCCTGCCGGATTCGTCGGAACGATTGAAGACGTCAGCGAGCGCAAGCGGGCCGACGACGACCGCGAGCGGCTGCTGAGAAACGAGCGGAGGGCCCTCGCCGAGGCCATGGCCGCGCAGCAACGGTTCCGCGACCTGGTCAACTCGGTCGAGGGGATCGTTTGGGAAGCGGATGCGCCGACCTTCCAGTTTGCGTTCGTCAGCAATCAAGCAGAGCGCATCCTCGGCTACCCGGTGGAGCGCTGGTTGTCCGAACCGACATTCTGGACGGATCACCTTCACCCGAATGACCGCGAGTGGGCGGTGCGGTTCTGCGAAGAGGCGGTCGGCGACAAGCGCGACCACGACTTCGAATATCGCATGATCGCTGCCGACGGACGCGTCGTCTGGGTGCGAGACCTGGTGACCGTGGTGGTGCAAGGAGATCGCGCAACCCGGTTGCGCGGGGTCATGGTCGACATCACCGAACGCAAGCGGGCCGAGGAGGAACGCCACGCCCATCTGTGGTTCTTCGAAAGCATGGACAGGATCAACCGGGCGATCCAAGGCACGAACGTCCTCGAGCAGATGATGAGCGACGTGCTCGACGAGGTGCTTTCCATCTTCGATTGCGACCGAGCGTGGCTGTTCCATCCCTGCGACCCGGAGGCCGAATCGTGGCAAGTGCCGATGGAGCGTACCCGGCCGGAGTTCCCCGGCGTCCTCGCCCTCGGGCGTGAGATGCCCATGCACTCCGACGTCGTCGAACTGTTCCGAGCGATGAAGGCTTCCAGCGCTCCTGTGCAATTCGGTCCGGGCTCGGAAAATCCCTTGCCGGCAGGGGTGGCGAAGCGTTTCAGCATACAGTCCCAGATTTCAATGGCCGTGCACCCCAAGGCGGACGAGCCCTACGTATTCGGGCTGCACCAGTGCTCCCATCCGCGGGTCTGGACGCCGCAGGAGGAGCGGCTGTTCCAGGAGATCGGCCGAAGACTGGCCGATGCCGTCACGTCACTATTGATGCTTCGCAACCTGCGAGAAAGCGAGGCCAGACTGGAGGAAGCCCAGCGCATCGCGCATGTCGGCCACTGGGAACGCCACCTCGAGGTAGACCGGATCGACTGGTCGGACGAAACCTACCGCATCTTCGGGCTGGCGCCGCAGGAGCGCACCATCGACTTTGCCGGATTGCAGCAGCTCATCCATCCGGAAGATCGGCAGATGATGCTCGGGGCAGTGGCGCAGACGCTGCAGGGCGACCCCCGCTACGACGTGGAGTACCGTGTGGTGCGGCCCAATGGCGAGGAGCGGATCGTCCGCAGCCAGGGCGTGGTGAGGAGAAACGAGTCGGGCCCGCCACCTCGCATGTTCGGCACCATTCAGGACATCACCGAACAGAAGCGGGCAGAGGCGGAGGTGCGCGAGAGCGAACGTCGTTACCGCTATATTTTCCAATCCACCGGGGTATCGATCTGGGAGCAGGACTTCTCCCAGGTCAAGGATGCGATCGACGATCTGAAGGCCACCGGTGTGCGCGATTTCCGGGAGTACTTTGCCGCGCATCCGGAATTCGTCGCGCGGGCCATCGCGACGGTGAGGATCGTCGACGTCAACGACGCGACCCTCGGGTTGTTGGCGGCGGAGAGCAAGGATGAGCTTCTGGTATCCCTGCGCAAGGTATTCTTGCCCGAGACGGTCGAAGTGTTCGTGGGGGAGCTGATCGCCATCGCGGAGGGCCGGACGTCCTTCGAGGCCGAGATAGTCCTCCAGAGCCTCAAGGGCGAGAGGCTGACCGCACTGCTCACGCTCACGTTGCCGCCGCCTCCCGGTCGATTCGACAGCGTGCTCGTCACGCTCATGGACATCACCGAGCGCAAGCGGGCGGAATACCTGACCGGGCAAGTGTTCGAGAGCTTGCCCGATCGCGTATCCATCGTCGGAAGAGATTACCGATATCGACGGGTGAACCCGGTCTTCGAGCGGAATTGGAGAATGCCGGCCGAGAAGCTGGTGGGGATGCACATCGCCGACCTCCTCGGCACGGATTCCTTCGAGCAGAAGATCAAGCCGAACCTGGACCGATGCTTCGCGGGAGAAGACGTCAGCTACGCAGAGTGGTTCCCCGCCCCTCTCGGCCGCCAATACATGGCGCTGAGCTATTCGCCCCTGCGGCCGGACTCCGACCGGGTGGAGGCTGCGCTGGTGATCGCCCGCGACCTCACTGACCACATGCTCGCGTCGGAGGCGTTGCGGCAGGCTCACGCGGACCTCGCGCACTTCAGCCGGGTGACCACCATGGGCGAGCTGACTGCTTCGCTGGCGCACGAGATCAACCAGCCGATCGCTGCCGCAGTCACGAATGCCAATGCCTGTCTGCGCTGGCTGACGCGCGCTCACCCGGACGTCGAAGAGGCGTGCGAGGCTGCCTCGAGGATGGTGAAAGACGGGAAGCGTGCTGCCGACATCATCAGCCGGATCCGCTTGCTGTTCAAGAAGGGCGCCACGCCACGCGAGCCGGTGGACGTCAACGAAGTGATCCAGGAAATGATCGTCCTGCTCCGCAGCGAGGCCACCCGATACTCGGTGCCGATCCGCGCCGAGCTTGCCGCGGGGCTTCCCAAGGTCAAAGCAGATCGCGTGCAACTGCAGCAGGTGTTCATGAACCTCATGCTCAATGGCATCGACGCCATGAAAGGCGCCGGCGCGGCAGGTGAACTGACCGTCAGGTCGGAGCGAGGCTCGAATGGTCAACTGCTGATCTCGGTCAGCGATACCGGCGTGGGACTGCCGCCGCAGGAGGCGGACCTCATCTTCAACGCATTCTTCACCACCAAGCCCACCGGTACCGGCATGGGGCTGCCGATCAGCCGATCCATCATCGAATCGCACGGCGGCCGGTTGTGGGCTGCCGCCAACTCCGGGCGGGGCGCAACCTTCCAATTTACCCTGCCCAGCGAAGTCGAGCCGCGCCAATGACCTCCGCGGGCGCTCCCATCGTGTTCATCATCGATGACGACGCCGACGTGCGTCTGTCGATACAGGGCTTGTTGAAATCGGTAGGGTTGCGGTCCCAGTCCTTCGAGAACCCTCGCGAGTTCCTCCGCAGCCCCCGCTCGGACGGTCCGAGCTGCCTGATCCTGGACGTGAGGCTCCCTGGCGTCAGCGGCCTCGACGTCCAGCACCAGTTGGCCGAGGCGGGCGTCCGGCTTCCCATCATCTTCATCACCGGTCATGGCGACATTCCCATGACCGTGAAGGCCATGAAATCGGGTGCGGTGGAGTTTCTCACCAAGCCGTTCAGGGACCAGGACCTCTTGGATGCCATTCAGCAGGCGCTGGATCTCGACCGTATCGCGCGCCAACGGCAGGAGGAGCTTGCGGAGCTGCACAAGCGGTACGGCATGCTGACCGCACGCGAGCGCGAGGTCATGGGCCTGGTGACCTCGGGCATGTTGAACAAGCAGGTCGCCTCGGATCTCGGGGCCAGCGAAATCACCGTGAAGGTACATCGCGGTCAAGTGATGCGTAAAATGCAGGCCGGGTCGCTCGCCGAATTGGTCAAAATGGCGGAAAAGCTCAAGCCTCCGCCAGACAAGTAGCTCCCCTCCCCATCCTCCGGGAGGATCACAGGCGCTATACCAATGGACTATGGACAGTCTGCGCCGCGGCTCCTACGGTTTCGCTCACACAACAGGAGATGCAGCGATGACCATCAAGAGCAAACTGATACCGTTCTTCTCGGCGGGCATTCTCGTCTCGTCCGTTGCGGCACGTGCCCAGACGGCGACCAACCCGGACAGTAGCTCGTCCGCGGACGGGATGCAGTCGGCGCCCCCCACTGGAAGCTCGACCGGTCCGACCGGTGACACGTTGCCGGCGGCTCCGAGCACCCCGGACCCGTCGTCCAGCGACTCCGCGAGCACGCCCGGCGCGAGCGGCTACGGAACGACGACTTCGCCTCAGGCGAACAGCCCGAGCAGCACGGATTCGTCCAGCACGGATTCGTCCAGCGCAGGCATGTCGCCGGACGCGGGCACGAGCCCGAACTAGATCGTCGCTGGGGCCGTCCGCACCTTCGGGACGGCCCGGCGTTCTCGAACGCCCCCGCCCGTACTTCCTCTGGCTGATCAGCGAGGAACGATGGAACAGCACATGGACGCCGTCGAGTCCCCGGGGGTCCGGGATGTGTCCGCGCTGGCGGTGGATTGTGCGGGGCTCGGGGTCTGGGAGATCGTCGCCGCGACCGCCACCTGGCACTGCTCGCCGCGCTGCAAGGAGCTGCTCGGAGTGGCCGAGGACGGCGAACCCTTGGCTGCGCTTTCAGAGGAGGACCGCAGACGCTTCAGCGAGGCGATCGCGCGCGCGATGCGCGGCGGGGAGTATCGTCTCGAGCTTCGAGCAGGGGAGCGTTGGCTCTCGGCGATCGGTCGGATCGTCCGCGATGGGCGCGGGCCAGCAAGCATCGTGGGCACGCTCCAGGACATCACCGCGCAGAAGGTAGCGCTCGAGGAGCGGGAGCTCCGGCTCGGCGAGGTGGCACACGACCTCTTGAACCCACTCTCCGCCATCCGCCTCGGCATCCATATCGTCCGCCAGGGCGGACCCAAAGCGCCGGAAATGCTCTCACGCATCGACGCGCTGATCGGCGCGGTGGAGCGCATCGTCACCGATCTGCTGGATTTCAGTCGGTGGCGCCTGGGGGCTCCCGAGCAAGCGGTCGTGGCCCTCGCCGACGTCTGCCGATCCGTGATCGCGGACGCCTCGATCGTGTACCCCGGCCGCGACATCGTGCTCGACGTGCACGACGACCCCGTCGGGGACTGGGACGGCGAACGGCTCCGGCAGGTCGTCCGCAACCTGGTCGGGAACGCGGTGCAACACGGTGAACCCGATACGCCCGTCGAGATTTCGTTGGTCGAGTTCGGCGACCGGGCGGTGCTCTCTGTCGTCAACCGCGGGCCGCCGGTCCCCGACGAGCTCCGGCCGCACCTGTTCGAGCCCTTTCGACGTGGTACCACGAAAGGCACCGGTGTGGGCCTCGGTCTCTACATCGTGAAGCGCATCGTCGAAGCGCACGGCGGATCCGTCGAGATGAGCAGTACCGAGGCGAAGACGGTCTTTCGGGTCGCGCTGCCGAAGGGATGACGACCGAGAACGTCGTCGCTCGACCTCAGGCTGGGCCGAGGTGTTCACGTATCAGCCGATCTCCAGGCTTTACGGCGCGGCTGCTGGCTTGCTTTCCGCCTGCCCGCCTTGCCGGGCGACGACCCCCCGCCGGATCGCCTCCACGTCGGCGTCGATGTCCACGCGGTCGCCCACCATCACGCCGCCGCTCTCGAGCGCGACGTTCCAGGTCAGCCCGAAGTCCTTGCGGTTGATGGAGGTGCTGGTGGAGAAGGCCGCCCGCACGTTTCCATAGGGATCCGCCGCGCGCCCGGCGTACTCCACCTGGAGCGGAACCTCGCGCGTCACGCCACGGATGGTGAGGTCGCCGACGACGTTGAAGTGACTCTCGTCGACGCGCTCGATTCGCTTGGTCCGGTACGTGATGTTCGGGTAGTCGGCGACGTCGAGGAAGTTCGCCGATCTGAGGTCGGCGTCCCTCGGCTCGAGGCCGGTGTCGATGCTGGAGGCGTCGATGACGACCTCCGCGGTGGATTCCTCCGGATGCTCCTCGTCCATGAGGATGGTCCCTCCCCAGCGCGTGAAGCGGCCGCGCACTTTGGAGATCATCAGGTGCCGCACCGAGAACTGGATTCCCGAGTGGCCCGGGTCGATCTCGTATCGTTCGAGCACCATCTCGCCAGCTCCTATCCCCCTCCTTTGAACCCTCGCGAGCAAGAGAAGGGACGAGGGATCCGTTTCGCAACCCGGTGGCTACGTATCTCGCTGTCCGTTGACCGCGGATGAAAGGAGCCGGCGATCCGCGCGCTCACTCCTCGGTCGCGGGGCGGCTGAGTGGTCGTCCTCGTCGTTCTCGAGGATGCCCGCGGCGAACCAGCGGCCTGCAGGGTTGGCGATCAGGAGCACCGGCGTGGCGCAGGGGCTCGGCGGCGCCGGGGTGACCAAGTCGTCAATGCGGAAAATCACCGTTGGCCGCGAGCGCCACGGCGGCCTGATGACGGAGCCGTGATGGCAGCACGTATCGGGTTGGCCTGGAGGATCCCCTGTCCGGAGGTGGAACGCCGATCCCGCTTCCGGACGGCCCCTGGGGATAGCCTCCTCTCGAATACATGGCACGGATCTCGCTGCCGATACGCCCATGGACGAGCTGCGTCAGGATCTCCGAGGCGCGCTGCGGCTGCTGCTGCACAGCCCTGCTTTCGCTGCCGTGGTGGTCCTCACGCTGGCGGTGGCCATCGGGGCGACCACCAGCGTGTTCAGCGTCGTCCGGGGCCTCTTGCTCAGGCCCTTGCCCTACCGCGAGCCCGGAAGCCTGGTGCGGTTCTACGCGTCCTGGCGCCAGGTCCACGGAACGGTCTCGCTGGCCGAATACCGCCACGACCACGAAAACCTCTCCAGGATGAGCGGGGTCGCAGCCTGGGGATACGGCAGCGGGAACCTGGCCGGCGCCGGAGAGCCCGAGCACATCCTGATCGGCCGTGCGACCAGCTCGCTCCTGCCGGTGCTGGGCGTGCAGCCCAGGTTCGGGCGTTGGTTCACCAGCGACGAGGAGGAGCCCGGCCGCGGGAGGGTGATCGTCCTGGGCCGGGCGCTCTGGCAGCGGCGCTTCGGCGGGGACCCGGGCGCGGTGGGCCGCACCGTGGACATCTCCGGGCATCCCTTCCTGGTCATCGGCGTGCTGGCGGACGACCTGGAGCTCCCCGAAAAGTTCGACGCATGGGCCCCGCTTCGCTTTCCCGCCGACCAGCTCACTCCGCAGAGCCGCGCCAATCATTTCCTACGCGTGATCGGGCGGCTCGCCCGCGGGGCCACGCTGGCCGACGCGCGTGTAGAGATGGCGGTGGTCTCGGCGCGGCTGCGGGCGGCGTTCCCAGCGGTCTATCCGGCCGACGCCGGGTTCGAGATGACCGCCGTCCCGCTCCTCGATCAGATGGTCGGCGGCGTGCGGACCATGCTGTGGATGCTCTTTGGCGCGGTCGTGCTGGTCCTCTTGATGGCCTGCGCCAACGTGGGAAACCTGCTCCTGGCGCGAGCCACCGCGCGCGAGCGCGAGCTGGCGGTGCGCGCCGCGCTGGGCGCCGGCCGTTGGCGGCTGGTGCGGCAGATGATGGTGGAGAGCATCTTCCTGGCGCTGCTGGGCGGCGCGCTGGGGTTCTTGATCGCGGTGTGGGGCGTCGACCTGCTCCTGGCGGCTGGGCCGGCCGATCTGCCCAGGGCGCGAGAGGTGCGCGTCGATGGAGCGGTGCTGGCGTTCGCGCTGGGCGCCTCGTTCTCGAGCGGAATCCTCTTCGGACTGCTTCCGGCGCTGACCACCACCCAGGCGAAGCTGCATGATTCCTTGCGAGGCGGGAGCGCCTCGGCTGCCCCGCGCCCGCGCCGGCTGCGGCGCGCGCTCGTCGCCGCCGACGTTGCCCTGGCCCTGGTGCTCGTCTCCGGCGCCGCGTTGCTCCTGCGCAGCTTCGGCAACGTGGTGAGCATGGATCCCGGGTTCCGGCCGCACGGCGCGGTCGCATTCAACGTGTCGCTGCCGGGCGGATTCCCGGACGACGACCAGCGCTACCGGACCCTCTTCCGGTCCGTCACGCAGCGGCTCCGCGAGCTTCCCGGCGCGACCGCGGCGGGCGGCGTGGACTACGCGCCGCTGAGCGGGGTCCCCACCGACCAGGTCTTCGAGGTCGAGGGGCGCCCGGTGCCCGCCGGCGCCCAGCCGCCGGACGAGGAGAACCGCACGGTCACGCCCGGCTGGTTCGAAGCGATGGGCATTCCACTCCTGCGCGGGCGCACCCCGCAAGAAACCGACGCGGCCGACAAGGCGCCGGTGGTCGTCATCAATCAGTCGTTCGCCCGAAAATACTGGCCCGCCGGCGACCCTCTGGGGCAGCGGCTCCGCCTGCGTGGCGACCCGCGCTGGTGGGCGGTGGTGGGGGTAGTGGGCGACGTGCGCGAGTTCGGCCTCGATGCGGAGATGCACCCGATCATGTATTTCCCCTTGGACCAGCTTCCCACCAACACGCTGACGCTGGTGGTGCGCTCGAGCGCGCCGGCGCGCGAGGTGCTGCGAGGCGCGCAGCACGTACTGTCGGCCGTCGATCCGCGCCTGCCCGCCTACCAGGCTCAGCCGCTGAGCGAGACGCTTTCGGCTTCCCTCGCGCAGCGCCGCTTCGCTTTGAAGCTCCTGCAGGGATTCGCGGCGCTCGCCTTGCTGCTCGCTGGATTGGGGCTTTACGGCGTCCTGGCCTACGCCGTGACCCAGCGTACCCGCGAGATCGGCGTGCGCATGGCGCTGGGGGCGCGGCCGGCGCAGGCGCTCGCGCTGGTCGCGCGGGAGAGCGCTGCGGTCGTGGGTGCGGGGCTTTTGCTGGGTTCCGCCGGCGCGCTGGCCTCGGCCCGGTTCTTCGCGGGGCTCCTGTTCGGCGTTGGACCCGCGGATCCGCCGGCGCTGCTGGCGGCGGTGTTGGTCCTGGGCACGATTTCATTGGCGGCGACCTTGGTGCCCGCGCGGCGGGCAGCGCTGGTGGACCCGGCCGTGGCGCTCCGCGCCGAGTGACTCGGAAGCGCCTGAAGCAGCTGCCCATGCCGGCGGGTCGATCCGGAGCTGGCGCGCACGTGCGCTGCCGCCGTCAGCCGAAACGGACGGCGAGGAGGGCTTCCCTCGCCGCCGTCCCGAGGTGATTACTGCGCGGGCTGGGTGATGGCGTTGTTGTCCAGCGCGACCTGGCTCTGCGCCAGCGCCCTACCATTCATGCTTGCGCCCGTCTGGAGGGTGATGGCGGTCTTGGACAGGATGATCCCCTCGAAATGGGAGGTCGCACCAAGCGTCGCGTGACCGGCGACCTGCCAGAAAATGTTCTTCGCCTGCGCGCCGCCGCTCAGCGTGACGTTCTTGGCCGCGGCGATGGAGAGATCGCCGCTGGTCTGGAAGATCCAGACGTCGTTGGCGCCACCCGCGATGGTCACGTTGGTCGGAATGGTGACGGTGCTCGTCCACTTGTAGAGCCCCGGCGCAAGCGTCAGCCCGCCGAGGTTCCCGGTGCCCAGCTCGAGGAAGTCAGGCGTGGAACGTCCGGCGGCGTCGGTGTACGCAGTCTCCATGCTGCCGATGGCGGTGGTCAGGTTGGATGGAGACGGAACGGCGTAGTTGGCCGCGTAGACCTTCCCGACCACCGAGCTCGAGCTGGAGAACACGTTCGTGCTGTCAGCCACCAACGAGAAACCGGTGATGAAGCTCGCAGCGGCAGGACTCAGTCCAAGGTCGCCGGTCACCGTGGAACCGGTCACGTTGGAGATTCCCGTCTTCGCCAGGATCGCATAGCTGCCGGCTGCTCCGAGGGCTCCCGCGGATCCGAGTGACACTGGCGCCGGACCTGCCCCGTTCGGGTTGCGCTGGTTTGCGCTCGCGCTGTCGCTCCCGCATCCGGCCAGAAGGACGACCAGGAAGAGCGCGGTGAAACCTGCCTTCAATCGGATTGGAGCGGTCATCGTCGATACTCCTCATGTTTACGATGGTGATTGTCACCATCGTGATCGTCGTCGTCGTCGCATTCATCGCGTCCGTGTTTCTTGTCCTTGCCCTTGCCCTTGCCCTCGCACTCGCACTTGCACTTGTCTCTGTCCTTGCAAGACGCGGGCGGAGAAGCGTTGCCGATCGCGCAAGAAGTGACGGCGGCGGTGCCCGTGATCGTCACCGCGGCCTTCGCGAACGCATCGCCGTTGAAGGTTCCGCGGGTCAGGCTGATGGCCGCACCCGCGAGAATCGTTCCCACGAACTTCGAATCCGTCATCGTCGCGGCTTGGGCAACCCACCAGTAGACGTTGTTGCAGGGCGGGGTGCCGCTGGGCGTGACCACCGAGAACCGGGTGCCCGTCAGGGCGCCGGTCCCGAGGGTCCCGACCTTGAAGATCCAGAGCCCGTTCGCGGGCCCGGAAAGCGTCAACACGGCGTCCGTAAACGTCGCTGCCGCGTCGACACAGTAGACACCGGGTGAAAGTGTCTGGCTATCGAAGGTCGTCAACGTGCGGTCGCACGCCAGCGCCCTGAACTTGTCGTACGCGATGAAGAAGTCTCTGTTGGCCTGCACCGCAGTTGCGTTGCCGGCGTTGATCGTCCCTGTCACCGGACAGCTCGTCTGCGTGATTGCAGTACCGGGGGACACGCCTACGTTTCCGGTGACGGTGCCGTTGGTGCAGGTCACCGCCGTACCGGCGAGGACCGCGAAGCTTCCCGCCACACCGACCGAGGGCGCCGCCGCAACGAGCGAGGTCGCGGACGATGCGCCGCTCATCAGGGCCGCCTCGCTCGAGGTCAGGGAGGCGGCGGAGGAAGGCGTGCATGCCAGAAGAGATGCGGCCAGCGGGATGAGGTAAGCGAGCCGTGCGTTGAGGCGTATCATTAACGTGCTCCAGGTTAGGGGTTGGATGTGCCTCGCGGAGCACAAGGCCCGGCAGGCACACCATCTGCCGGGCCTCATGGTTCACGCGCCCGGTGGAGAAGTCCCGCCGGGCGCGCTCAACCTCGCCGGTACCTTACTGAGGCACGGTAATGGTGGTCTTCGATGGAGAGGCGGCGCCGGTCAACGTAATCGCGCCGGCCCCGGATGCACCGGCCAATACTCTGCCGTTCACCGCTGAGCCGTCCGTGATCGTGACGGTCCTACCAGCCAGTATGCTCCCGTTCCACGTTGTTCCCTGTCCGATCGTCAGATCCCGACCGGTCACGAACCACACGTTTCTGGCCTGGGCGCCGTTGATCAGATCCATCCGGCTCGGAAGAAGAGTAGTGCCCGAGTCGACGAAATCCACATCTACCTTGAAGATGAAGATGGCGTTTGCATCATTCTGCGCGTCGAGTTTGGCAATCCCGCCGGCCGCCAGGCCAAGGTTCGCGTTGTGATAGACGCCAGGGATGAAGGTCTTCCCGCCCATTTCATTTGCGGCAATGGCAGGCTGGGTATCGAGCTTGTTCTTGCCCTCGTTCCACGCGATCTGCAGGTCGTTCGTGACCGAATTGGCCGTGCCGCCATTGTCGAACGGATCGCCGGCCCAGAAGATTGACCCGTTCACGGACATTCCCATCGGGCTCGAATAGGTCTTGACCAAGCAGGTCTGGGACGCACCGGCGTTACCGGTGGAGTCCGTACATGTCGGGGTGGCATACAATGCGATGTCCCCATTCACCACGGTCACACCGGTCGAGGTCAGTCCGGCGCGCGATGCGAGCCCGAAAGAAGCGGCGCCCCTGAGGTTGATGGCGAGAGGCACGACTGGAGCTACTCCAACGGGAGTCCTGAAGCTCCAGTTGTAATCGGCCGCCAAGCTGAGTCCGGTTGCCGCGCTCTTGGCGCCCGTGCCAATCGTGGCAGTGAAGGTGTTCGAGGAGAGATCCGTTGCGGGCGTGAACGTCGCCGTCATGCCCGCGTATTTCACCGTGCCCGGGATGATGGTGGTCCCTTGCTTCAAGGTGAAGGTCGCCGTGGAGATCGTCGCGGGATCCATCTGCTCGCTGAAGGTCGCGTTGACCGTCCTGCTCACGCCCACGTCCGTCGCGGTGTCGAGGGGGTCCGTGGAGGTGACCGTCGGACCCGATGACCCGCCGGGGATGCTGCCGTTGCCGAATTCGACCAATTGCTGCCCGCAGCCCGCGAGCGAGGTGAAGAGCAGGACCAGGAGACTCTTGTTCAGGGCTCTCATTGGAGGCCCCCTTCCTTCAGAATGATGAAGTGGACGACGAACTCGACGCGGCGGTTGGCTTCGCGGCCGGATTGAGTGAGGTTGGATTCGGTGGGCCGCGACGAGCTGAAGCCCTTGGAGACGAGCCTGTCGCGCGCGACGCCGTGATTGGCGACGTACTCGAGCACCGCCTCTGCCCGGCGGCTGGAGAGAGACTGGTTGTGGTCGTCGGCGCCCTCGGAGGAGGCGTGCCCCTCGATCGCCACGCGGAAGCCCCGGTTGTCCTGCAGAGCCTTCGCCACTTCGTCGAGCGCCGGGTACGAGACCGATTCGATGACGGCCTGGTTCCAGGCGAACTGGATCTTCTCTCGTAGCTCGAGCTTGTCCGGCTTGACGACGACCTTCTCGTAGATCGGGCAGCCCACGTTCGAGGCCGGTCCCCGCATGTCGGGGCAGGCGTCCATGTCGTCGGGCACGCCGTCGCCGTCGCGGTCCGGGCGCGCGGCGGGAGGCGGGGCTTGGATGGCCACCACGACCGGGGTGGGCTCGACGTACGACGAGCGCTCCAGGCGCGTGCCAGTCTCCAGGCTGATTCCCAGTACGATCGTGCGGGCGTCGCGGCTGTCGAAGCTGGCGCTGTTCCGACCGACGATCTGGAAGTAGCGAACGAACGGTCCCAGCCAGAAGGAGCGCGCCTCGCCGACGGGGAAGGAGAGGCCCACTGCGCCGGCGAAGCCGAATCGATCGAGGCCGCCGGTGCGGACGTAGAGCGCGTCGCCGTCGATCCACGGCCTGCCGCCGCCGAACGATTCACGCTGGTGCGGCCTCTGCAGGCGCATCTTCTCCGACTCGCGAGGGAGCTGGATGCGCAGGCCGGCGCTCGGGGCCCAGGCGGTGCCCGTGTTGGTGGATGCAAAGCCCGTCTGGGCAGGCAGGCCGAGGAAGGTCAAGCCGGCCGAGAGGTTGACGTAGCCACCTTCGAAGCCCACCAGCCCTTTCACCGTGGCCGCGCCGCCCAGCTCGAACCGCTGCGACTGTGGATTGGTCATCGACAGGGCCGCGCCAGGCTCGAGCTTGACACCGAGATCGATCGCGTGCGCCGCGAATGGGAACGCAAGCAAGGCGAACAGGAAAACAAGGAACCGCTTCGGTAACGGGAAGTCTCGTGCTCGCGACATGGCGTGCCTTCCGCAGAGCGAGCCGAGTCGGAATCGAGATTGACCTCCAGGCTGGAGGGCGACCGCACGCCTGCTATCGGTTGCGTACGCACGGGCCGTGCCACGTCCCAGAATGCCTCGAATGGCGCGGAACGTCCGATCAGGCGGACTTTCGGTTCCGCCGCAGCGGTCTTCGTGCGCCCGCCGAACGTTCGCCGTTCATCGAAGCCGGCATCGCCCTCTCGCCCGAGGGAAACACCGCAGTCGTCCGCGACCGTTCGACGAACGTTTGAGTTGCAGTCGCGGCGTGCTTGGACGTATACCGTCAAGCACACGCCCGCCGCCGTCGACCGGAAGCGCAGTCGACCACTTCGGACGCGGGGGAGCCGACAATGGGCGATGCACCCATCACGCACGCTGGCGTGCCGATGGACGGCACTGCGATCGAGCCGACGCTCGTACTGACGTTCTTCGGGCACGGAAACGGCGGAACACAGAGGCGCGCCATTCCGCGGGGCGGGCTTCTCCTCGGCCGCGACGAAGTGGTCTTCGACGATGCCTTCGACGACTTTCGCATGGCGGCCCGCCACGCGGAGATCCGCATCGACTCTGGCCGCGTCCTCATCCGCGACCTGGGCAGCGACATCGGAACGCGCCTCAACGGGCAGCTTCTCCTCGGCGAGCGCGCGCTCGAACCCGGCGACGTCCTCCGCCTCGGAGACACGCTGCTCGTCTATGCGCCTTCCTCGGCGAGCAGCGCCATCGCCGAACCGGAGCTGGTCGGCGCCAGCGCCACCATGGTCGCGGTCCGCCGCAGCGTCGACGCGGTCGCCACCCGCAAGCACATCGTGGTGGTCACCGGCGAGACGGGCACCGGGAAGGAAGTGGTCGCGCGCCTCGTGCACCAGCGCAGTGGGCGCACGGGCCCGTTCGTCGCGGTCAACTGCGGCACCTTCACCGAGGGCCTGCTTGCGAGCGATCTGTTCGGCCACGTGCGCGGCGCGTTCACCGGCGCGGTGGCCGAGCAGCAGGGCCTCTTCCGCGCCGCGCGCGGAGGGACTCTTCTTCTCGACGAGGTCGCCGAGATCCCGCTGGCCCTGCAGGCGAACCTCTTGCGCGTGCTCGAGACACAGGAGATGCGTCCGGTGGGGAGCACGCGCGACGTCGCTACCGACGTGCGCGTGATCGCGACCAGCAATCGCGAGCTGATCGACCTCGTGCAAGCAGGGCGCTTCCGCTCCGACCTCTACTCGCGGTTGGCGCAGTGGACCATCCGCTTGCCGCCATTGCGCGATCGGCGCGAGGACATCCCTGCGCTCACCAGCCACTTGCTCGCGCGCTGCGATGGCGTTGACCGCAAGCTGACGCCCGACCTCGCCGAGGCGCTGCTGGTGCACGAGTGGCCCCTGAACGTGCGCGGGCTGCTCACCGTGCTCTCGGTCGCGGTCGTCTCCGCGCCGGTGGACGAACCGCTCTCGCTCGGGTCCGAGGTGCGCCTCGCGCTCTCGACGAGTCGCAGCTTGGCGGCCGGCCCCGAGAAGAGCGAGCCGGCGGTCCTTGGCAAGGCGGACCTGACGCAGCTGATGGAGCACTTCCAGGGCAAGGTGGCCGCGGCGGCCCGCCACCTCGGAATCACCCGTCCAAGGCTGTACCGCTTGCTCTGGGCGCAGGACATCAAGCCAGCGCGCTTTCGCGTCGCCTAGCTGCACCGGCGGGGCATCGAGGGGGTCACCGCCGCGCGAGAAGGTCTTTGTCGCGGAGGCGGCGCCCGTACCAGGAGTCCAGGTCGAGCAGGACGAGCCTGGAGTTTCCGTCATCGAGATCGATGCCCGCCGAGAGGCCGCGAGCGCTGAGAAGCGCCGCGCCGCGCTTCGCCTCGCCGCGCGAGCGGTAGTTGGCGCGGATCTCGGCGCCGTTTCCCACCGCGCGTAGGTCGAGCAGCGCGAAAGCATCCGGCGCGACGCGCACGGCCGCGCTGACGTGGAGGCCTTCCATGGAGAAGATGTTCGAGACGAAGCCGGGCACGCCGTGCGTCGAGAAGAGGCCGGCGAGCGGGCGCGCATCGCGGCAGTCCCCCGTCATCCGCAGGACGAGCGTTTGCGCTTCGGGGTCGAGCAGCGCCGCGGGGAACTGGAAGCGGCCCCACCAGTCGGGAGCGTTCGAGGCGTGGAGCAGGTTGACGTGATCGAGCGACACCTTGCTGCCTGACAGATCGAGGCGGCCCAGCCCCTTCCTGCGCAGCCGCGCCTGCCCGTGCAGGCTTGCGCGCAGCCGCTCCCCGGCCGCGCTCCCCGTGGTGTCGTGCGCGGCGAAATCGATGCGGCCGTGCGAGGCGTGCGGCGTGCCCTCGATGTGCCCGCTCAGCGAGGCCTGGCCGCTCTCGATGCGGACGCCGCTGCCCCGCGGCAGGAGCGGCTCGAGTACCTGGAGATCGGGAACCGCGCCGCCTTCCAGGTCGGCGACGAAGCTGCGCCAGGAGAGCGCGCGCGTGAGGTCGAGCCGGTCGCCGGTGATCTCGAGGCGCGCCCGTTTCGCCCGCATCGGCATCGGGAAGGTTTCGAACGGCGCGAGCGAAAATGACAGCAGCTCCAGCCCTAGTGTCGCCTGTGCGTTCGCGGTGCGCAGCGCGAACGCGGCCTCGCCCTCCGCGCGGAGCCGCCAGAACTGCAGGCTCATCCGCGGCGAGCGCACGTCGAGCGCGCTGCCCGGAGACACCTTGCCGCGATCCACGAGCAGATCGACGAGCAGCGGTCCCGGCGCGGACTCGACGCGGGTCCCGACAGGCAGCATCCGTTGCAGGAACTCGAGGCCGGCCAGCTGCCCGTCGAAGCGCGCCTGCAGGCTCAGCTGTCCGAGCACGTCGAGGCCGTGCACCTCGCGCGGATCGAAGGGATGCAGCGAGACCGCGAGATGGCCGCGGAGATCCTTCGCGACGAGATCGTCGCCCACGAGCAGCCCGAGCGAGCTCGCCTGGAGCTGACCTTCCACCTGCGCTCGGCGCACCGGCTTGAGGAAGAACCGGCCCGTGACCAGCGCGCTGCCGGTGAGGTGGAAGCGCTCGGTCCACATCTCGCGCACTTCCGCCACCGTGTCGTCGAGATGGATCGTCCAGAGCCGGTAGCGCTCCTCGGTGTCCGGTTCGTCGGGGCCCTCCGTCTTCAGAGGCAAAGGATCGAAGCCTGCGATCTGGGGCGGCCCGAACAGGCGCTCCGGGGGGCATCCCCCCGCGGCATCTTCAGCCGCGCCACCACGGAGACGCCGCGCGACCTGGAGCGCGTCGCGTGGAGGGTGCGGTGCAGCAGCTCGCCCAGGACAACCGTCGCATCGCTCTCTTCGATGCGCAAAAGCCACTGCACGTTGGAATCCTCGCCCTGTACGCGCAGCCCGCGCAGGTGCAGGTGGCCCGGCCACCAGGACCATGCCGAGTCGTAGCCGAACGACACCTCGCCGGCGAAGGCGGCGTTGACGAGCCGGAGGAAGAGCGGCGTCGAGAGTCC
>Ga0137409_10000119_pt1 | contig 72641 bp, 61 predicted proteins | sample CZODoug1_16funga_FD_122059 | JGI IMG/M metagenome (GOLD analysis project Ga0137409, IMG submission 122059) | Vadose zone soil fungal communities from Angelo Coast Range Reserve, California, USA - CZODoug1_16fungal (Hybrid Assembly) | ecosystem: Environmental > Terrestrial > Soil > Vadose zone... | reverse complement strand
GGGGTGGCCACCGAGATCGGGATCGAGCCGACGGTCCGCCACGGAGCGGACCTCGGGTACATCCCGGTCCTGGTGACGGACGCGTGCGGGGCGGGAAACGAGGAGGCCGGTCAGCGCGCGCTGGCGAGCCTCCGCTTCATGGGGGACGCACTGTTCACCACGGCGGAGGAGATCGGCAAGATCCTGCGCGATCGCACCGGTGCGGCCACTCGCCCATGAAGACGCCACCGCGTCAGGACTCGCGTTCGACCAAGGGTCCGTTGTTTTCGGCCGGCCTCACCGGGGGGCGCCCTCCAAGCGGCGGCAGGGCGCCCCGGGCGCGAGCTATCGCCGCGCTTCCTGCTCGGGGAGGGGGATGGGGAACGAGGAATGGATCTTGTCCTCCGGCTGGTCGGGCGGCAAGTAGGTGGTGGTCAGCCTTCCGTAGCGGCGCAGGTCGATCCAGCGGTGTCCGCCCTCGAAGAGCAGCGAGAAGCGCTTCTGCTTGAGCAGCTCGTCGAGGGCGTTGCCGGCGGTCAAGGCAGGCGCCGCGGCGAGGCCGCCCGAGCTCGTCCGGATGAAGTCGATGTCCTGCTGGGCCGCCCCCAGGTTGCTCAGCCCGATGTTCGCCTCAGCCCGCAGCAGGATCAACTCCTCGTTGCGGATCATGGCGATGGGCGAGTCGCTGTTCGGGTAGAGCGTGAACGCGAATCCCGAAGAATGGTTGAAGAGCGACACCGGGGAAACCGCCTTCACCTTGTTGACCACTCGCTTGTCCTTGGTGACGCCATCCGTCTGGAGCTCCGCATCCACGAAGACGGACGGATGCGCGAAGATGTCGGTGGTGTTGAGCGCGTTGGGGGTGTCGCCCGAGCCCGAGCCGAACGCGTGGTAGACGCCCGTGTTCAGGGTCGCTCCCGCTCCCATCGTCCCCCCGGGCAGCTTGGGGTCGACGAACGAGGCGGATAGCGCGATCAGCGCGTTGGAGTAGTTTCCCCGGTAGACCTCGACGCGGGCCATCAGCGCCCGGTTGAAGGGCCGGAATGTCGCCGGAGTGTTGAATCCGGTGAATCCGCTCCCCAGCGGGAACGGAAAGGCGGTCCCCCCGTTCGTCAGATGGGTATTCGCTTCGTCGAGGAGCTGCGCGATGCGGGCGAACACCTGGGTCTTGCCGGCGATGGGGGCGACCTGACCGAGGGGCAGATTCACGTCGATGGGAGCGCCGCTGGCGTCGTGGGCGTTGATGACTTGTAGCAGGTCGAGCGCCATCATGGTCTTGGCGAATCCACGCATCGACTCCTTCTGCGTGTCGGTGAGCCCCACCACCTTGGGCAACGCCTCGAGGAGCAAGTTGGCGTTGCGGATGTTCTGGTAGGGGATCACCCAGAAGTTGCCGCCGAAGTTGGGGCTGCCGGAGTCGAGGTTGGTCGACTGGAGCAGCTCGCTGACGAAGCGCGGTTCCGAGGTAGTCAGGACCAGCGCTTCGTGCCCGAGTATGCCGAGCTCGGTGACCACGCCGACGCGTCCGGTGATGCCCGGGCGCGCGCCGATCACGAGGCCGGTGGCCAGCGACCCGACCTGGGACGGAGTGGGGTTCTGCAGCGATTCCAGCCCGGGCCGGTTCAGGTCCGGGACGTCGACATCACAGGCCGCGAGGAGCAACGTTGCGAGGGATGCCGCGATGCGAAGGGTCTTCATGACGTCGCTCCTTTCCTACTGGAAGCCCATGTCGACGGAGGTCCAGAAGCTTCGACTGGGCGGATACGGCGCAACGTCGATGTTGCGGTAGATGGGCTGGTTGGCGAAGTTCGATACCTCCGGATCGAAGCCCGAGTACGGTGTGATGGTGAAAAGGTTGCGCGCGCTGACGCTGAAGCGGAGCCTCTTCGCCACGCTCCACGCGCGGCCGAGGGTGGCGGCGGGTACGTCATATGCGAGCGTGACCTCGCGCAGCTTGAGGAAGGAGCCGCTCTCCACGTAGGACCTCGCGTAGGTGGGCCAGCCTTGGCAGTTGGGTCCTGGCGCGAGGAGGCAGGAGAGCCGCGCAACGCCGCCGGTCGTGTAATCGGGCGTGTTCTGCCCGAAGTCGTACAAGAGCCGCGTCAGGTTGATGATGCTGCTCCCGTTCTGCCAGTCGAGCAGGAAGGAGAGCGTGAAGTTGCGCCACGCCAACCGATTCCTGAAGTGGACCAGGAAATTGGGCTCCGCGTCGCCGATCTTCTCGAGAATGCAACAGGTGCCGTCGGGGTTGAGGCCGTTGTTGCCGACGATCTGGGTGGCCGAGGCGCCCTGCTCGATGCGGTAGAGGCCCAACGACGCGCCGAACCCGCCGGTGACGAAGGCGGGCACCGGTAGCGAAGTGATGCGGCTCACGTTCTTCGAGAATCCCACCGTCGACTGCAGGCGTAGATCAAAGGGCAGCCGCGGCTCGATCTGCAGCGCGATCTCGATGCCGCGGTTGCGCAGCACGCCGCCGTTGAAGAACTGGCTGGTGAAGCCCGACGAGGGCGCCAGCGCGCGCTGCAGCAGCAGGTCGTAGATGGTGCGCTGGTACAGGTTCACCTCGAGCGTCGCCGCCCCGTCGAAGGCGGTGAGGTCGGCGCCCAGCTCGATCTCCCTCGCGCGCTCCGGCTTGATGTCGGGATTTCCCGCCACGGGGTTGACGATAGTGCCGGGGCTTCCGCCCAGGTTGTTCGCGACGGTGAGCGAGGTGAAGCGCTGCCCGTAGAGCGGCTGGTTGCCGGTCTCGCCGTAGGCGACGCGCAGCTTGAGGTGGTCGACGGCGGGCACTGGCGTCTGGAAGCGGTAGGACGCGGACGCCTTGGGATAGAAATAGATGGTCTTGGAGTGGCCGTTGGCGCTCGAGGTCTCGCCGCGCAGACCTGCGGTGAGCGCCAGGCGCCGATCGAACAGCAGCAACTCTTCTTGAAGGTAGGCGCCACGATCGTGGACCTGCTGGCGTTCCTCGGAGGTCTGGATCTGCGTGCCCGCGTCGATGTTCGGCTGGCCCGCATTCAGGTTGCGGCTCACCAGGCGGATGATCCTCAGGTCGCGGCTCTCGTACTGGAAACCGGCCGAGGTGTTGGCGTTGTAGAGCCTGCTCAGCGGCCGCCAGTCGTGCGCCAGGTTGATGCCCAGGTTGTAGTTGAGATTGCTGACCGTGGTGTAGAGCGAGGTTCCCGGCAGCGGGCTGGTCGACTGCCAGTACAGCTCGGGCGGGAAGAATATGTTGTTCTCTTGCTGGAACCGATCCACGCCGCCGTTGACCAGCAGGCGGAGCTGGTTCTGCTCGTCGGTGAAGATCCTGAAGGTTGCGTCGGCCGAGGAGATGAAGCGCCACAGGCCCTCGTTGATGTTGGACAGCGCCGCGGTCTGCAGCGGGTTGTTGAGGTTGTCGACGAAGGGATTGGTCGGGTACGTCCCGTCCGCCCGCGGCCGCAAATCGACGAAGCTCGGCGTTCCCGAGAGCACGATCCAGGACGATGTGTTGCTGTTGTCGTTGTTGGTGATGCCTCGCTTTGCGTCGGAGTGGATCAGGTTCGTGTTGAGATTCACCGTCACCTGGCTGCCGAACTCCTTGCCCACGTTGGCGCGTATCCCCTGCTTCTGGTAGCCGCTGTTGGCGATGATGCCCTGGTCGTCCTTCACCGCGCCGGAGAGGAAGTAGCGCAGCTCCTTGTCTCCGCCGCTGACGCTGAGGATCGACTCGTACGAGAGGGAGCGGCGACCGGCCAGGTCCGCGTCGTGGTCATAGACAGCGCCGGGCCCGAAGGCGGACGAGACCTTGGCGAGGCAGGCAGGGTCTGGCGAGCCCGTCGTGTTCGGAGGACAGAGCGCGCCCTGCGCCTCGCTCAACGAGCCGTAGGCGCGGCTGCCGATCTTGTTTGCGAGCGCAGAGGCTCCCACGCGCTGGGTGAAGTCAACGCGCGGCGGGCCCACCGCGCCGCGCTTGGTGTTGATGATCACCACGCCGTTGGAGGCCTTGGATCCGTAGATGGCCGCCGCCGCGGCGCCCTTCAGCACCTCGACGCTCTCGATGTCCTCGGGGTTCAGATCGGCGATGCGGTTGACGGGCGAGTCCTGCATGATCGAGCCGTTCCCGCCCAGGTTGGACTTGGTCACGGCGAAGATGCCGGACGGGACCGCCACGTTGCTGACGATCATCCCGTCCACCACGAAGAGCGGCTCGGCCGCGCCATTGATCGAGGAGACGCCGCGGAGGCGTATCTGCGCTCCGCCGCCCGGAGCGCCGTCGTTGCGCTGGATGTTGGCGCCAGTCACCTTGCCGGCCAGGGCAAGGTCCACGGTCTGCGCCGGCACCTCGGAAAGATCCTCGGCGTTCACTTTGGCGACCGAGACGGCAACGTTCCTGCGCTCGGTGGTCGTGGCGCGGCCGGTCACCACGATGTCCAGCGCCGCCTCGCGCCGGAGTCCGACGTTCACTTCTGACTGGTCCCCCGCCAGCGCCAAGGTCTCGCCGCCAAAGCCCGGGCTGCGCACCTCCAGTTGGATCGCGCCTCCCGGCGCGTCGGGGATGGTGAAGCTGCCGTCCGCGCTCGCCGACGCGGACAGTGCGGTGCCGACCACCCGCACCGTCGCCCCTGGCAGCGGGTCGCCGGTCCCGACGTCCGAGATTGTTCCCTTGATGACGCGAGATTGTGCCTGCGCTCCGCCCGCCAGGAGTAGCGCGAGCGCTGCGACCGCCCCCTTCTTGTGCATGACGGACCCCTCCGCTGCGGTAGGTAAACTTCAATGCGGCAGTGAACATCCCGAAGCCCCTCTCTAGATCCCGTGAAAAATTCTTTCAAGTCCGGATCGGTCAAACCGCCCGCTCGTCACCAACTCCAGATGAGCCCGGCGGATCGGATTCGAAGAGCTCGAACGCGACCGACGAGTGGGTGGCCACGAGGAAGTAGATGCGGCGCGCGCGAGACGGGAGTCAGTGGCAGGCTCCAAGGCCACGATCGCGCACCGTCCCTGACGTGTCGACGAATGCCCAGCCGTACTGGCCATCCGCCAGAGCGAGCGCCAGGACGCCGTACGTTCCGGCGATCCGCACCTCGCTGTTCGCAATGACAGTGGCGAACGGCCGCAACTCGGCGCCCCCGGTACCGACGACGAACTCGCGAATCCCGCGCACCGCGTTCGCGTTGCCGTCGGGATCCTGGGGCGCGAAGCGCTCGTAGTCGTGATCGTGTCCGCTGACGACGACGTCGACGTCGTTGGCGTAGAGGAGGTCCCAGAACTGCTGCATCTCGTATTGGTTGCTGTGCTGGCCCGAGCTGAACCGCGGGTGATGGAAGTAGGCGATGGTGCAGGACGAAGGATGCGCGGCGAGATCGGCCGCGAGCCACTCTCGTTGAGCAACGTCGCCGACGCACTGCCGGCCTTCCGCCGCGGAGGAATGCGGAGGCAGCGGCGGACACTCCGCCCACTGCGGCGTGCTGTTCAGGACAACGACGTGCCAGTTCGCGACGTCGTAGCTGTAGTACCCGTTCGTCTCCGGGTGAGCGGCCATCCCGAAGTACTCGAAGTACCCCGCCGCGCCAGGAGTGAGATACTCGTGGTTTCCGGCCGCCGGCCGGGTGCGGGCCTTGTGACGGCCCCACGTCGGGTCGTAACAGGTCGCGTAGTCGGTCGGCGACCCGAGCTCGTAGGCGTTGTCGCCCACCGCGATGACGGTTCCGGGGATCCGGTCGAGCAGCTTCGCGGTCGCCTCCGCCGGGGTCTGCGGCGCCGGCGTCACGTCCAGCGGGTTGCCGGCCGGATAGCAGCGCGCGATATCGCCGGCGCCGACGATCATCGAGTACGTCTGCGCGGCCGGCTTCCCGGCGACCACGTGGGCGAGCCACGCGTCAGGCTCCATGCTCGCTTGTCCGTCTGCTACCGACGGCCTGGGCGGAGCCGAGGCTTCGGAGCAAGCTGCTACAAGCGTGAGAACGGCCAGGGCGGACGCCCGACGTGTGCAGGGGAACATGAGGAGCCTCCTCGGTGTCTCGTGCGTATGAATAAGGACGACGCCCGTACGAAGTGAGCCACGTAGGGATCGAACCCGGTCCCGCGCCGCCGCACGGATAGGGCTGGCGCTGCTTGCGACCCTGGGGCTGAACGCCGCTGTCACGCAGTCGGACATCGAAAACGGCATACCCGTGCGAAATGGCGGCCGGTCGAGCTTGTCCCATGGCGCGGAGACGGAACTGATGGTGACTATGTAGATTGCGCAATTCTCGCTCTCTGTGATCTTCCGCAAACCCCTCACCCGCCCGCGCTTGCGCGCCGCTGGTCGAAATGTGCCTTCTTTAAAGTGCTTCGGCGAGACTACTTGTGGAGCTTGGTGATCTTCAAGCCTTCGAACGTCAGGTTGTACATCAGCCCCTGGTTCGAAAAGATGAAGCCGATGATCGGTTGCTTCGCCGTCTCGGTGTCGATTCCACCCCCGGCCCCCAAGGTGGCCAAGGCGACGCTTCCGTCCACTCCGGCCTTCCATCCTTCGCTCTTGCGGAAATCCGAGAGGACCCGGTCGTTCATGAACAGGACGATCTGCGACCGGGACTGGGCTCCGAGCTGCAAGCCGAGCGAAGCGGCGGCGATGTTGTAGTAGCCCGCGGTCCTGCCCTTGACGAGCAACGCGCCTTCGCCGTACTGGCCGCCGACTCCGAATCCGGCCTTGATCACGCTGGGGAACACCAGGACTCCGCTTGCTCTTTGGGCAAGCTCCTTGCCAGCGCTGCTGTGCCGATAGAACTTCTTGACGGCTTGCCGGACATTGGCATCGATCTCCTGCCGCGACGCCGCGCGGCCGTTCCCGGGCGCGAGCAGGAACACGACGACGAGCCACGCGGCTATCACGCGATCAGGATTCACGGGGTCTCGGGCGCATTCTCCCCTCCATGGCGGGACAAGATACAGCGGGAAGACGGGCGGGAAAATGATGTTCCCAGATTTTCAAGCTCCTGCGGCCTCGCGCGAGGCGATTCCGACGGTGGGCGCAACGGTTGGAGCAAAATGTCCCGAGATGTCTTTGCAACTACGACCTTCGAAATCTACCAGCAAGAGCGACCTTGCAGCGGCGCGCAGCGCCGTGGAGTGTCCCATGAACCCCGAGAACAGACGCTCGTCCATGTCATTAGGCGTGATCCTGGCTCTCGCAGTCGCTGCCCCCGCCCAGCACCAACATCGCCAAGCCGGCGGCAGCAATGGGTTCCAGACGATGATGGGCGACGCGGTTGCCCGCATGCACGCGGAGATGGACGTCCCCTTCTCCGGCGATGCGGACAGAGACTTCGCCCGCATGATGATCCCACACCACCAGGGAGCCATCGACATGGCGATCGCGGAGTTGCGCTACGGCAAGGACAAGCGACTGATGCGGCTCGCCCAGGGGATCATCGTCGAACAGCAACAGGAGATCGCGGTCATGCACCTCGCGCTCGGCGATCCCCTGCCGCCGGGTACGGCCGCGCCGACGCAGACCAAACCACAAGCGCCTGAGAAGGACTGACATGGCCCGCCCATTTGCGATTCTCTTCGCGTTCACGCTGGTCGCTGGTCATGCATTTGCCGGCCAGGTGCCGTACGCCGCGACCGCGCCCGACATCCCGATCAGCGGCCGCGACCGCGTGTACGCCGCCGAGCAGTTCTCCAATACGCTCTCCGTGATCGACCCGTCCACTAACAAGTCGTTGGGCGTGATCCGGCTCGGCGGCACGCAGCCGGGAAACCTGAGCCCGCTCTATCGCGGCCAGCTGCTCGTCCACGGCCTCGGCTTTTCGCCCGACAATCGCACGCTCGTGGTGATCTCGGTCGGCTCCAACTCGGCCACTTTCATCGATACGGCGACCAATGCGGTGAAGCACGTCACCTACCTCGGGCGCTCGCCGCACGAGGCGTTCTTCACCCCTGACGGCAAGGAGGTCTGGATCACGGTGCGGGGCCTGGACTACGTCGCGGTCCTCGACGGCAACACCTTCCTCGAAAAGACGCGCATCCAGCTGCCGAACGGACCGGGAATGACGATCTTCTCGCCGGACGGCAAGTACGGCTACATCTGCTCGAGCTTCACGCCGGAGACCGACGTGGTGTCGGTAGCCGATCACACGATCGTCGGCAGGGTGCAGCAGGAGTCGCCCTTTTGCCCGAACATCGCCGTGGCACCGGAGGGAGATCAGGTCTGGTTCACCCTCAAGGACATCGGAAAGGTCATGGTCTTCTCCGGCAGGCCGCCGTTCAACGTCCTGAAGGTGCTCAACACAGGCCCGATCACGAATCACGTCAACATCGTCCGCAACGCGCGCGGCCGCTTCGCCTATGTCACCGTCGGCGGGCTGAACGAAGTCCTCGCTTTCCGCACCGACACCTTCCAGCAGGTGGCTCGAATCCCGGTCGGTGAGCTGCCCCATGGGATCTGGCCTTCCGGCGACGGCACACGCGTCTACGTCGCCATCGAGAACGGCGATACCGTGACGGCGATCGACACGCTCCGCAACAAGGTCATCGCGACCATCCCCATCGGCCAGGCCGGGCAGGCGCTGGTCTACGTCCCGAATGCCGTGCCGGCGGGAGGCGGGACCCAAGGTCTCGAGCCGCTGGGTATTGCCGGCAACGCGGCCCACCTCGTGCTCGGACCGGCCGGGGGAGAGCCGGCGACCACTGTTTCCCTGTTCGACCAAGGCTTGACGCAGATCTTGCAGGCGGCCGTCACCGGCCTCGAGCCAGCTACGCCATACGTGCTCGCGCTGTCCAAGAACCCCCGCGGTGCCGGGCCTCTGGAGCCGCTCGCCGACTTCATGACCAACCCGGCGGGCGGCGCGGTCGTCAACGCGGTCGGCCCGATCCGGCAGTTCGTCGAGGGCGAGGGTCCTTCGCCGACGCGCTTTCTCGTGATCGTCAGCGGTACGCCTGCGACGCTCGGCTCACCGGTGCAGGTGCAACTCCCCTCTGACCAATCCGATCGTGATCCGGACCATCTCAACCGCTGAACAGGATCCGCAACGACGTCACTTGCCAGGCGGTTTCTCGAGGTGCCCGCCGAACTGGTGGCGCAGGGCCGAGAGCAGCTTGTCCTGGAAATCGGCTTTCCCGCGCGAGCTGAACCGCTGGTAGAGCGCGGCGGAGAGCACCGGCACCGGCACGCCCTCGTCGATCGCCGCTTGGATGGTCCACCGTCCCTCACCCGAATCCGACACCCGGCCCGCGAAGCCCTCCAAGGTAGGATCATCGAGCAGCGCGGCCGCCGAGAGGTCGAGGAGCCATGAGGCGATTACACTCCCGCGCCGCCAGACTTCCGCGACGTCGGGCAGATTGAAGTCGTAGCGATAGAGCTCCGGGTCGCGCAGGGGCGCCGTCTCTGCGTCGCTCGCCTGCTGCTGCTTGCCGGCGCTGGCGGCGCGCAGGACGCCCAGCCCCTCGGCGTAGGCGGCCATGATGCCGTACTCGATTCCGTTGTGCACCATCTTGACGAAGTGCCCCGCACCATGCGGCCCGCAGTGCAGGTAGCCTTGTTCGGCGGTACCATCCGCTGTCTTTTCGCGGCCCGGCGTGCGCGGGATACTGGAGGCGCCGGGCGCGAGGGCGGCGAAGATCGGATCGAGGCGCTTCACCGCGGCCTGCTCGCCCCCAATCATCAGACAATAACCACGCTCGAGGCCCCAGACCCCACCGCTGGTCCCCACGTCCACGTACGCGATGCGCCTCGGCGCGAGCTCCTTCCCGCGCCGGATGTCGTCCACGTAGTACGAATTGCCGCCGTCAATCAGGATGTCGCCGGCCTCCAGGTGGGGCAAGAGACCCGCGATTGTCGCGTCCACGGTGGCCGCCGGGACCATCAACCAGATCGCCCGTGGCGGTTGCAGCCTCTTCGCCAGCTCAGCTAGCGAGGAGGTCCCGATTGCCCCTTCCAGGGCAAGCTCTTTCACCGGGTTTGGTGACCGATTGAAGACGACGCACTCCTGGCTTGCCTTGAGGAGCCGCCGCACCATGTTGGCGCCCATGCGGCCGAGACCGATCATTCCGAGTTGCACGCGCGACTCCTTTCACGGGGGATGCGAGCGCTACAGGGCGTCGGGCGGCTGCGCACCGGTCGAGATGAGTGCTGCAACGCCCGCCGTCGGACCTAGTGGAGTGCGTCAGCTTCGACGGGCACAGATGTGCGGATGACGAGGCCGAGGCCCTGGGCGACACGAGTCCCCAGGTTCGGGTCTACCTGCCGCCACAGCGCGACGGCGCGCTCCTGTACCTGCCGCTCGACGTGGTCACCCATGTGGCCGACGATGTTGCTCACGAGGTGGTCGCGATCGCCTGCGGACATGGCCTCGCGGTAGAGGTTGCCCGGTTGGATGAAGTCGTTGTCCTCCGCGTGCAGCCCGGCGGCGCTGCGCACGATCTCCCCCGCCTGCACGAACCAGCTCGGGTCGGGGTAGCGCAGGGGATCGGCTCGCGGCCCGCCGTAGCTGTTCGGGGCATAGACGGGCCGATTGCCGCTGTGCGCGTAGCGCATCGCGCCGTCCTTGTTGTAGGTGTGCACGTCGCTGCGCGGGCGGTTGACCGGCAGCTGCTCGTAATTGGTACCGATGCGGTGCAGATGCGTGTCGTGGTAGCTGAACAAACGCCCGAGCAGCATCTTGTCCGGGCTGGGACCGATCCCCGGCACCATGTTCGCCGGCGAGAACGCAGCCTGTTCGATCTGCGCGAAGAAGTTCTCCGGGTTGCGGTCGAGGACGAGGCGGCCGACGGTGATCGGCGGGTAGTCGCTGTGCGGCCAGACCTTCGTGAGGTCGAACGGGTTGAACCGGTACGTCGCCGCGTCCTCGAACGGCATGATCTGCATCTCGAGCCGCCAGGCCGGGTAGTCCTTCCTCTCGATGGCCTGATGGAGGTCGCGGCGGTGGTAGTCAGGATCCTCGGCCTTCATCGCCTTCGCCTGGGCGGCGGTGAAGTTCTCGATGCCCTGGTCCGTCTTGAAGTGGTACTTCACCCAGACCCGCTTCCCCGCGGCGTTGATCCACATGAACGCATGGCTGCCGTAGCCATTCATGTGGCGCCAACTGCGCGGGGTGCCGCGATCGCTCATCAGGATCGCCACCTGGTGGAGCGACTCCGGCGAGAGCGACCAGAAGTCCCACTGCGCGTTGTTGCTGCGCAGGCCCGTGTCGGGCATCCGCTTCTGCGAGTGGATGAAGTCCTGGAACTTCGTCGTGTCGCGCACGAAGAAGACGGGCGTATTGTTGCCGACCAGGTCGTAGTTGCCCTCCTCGGTGTAGAGCTTGAGGGCAAAGCCGCGCGGGTCGCGGTCGGTATCGGCATAGCCCTGCTCGCCGGCCACCGTGGAGAACCGGGCGACCACGGGCGTGCGTTTGCCCACCTGGTTGAGGAAGGCGGCCTTGGTCCACGGGGTGACGTCCGCGGTCACCTCGAAATAGCCGAAGGCGCCGCCACCTTTGGCGTGCACGACTCGTTCGGGCACGCGCTCGCGGTTGAACGCCTGCATCTTCTGGACGACATAGTGATCCTGTAACAGGATCGGTCCGTCGGGGCCCGCGGTGAGCGAGTGCTCGTCGCTCGCGGCGGGAATGCCCGCGTCTGTGGTGGTCACCGGCGGTCGCTCTGCCTGTGAGTTGTCCTCGTCATTCATCGCGTTCTCCTCGACGTTTCGGCTCATCCATTGCGCGAAACCGTAACGGCGCAACGGAGTCGGCCCATATACTTTGGTATGCGGTTCGCGCGCGCCCTGCTCGACCGCGATCTGGCGAGCAAAGGGCTCGCCTTCTAGACGCCCAGGTATCCGCGCCGCGGCTGATCTAAAGGCGGCGTCACATCCTTCATCGCAGTGCCGCATCGTCGATCAGGCGGGTTCGTGAGATCCGTCGACGGGCGTGACGGTCGACCTCGCTATCTTAGAGAGGCGGGATATAATTTTGTAGGAGTAGCAGCCCTCGGTCTCTGCTGCGCGCCCCCAGTCCCGGTATTCATTCATCTGTCGGCATACTTGCAAGTATTGCCCGTTTCGCACAGCGGGACCTGTATGTTCGCTCTTCGATGCGGCAAAACCGCGAGGCGCGCGACCACGGATTTGTTTGGATTCAGTAACCCTCCCATCGCCGAAATTCGCGAATGATTCTCGAACGCGATTGACAAGCTGATTTTGCAGGAGTACCGCAGGCCCCCGGGCAGGAGGCGCTCGCGTTGGCGGTGCCCTCCCGCCGGAGATCGATAAACCAAAAGGGGACACCCGATGCGCGAAGCGCGCTTGAGGCTTCATTCGCTCGTTCTGCTTCTCTCTTTTCTCATGCTGGCCCGGGGCGCGTTGGCGCAGGTAGACCCCGGACCGCGCGGCGGCGTAGCCAATGCCGGCGGGCCGCTCGCGGGCCTCTCGGCCGCCGAGATCGGCCTCTTCAACGATGCTCAGGACGTGTTCGCGGAGATCGACTCGGTATCGGGCGGGATCGCAGGCGAGGCCGGAAGCGGGCTGGGTCCGACCTTCAACGCCAATAGCTGCGCGTCCTGCCACGCGCAGCCGGCCGTCGGCGGGACGAGCCCGCACCCGCGGCTCGGTCAGGTGCTCAGGACGAATCCGCAGATTGCCTTCGCGACCCTCGATCGCCAACTGGGACGCGACCAGATCGTTCCGCCCTTCATCTTCGCCGACGGCCCTGTCCGCGAGGCGCGCTTCGTGAAAAACCCCGACGGCACGGCCGACGGGGGCGTCCACGGGCTCTACACCATCGCAGGCCGCGTCGACGCGCCGGCGACGTGCACTCTGGCGCAGCCCAATTTCGCCGCCCAGCTCGCCGCGGGCAACGTGATCTTCCGCATTCCCACACCGACCTTTGGATTGGGCCTCGTCGACAATACTTCCGAGGAGCAGTTGATCAGCCGGTTCAACAGCACGGCGGCCTCCAGGGCCGCCTTGGGCATCGGCGGGCACTTCAACACCAACGGGAACGACGGGTCCATCACCCGCTTCGGCTGGAAGGCGCAGAACAAGTCGCTGCTGATCTTCTCGGGCGAGGCGTACAACGTCGAGCAGGGCGTGACCAACGAGCTCTTCCCGAACGAGCGAGGCGGCGTCGAGTCCTGCGAGGCGAACCCCACGCCCGAGGATCACAGCCATCTCTTCAACGGTACCTCGACCACCGGGACCCTGACCCAGATGTCGTCCGATGCCGTCAGCTTCGCGAATTTCATGCGGCTGCTCGCACCGCCTGCGGACACCATCAACACCCTGTCCGAGCTGACCGGCAGGGCGCTCTTCAACGCGATCGGATGCAACCTCTGCCACACGCAGACGCTGGTGAGCGAGGAATCGAACTTCACCAACCAGACCAACGTGACCTACCACCCGTTCAGCGACTTCGCGGTGCACCACATGGGGACGAAGCTCGCTGACAACGTCTCCCAGGGCAACGCGGGCCCGGACGAATTCCGCAGCGCTCCTTTGTGGGGCGCCGGCCAGCGGATCTTCTTCCTGCACGACGGGCGCGCCGGACCGGCCAACGGCGGGATCCTCAAGGCGATCCTCGATCACGCAAGCCCGGGCTCGGAGGCGAACGCGGTGATTAATAGATTTCAGGCCCTCACCGTGGGGCAGCGGCAGGACATCCTCAACTTCCTGCGCGCGCTCTAAAGATGATCCATGCGGCCCGCGGGTGGGTGTGGCTCCCGCCCGCGGCCGTGGAGGTTGCCCGATGGGATGGACCGTCCTCGGCACCCTGGCAGCTCTCGTCTCGGGGGCTGGTGCGCCTGTGCGCCAGCCGCTCTGCGAGCCGTCGGCCGAAGTGCAGCGCGCCATCGATGAGGCGGTGCCGCCGGCGCCGCTGGAGGCGGACTTCGAGCGGGCTTTGAGCTCGCTGCGTGCGGTGCGCGAGCGATTCCCCAAAGACTTGTTCGTGCACGTCCGATACGAGGACGCGGTCTTCGACGGCGGCACCGAAGGCCATCTGAAGGGGATGCTCCGCGAATACCGGCAGCTGAGCGCGGATCATCCCGAGGAAACGCATTACGAATATCTCGCAGGTCGCGCCCACCTCGGTCGAGGGACGAAAAAGGCCATAGCGGCGATGGAGCGCATCCTCGAGCGCGAGCCCGGCTTTGCGCCCGCGCTGCGGACGCTGGCGGAAATCCACGGGAGCGCGGCGTTCGGCGATGCCGCCAAGGACCGCCGGGAGCGCGAGGCATTCGCCGCACTCTGTCCGGGAAGCCAGATCGCGCGGAAGCCTTCGCCCTTGCCCGAGCGCAGCCGCCTCTTCGACGAGCAGCGTGAGGCCACCCCGGCGCAGATCGGACGCGCGCTGCAAGCCAATCAGGCGAGGCTCATGCGAATCCGGCTGTTCGACTGGTACAGCGAAGAGACGAAGGCCCGCGAATTGCTGGATGCACAGGCTGAATTCTGGAAGGCCTGGCGGATGACGGTCGAGCACCACCGGCGCCTCTCCGACCTGGCAAAGGCGGACGCGCTCCTGGCAGAGATGGAGGAACGGCTGGTCAGGCTGCAGAGGGATCCGCGCTCAGCGCTCTACCGCCTCGCCGCGACGACGGTGCTCGGCCTTTACGCGGACGGCAAGGATCCGCAGAGGCTGCGCGACGCATTCGACCGCCTCAGGCGGTCGCTGGGGAAAACCCCGAATCCGGCGCGTGCTGAGGAACTCGACCGGCTGATCAGTTCCATTCGGTAGAACAGAACACCTTTCCTGACGGGCAGCTGAAAAACACCGTGCCGTGACATAGGTTATCGGTGGCACAATAGTACGGGCTGGAGACTGGACAGCACAGGTCTGCTCCGTTACCGCCCGGATCCCGACAATAGGCGTAACCAGATTTGCAATGTGGTGTAGCCGCTCCGCCGCAGCCGGCGGCGAAAGCACATGCGACTACCAGAGCGGCGAAGACGCCACGAAAACCATGTTTCGTCATTGATCTCACCCCCACCCATTGGACTGCTCAAATTCTGGCAAGTTACCGCGACCGCGCCTCTGCGAGCTCACGCCGGGGGGCGGCGCGCAATACCTACAAGATGAATGGGATTTCCAAACGACTCCCGTCCCAAAACCTACTTCGCGATCAACTGCGTGTCAAAATATGAACCAGCATGTCGGGGCAATGAACGACCTCCCAGGTATTGAGAAGTCGCATGGTGGCACCAAATGCTTGGTGGGGCCTACAGAAAGCGACGCCGCCGCGGGACACCATACGCAACCTTTGGCAAGGGCGGTCGCGTATGGCGTCTCCTCAATCGCGCGGTGTCTGCCTGTTCTTACTCGACGACAATCCAGGTGCCGATCGGATCCTGCTGCTCGAGGCCGGGCTTCGACCAGTCGCACACGCCGGACGGGAAGACCGCCTGCAGACGCGCCCACTGCGTCGGCGTGAAGCTGATGGCGTAATCGGACTGGCGGAGGGGCCTGGTCTGGCACTTGATGATGTCGGCGGCGACGTCCGCACCGGCGACCTCGCGCGGGAACGAGTTCGACGGGTACAGCTGATGACAGGTCGTCGAAGGGTCGCGCGTCTGCGGTTGGGCAATGAAGGTCGGGATTGCGTCGCGTGTGTTGCACCCCTCCTGCAGGTCCGCCGGCTTGTTGCGCACCACCTTGTCGATCTGCGTTCGGTGGCTTCCATCCGCCTTGATGGCGGTAATCCACCGGTCCATCGTCACGATCATGCGTTGCAGCAGCGGGCTTGCATTGTCGTAGAGACCAAAGCGGTTGTCCTCCACCACCATGACCTGGTTGTCGCTGCGCCCGTTCGCCTTCTCCAGGCGCTTGCGCATGGAGAAGGAGTGATAGCGGACGTGAATGTCGCCGCCTGGAAACAGATCGTTATAGGCGCGGTAGTCGATGATCGGTATTTCCGACAGCCCGCCACCGCCGTTGGTCAACCGGCCGGTCTGGTAGGCAGCGCGAGCCGCGAGCAGGTCCGCCACGGTGCGCTGCGGGACGATGGTGGCGTCGCGGTCGAAGCCGCCGATTCGCTCGTTGAGATCGAGGAATTGTTCGACCGAGATGTCGCCGCCGTTGACCAGCTTGAGGCCGTACTGGATGCCGACGTTGTCGAGTGGCCGCCGGGCGAAGCCGGTGACCGGGTCCTTGCCGTACACGTTCACGGTGTGGTCGTAGACGGTGCAGCGCACGCCGGTCGGGTTGGTCGCCGGGTCGTAGCGCTGGGCGACCGGCACTGCGTTGCAGCTCGTCGAGCCCGGCTTCGGGTCGATCCGGTGTGCGCCGATCGCGACGTTGGGCGCCGTGTCGTAATTCATGAAGCCCGTGACCTGACGCTTCTGCCCGTCGCTCCAATTCATCGCCGTTTGACGCGTCTTGAAGTAGTTGTCGAGCAGCCACGCGTCGGTGATGAAATTGATGGTGGCGAAGCCGACCTCGGGGAACGAGCAGCCCGGAATGATGCCGTCGAGCAGACCGGGATAGTTGTCGCTGATCTGGTGCTGCGCATAGGAGCCGCCCGAGCAACCCCAGCCCTGCGTATGGGCGGGAGGACCGTAGGCTTCGAAGAACCGTTCCCGCACCATCATCATCGTCTCGGCAGCGGTGAGGTCGTTGCAGTTGTTGCCGAACACGTTGAGCGTAGACGAGGCGAGCGCGTAGCCGTTGGACAACATGAAGTTGTCGGTCACGCCGCCAGTGGAGGCGCCCTGTCGATACCAGCCGCCGATACAGCCACCGCCAAAGGTGTAGATGAGCCGCTTGTTCCAGTTCTGCGGCTGGGTATGCCAGTTGGGGGCCGGCTCGGCGAGCGGGTCGTGCAAGATGGTGATCTGGTAGATGGCGCGGTTGACCGTGCCCGTCTCCATGCGAACGATGTAAGGCACCCGCTTGCCGAGCGTCGTGGTGGTGAATGCCAGATCGGCTGGGTAAGCCGTCGCCCCCGCCGGCCACCGGGTGAAGCTGTTCCCCGAATTGCTGGTCGACTTGTAGAGGTAATCGGCGCGCCGCTTGATCGAGCAGTTCGCGTCGAGCGCGGCGCCCAGATTGCCAAGGCCGGCAGGCAGGTTGAACTGCTGCGTTGCGCAGGCGAAGGGCTTCTCGTGCTGCCCGGAGAAAATGGGCCCCTCGATCGGGTGGTTGACGATCGTGATCTCTTCGCCCGGGCGGCCTCGGCCCTTGCGGTTGGAATCCACCGCGATCCGGTTTTCACCCACGCGCAAGCCCTTGACCAGGCCCGTCAGCGTGCGCGCCGCCTCGTCGGCAATGAACTCCGAGCTGACCTCGACGCCGTTCAGCGTGATCGTCACCTGACTCAGGGGAATCGTCTTTTCCTTCTTCTTCACCTCGATGCGCACGAGCGCGTCGCCGCCGGCGACCATGTCGGCCCGACCGGAAATGACCTCGATCGAAAAATCATCCGCGTACGACGGCAGCGCGGTCGTGAGGAGCGCAAAGGCCGCGAGGCCTGCGACGGCAGTCGCAAGTGTCCGTTTCATGTGTTCTCCGTGTGAGGCTTGTTGGATAGAACGCTACTAGAGTGGTCTCGATCGTCGCCGACAGCGTCAACCGTCGTGATCGTCGCGGTCGCCGTCGCTGCGCCCCTTCGCCCAACGAGCGTCCTTCGGGTCGTAGACCATCGGCTTCAGGTAGTCGTCCGGGTCGACCATCCAGCGCGGCTCCGGCCGCTCGGCCGGCGTGAGCGCCGGAATCATCTGGTCGCGCTGCTTGAGGTACGCGATCTTGAACCAGAGAGATGAGGTCGGCAGCGCGGCGTTCGTCTGGTGGATCGGGATGTACACCTTGGGATGAAGCGCGGCGTTGTACTGGATCGGATCGCGCATGCCGTTCACGCGGAACCCGAGGCTGACCATCGAGCCGAACTCGACGTCCGTGGGCGGCAGCGCACGGATCGCGTTCTCCACCTGCTTGCCGACGCGCGCGCCCCAGCAGTTCGGCGGCTGGCGATCGATCGCGCAACCGTCGTTGAGGTCGCCGGTGGTGTTGTGCCAGGCGAACGCGAAGCGGTTATCGCCGCGCACCACGAAGTGGTAGTAGATGCTGACCGGGCCGCCAAGCCCCCCGACCGTCCTGAACGAATGCGGAGTGCCCAGCGGGTACATGGCGGCATCGCGCGGGTCGGCCTCATTGTTGACCGGCGTGATCGGGAACCTCGTCTCGGGAAGCGACGTTCCGGAGTGCAGGTGGCGGAAGGCCGTGATCGACGCGACCGGCTCGAGTACGTCGATCTTGACGACCTGGCTCCCCGGCTCGGATCCAGTGGACGTCACCTCGCGGCAGTCGATGGTCGAGGTCGCGATCACGCCTTGGTTGAACAGGTTCCGCGCATCGGTCTGCAGGTTTTCGCAGGACTCCGCCGAAGCGTAGACGGGCATCTTGAGCTTGCCCGAGATGAACGCGGCGTTGTCCGCGTGATCGCCGTGTCCATGGCCGATGAAGGCGGCCTCCGGCTTGAGACTGACCAGATCCTCGACGACGAACGGCGTGCGTCCGGGCGCCGTCTCGGGGCGGTGCACGAACGTGTCGAGGAGGACGACGCGGCCGCGGATCGACGCCGCGAGGGTCGCGTTCGTCAGCCAGGAGAAGATGACCTTGTCCTTGTCGACAGCGCCGGTCCGGGCGTCGACGTTCTCCGCGCCGAAGATGAGCTGGCGCGCCTTGACGAGCTCCGGCGAGGCCGCCGGATGCGCGTTCGCGCGCGCCGCGAACAACGAGACGAGCAAGATTGCCGTGGAGCCGATGCGGGGCATGCTTGTACTCCTCTGCCACACCGAGGTGGGTTCGAATTCCTGGGTTGAGCTGCGGGAAGAGCGGCTGGCGGGTCGTGGGGCTGGTTCACCGGACCGACTACTGCCTGGTCGGAAGTACGATCAAGCAGGGTCGCGCCAGAGCAGGCGCTTGACGCGGCGAGTCGCGACGCAACTGCGCGGAACGAGAACCCGAACGTCGCGACCAGCGCAAACTGCCCCGGACCCTTGACACGGGCGCGCTGCGTATGTCCGCACATACGTCCACGCGTGAGCGCCACACGCGCCGGGAACCGAGGCAGCAGCGGGGACGAGCATGCGGGCGATCGCATGGCTGGCGGGTGCGGGCGCCGGCGACTGCTCGATGGAAACGGTTCGCGCCAGGAACAGCGCAGCGACGTTCCCTGTTTTCCAGAAAGGCGAACATGAACCTCGCGACCCTGAACACTTCCGGCCGGTACTCCGCGATGATCTGTTCCCCCGCTTCTTGATGCCGGGTCTCAACGCTCAGGGCTGGCGGGCTGGTGGAAGCACCTCCCACACCCGCTCCTTGAAACCGACTTCGGCGCCCGGTTACGACCGGCCGGAGCGTCGCAGCATCTCGGGGAGGTCTGCCGTGAGCTCGACACAACCGCGCTATCCGACCTCGCTGAGGGTCGCGTTCTCCCCCGCCGAGGGCTTCCTCGCCGACGAAGCCACCAACATCAGCGCCGGCGGGATGTTCGTCCGCACCGATCGAGAGTTGCCCCGCGGCGCGCTGCTGTCCGTCGCGCTCGAGATCCCGGACGGCGACCGACCCGCCCCGCTCCAGGCCAAGGTCGTGCACGACGTGGCGCCGTCCCGATCGCCCACGTCCTCGCGCGTACGCGGCGTGGGCGTGCAGTTCGTCGGCCCGGACGACGCATTCCGCGATCGACTGGACCGCTACATCGAATCCCTCGTGGCGAGGAGCAAGGTACCCGTCCGGGTGCTGTTGGTCGCGCGGGATCTGTTGCACGAAAGCGGCTGGACCCAGCTCACCGCGCGAGAGCCGGGCGGCAGCTATTGCCTCACCGGCGCTTTGTCCAAGGCCGCCGGCGGGGATCGCGACGCTTACCGCGCCGCCTTGCAGTCGGTGGGGCCACGCCTGAGCGTCCCTGCCTGCACCTTCGGCGGCTTCGACTGCCATTGCGCCGTGTTGAGCTGGAACGATCGGGAAGGCCGGACCAAGAACGACGTGATCGCCAAGCTCGACGAGGTGATCAACGCGGCCTTGGGCGCCGGCGCCTCCGCCTAGCGCGACCCCGAAGAGCTCTCTCTGAGGGTCCGATGTCGCTCGAGCCGGTTCACCCGCCGGGCGCGAAGCGCTGCAGATGGCCGAGCCCGTTCGCCTCGACGGCGCGGATCGCGGCGGCCCGGTCGCCCGAGACCACCCAGCGGGTGGTCCTGGGCCTGAGGATGGTTCGAGCCAGCCTCTGGACGGCGGCCGGAGTCACTCTCTCGAGGTCGGCCCGCTCTTCCTCGAGGCGAGGCGCCCCGGTGCCGACGGTGATCGCGTGCACCCAGGTCTGGGCGGTGGAGTATGCATCGTCGTAGGCGGACTCCAGGTCGGCCAGGCAGATCGCTTTCGCGCGCTGCATCTCGGCGGCCGTGGGCGGCACCTCGCCGGCGCCATCGAGCACTTGGCGGAAGAGGCGCACGCCCATCTCCGCCTGATCGGCGCGGAGGGGTGAGCAGGCGACGAACGCGCGGGCCTGCCGCCGCCGGACGACGTCGGCGCTCGCCAGGTACGTCAGACCGTTGCGGTCGCGCAGGGTGGCGCCCAGGCGGCCCCCCACCCCGCGGCCCAGGATCGCCGCGAGGACGTCGAGGCCCGCGTCCTCTCCACGCACGTCGGGCAGCGGCCGTGTGGCGCAGACCAGCAGGGTGCTCGCCGAGCGCCGCTCGAGGTACGCGACCTGGGAATTCGCCGCGGGAACCACCGGTGCCCAGACCTGCGGCGGCGGATTCGAGTCGCCCGTCCAGCGGCCGAACGCGGCCGTGGCGGCGGCGAGCATCTCTACCGGGCGCACGTCGCCGACCACGAGGAGGGTCGCGCCGCGAGGCACGAACACTCTCTGCTGGTGGGTGATCACGTCCTCGAGCCCGAGCGGCGTCAGGCTGGCGGTCGTGCCGATGACCGACCGCGCGTACGGATGGCCCTGCCCGAACGCCGCATCGGCCACCAGCTGCTGCAGCGCCTCGGGATCGGAGGACTCGAGGTCCTCGATGGCGTCCAGGGCCGCATTGCGCCGGCCCAGGAACGACCTTTCGCCGTGCCGCGGTTCCGCGGCCGCGCGAGCAAGCATGCGCAGATACTCCCGCGCGTCCTGTGCGTACCCGGAGATACGGATCATCGAGAAGTCGGACTGGACCATCGACCCGACCGCGCCTCCCATCTCCGCGGCCTGCCTGCGCAAGGACTTCTCTTCGAAGATCCGGTCTCCCGTCGCCGACTGCTCGTAAAAGTCCGTGGCGAGGGAGACGGCCATGTAGGTCATGCCGCTGTCGCTGGGCGGATCCATCAGCGCACCGCGCGGCAGCACCAGGGTGACCACCACCACCGGCCGGCGGTGCTGCTCGACCACGACCACTCGCAGTCCGGTGGAAAGGGTCACTCTGCTGACCGTGGGCGCGGGCGGAGCGGCCAGAATGATGGGCGGCGGCGGCGGCGTCTGCCGCCAGGTCCCGGCAGCCGCCGGCGCGGAGGGCGCACCCGCGGAATCGGGATTGCCGCCGGACGGCGTCTCCACCGGCGACGGCCCGGAGCGGCACGACAGGAGCACCGCGCAGGAGAGGAGCGCAGCTCGAGTGACGGCCGTCATTCGCGCTCCACGCGCGCAGGCCTGGGCCTGACCGGGCGGGCGTGCACGACCACTCTCGGGTTGCCTAGATAGACGCGGGCGGTGTCGCGCAGGGTGGGCGGATCGAACATCCAGTGCGTGCTGAGGTCCTGACTGACGCTCACCTTCGAGCCGAACAGGCGCTCGAGCCGGCTGAGCCTTCCGGCGCGCCCCTCCAGCGTGTCCAGGTCGAACATCGCCTTGCGATCGAGGGCCAGGTTGGCCGCGAGCAGGAGCTCGAACGACATTTCCCTCTGGGTCAGCTGCCGCAGAAAGGCGTCGACGTCGCCCTGCACGGCCCGGATCGGCTCGTCGTAGGGCACGGTCAGGTCGACCCGGAAGACCGACTCGAATGCGTACTCCTCGAGGTCCGCGTGCAGCCGCATCCCCCACGCTCCGTCCGTCAGGAAGGAGAGGAGCTGCGCACCCAGCTCGAGGGCGGTCGCCTCGTCGTGGGGAACGTGCGGGAACCGCCAGGCCAGGCTGACGCGGGGCTCGCGCGAAATCGCCTCTTCCTTCATCTCCAGCAGCGCCTGCGAGAGCGGAGCAAGCGAGGGAATCCGGGCCCGGCGGCCGGCGGGGAGGCGCCCCAGCCCGTCCTCGATCAGCCGCCGCGCCTGAAGCGGATCGAACCGGCCCACCACGGTCAGGATGGCGTTGGCCGGGACCAGCAGCGCGCCGGCGAAAGAGCGGACGTCGGCCGCCGTGACGCGCGCCAGCTCCCCTGGAGTACCGACGATCGCGCCGTGCAAGGGGTGCGGCGCAGCGTAGAGGCGGCTGAAGAGGTGCTCGCGCACGAGGCCATACGGCGCATCGACGTCGCGGATGGCCCGCTCCTGCAACACCACCCGGCGGTGCCGCTCCACCAACGCGTCGTCGATGAGCGCCGGCAGCGAGCCTATGCGGTCGGCCGCGACCCACAGCGCCGCCGGCAGTTCCCCCGGCGGAACGGAAGTCTCGAACGTCATGCTGTCGAAGCCGGTGGTGGCGTTGAAGTCGCGCGCCCGCCGCCGTTCGAGAAGGGCGGCGTAGTCGGTCTCTGCAGTGGGCCCATTCGCCATCACGTGCTCCACCAGGTGCGCCAGGCCGCTGCGCCCCCGAGGCTCGTACACGGTGCCCGCCCGGAACGTCATCCAGACCAGCACGCTCGAGGCGGTCGGTTCGGGCGAGAGCAGCACGACGAGCCCGTTGGGGAGCTCGATCCGCTGGACGTCGACCGCGAAGTCTCGCGCGGTGGTCTTGCGGCCCTCACCGGCGTAGTGGAGCGCCTCTGCCCGCTCGCCGCCGAGCCCGATCATGGCGGCCACCAGCAGCCCTGCCGGCCGGTTCATCAGACGTCGCATGCGCGTCCCATCTCGCCCCCGGTGGACTGTCGCGAGCGCTGAGGCGACACCCTATACACAGCGACCTTTGGCCCCAAACTTTCGGGCGTGGCGCGCGATGGGACGCACCTGTCCGGGCGCCGACTACAGTTCCATACCGGCGCGGGATGAACGGGTTGCTGGGCTCCCGGTCAGGGCTGCGCGGTGGCCACGGTCGACGACACTTCGTCGGAGATGGCCTGGTAGACGAGCTGCTTGAACAGCTTGCGGTAGTAGGTACGCGAGGGCCCCGGGGCCTGCGTCATCAGCACCGCGGCGAGCTGCTCCTTCGGATCGACCCAGAAGTAGGTCCCCGCCGCGCCGGCCCACATGAACTCACCGGCCCGCCCCGGCACCGATGCCAGCCCGTCCTCGAGACGCACGGCGAAACCGAGGCCGAAGGTATAGCCGCGCGTGCCGAGCAGCAGCTCGCCCGGTGTGATGCCGGAGTCCTTGATCCTCCCGAGCTGGTCGGAGGTCATGAGCGTGACGGTGGTGCGGCTCAGGATCCGCGCCCCGTCGAGCTGGCCGCCGTTGAGCAACATCTGGGCGAAGCGCAGGTAGTCGGACGCGGTGGCGACGGCGCCGACCCCCCCGGCGTCGTTCTTCGGCGCCGCGCTCACGTCCAGCACCCGGTTCGGGTTGCCCGTCGCCGGATCGGTCGGGAACGGCTGCGCAAGGCGTCCCATCTTCTCTTTCGGTACGGAGAACGCCGCATCGGCCATCTTCAGCGGCTTGAACAGGCGCGCATCGAGGAGCTCCGACAGCCGCATGCCCGAGGCGGCCTCCACCACGCGCCCGAGAATGTCGACCGACAGGCTGTACTCCCAGACCTCTCCGGGATGATGCGCCAGCGGCGCCTTCGAGAGCCGCTCGACTTCCTCCTCCGGCGTGACGCCGCGCGACTCGTAGGGGAAGTCAGCCTGGAAGACGCCGGCTTTGGCGTAAGCATCCTTGACCGGCGCATTGGCCGTGATCTCGCCGTAGGCCAGTCCCGAGGTGTGGCGCAGCAGGTCCTGCACCGTCATCTCCCGCGCCGCGGGCGTGGTCTCGTAGGTCAGCCTTCCCGTCGCGTCCACCTTCGGAACGCTCACCTGCATCTTGGCAAAAGCCGGCAGGTACTTGGAGACCGGGTCGGTAAGCACGATCCTGCCTTCTTCCGCGAGGACCATCGCGGCCACGGAGGCGAGCGGCTTGGTCATCGAGTAGATGCGGAAGATGGCGTCCTTCGTCATCGGCGCCCCGCTCGCGGCGTCTCGCGCGCCGAATGCCTCGAAGTACACGACGCGGCCCTTGCGCGCGACCACCGCGACCGCGCCGGGAAACTTCTTCGCCTGGATCTCGCCTCGCAGCACCTTGCCGATCCGGCCGAGGCGGTCGGCCGAGAATCCGACCTCCTCGGGGCGCGCGGAAGGAAGCGCCTGCGCCCAGGCGATGGAGAAGCAGAGGGACAGCGAAACGACCAGGACTCCGAGAAAGCGACGCACGAGGGCCTCCCGCGCAGAGGGAAAAACGGCATGCTAGCCCGACGCACCCGAAAGGACGAGGGTCTCAGGCCAGGCTGAGCGGGCGACGCGCGATGCGCCGCCCGTGCTGACTCAAAGCCTTCAAGACGGCTCAGTCGTCGTCGCGCTCGCCCGGCCTGATCCTGGAGATGCGCGTTGCCCAGTTGCCCAGCGGTCCTCGCGTCTTGCCGCAAGTGCCGAACGGCGACGACGGCGACGACACCTTGTATTGCGTGAAGTCGCAGGTCTGGGCGACGTACTCGGAGGCGATCCAGACCGAGTCGCCATCGGCGGCGGCGGCGCCGTAGTCACCCCAGCGCGACCGGGTGCCGAACGGCAGGTAGCCGGCGAAGCCGTCTTGCGGACCGACTCCTTCCGCGGCGACGTGCACGGCGCCCGCTCCGGTCCTGGCATCGAGGCTGGCATACCCCGCGCTGGGGAAGTGGTCGGCGCCGAGCAGGGTGAAGGCGATCACCCCTCGCCCTTCCTCGGTGACCCCGATCGCCGGATAGGTGACGTTGCTGCCCGCCACCGCGATGGTGCCCTGGGTGGAGATCCGGCCGTTCCTCGGGTTGAAGACGAAGTACGCGATGCCGGCCTTGGTGACGCCGCCTACGCTGACGGCCGTGTCGAGCGCGCCCCAGAGCTTGCCCTTGGCGAATGCGACCTGCTGCATGCGCGAGTCGTTGCTGTCGAGCCTCAGCTCGTTGTTGTCCCGCCTGGACGTTGCGCCGATGAGCAGGCGGCACGCTGCGTCGGCGATGCAGTCGCGCAGCGGCAGGTTGGTGCTGGGCTTCTGGTCGGACCTGGGCGGCACGCCATACTGCTGAACCTCGATCGCCTTCGCGTTCAGGACCGGCGCCGGGTGGGCGCTGTTGAGCGATCGCGTGTTCGACAAAGACCAGACGATCAGCTCGGTCGACGTGCCGGTGGGGAAGAACACGGCGTCCGAGCTGAGCAGGTACTCGGTCCCGCGTCCGTCTTCCTCGAAGTCGTCGTCACCGGGCGACTGCGCCGGCCAGACGGTGAATCCTGGGATGGCCGACTGCGTTTCATCGCCGGTGTTGAAGAGGACGGCGGCCGGGCCCGTCGATCCGCGCGACGTCAGCGCGCGCTTGGAGATGGCATAGATCTGGGCGCCCCTGAACCCCGGCGCCGCCAGGTTGAACTCGTTGGTGGTGAGGTAGATGCCGTTCGCGTCGGCGCCGATGTGCGGGTAGTCGCCCAGGCAGGGGCCGTGTACGCGGTTCCCATTGACGATCGCCACGCACCCGTGATCGGGCGTGCCCTGCGTGCCGTCGTTCTGGACGGGCAGGCGGAAGACGGTCCACGACCCGGTCGGGTTCGACGAGTTGCTGACGGCGATGTCGAGGTGGTTCGCGCCGCTCAGCCCCTGCGTGGTGGGGGAGGCCCGGTCGAGGGTGAGCACGACGTGGAAGAAGCGCCGCAGCTCCTTGTCGAAATAGCAGGTCGGATCGGTGATCGACGGACCGAATTGCAGGGGGGCCTTCGTGCGATCGATGGCGGCGGGGTAGCCGTAGAACGTGTTGAGATCGACGGGTCCCACCGCGAGGGTGCCGGTGGTGTCGAAGATGCGCATCACGTCGTTCGCGCTCTCGACCACGAAACCGGCGCCGACGCATAGGCCCTGGTCGGGCGGCTCGACCGAGAACTGGTTCCCGTTGTTGGAGAAGCGCTGATCGAAGAAGTTCACGCCGTCGAAGCTGCGCACGAGCTGCGGGTTCGAGGCGGCGCGGCGCGCGTCTCGCCCTTCGCTGCCGCGACCAGGCACCGACGCCACGCTGCGGTTCACCGACGCCCGGACGCCTCCGCGTCCTTCCACCTCCAGGACGCCCGAGTCCTCCTCTTCGCCGGCGAGCGCCTCGTCGATCTCGATCGCGCTGACCGCGTCTCCGCCGATGACGCTGCTTTGCGGGCTGGTCGCTCCGCCCTTGGAGAGTTGGACCGTCACCAGGCCGGCAGCGCCCGCCGCTCCGGCCAGCAGAAAGGTAGCGACTGGCAAGGCCAGCCTTGGAAAACTTGTCATGTGCGGATCCCCCCTCTTGGTGTCGCGTCTCAGCCCCTGGCTGGGGTAGGGACGGGTGGGAGGGCGTATAGATTCTGGCCGGGCTGGAGGTCAAGCGCCCGGCAGGCTGGCCCGGCGATCAGTAGCCGTGATCGCCGGCGTCGAGGCGGACCTTGCCCCGGAACATCCGGTACACGAGCACGAAGTACGCGATCGCGACGAGCATGCCGGCCGACCACCAGTACACGCCGTAGCGGAGCGAATACGGTCCCGCCGCCGTGTTGTAGATGGTCAGGCTGTACGCGTCCGAAGTGCTGGCGGGAAGCACCTGGGGATGCAAGGCGAACGCGACGCCGGCCAGCATGGCCGCCAGGAACGCGCCCGAGCTGAGGAAAGCGGCGCGGTCCCGGCCTCGGCGCGAAAACCACACCAGGCCGGCGTAGCTGGCGACGACCACCGCTGGGATGACCGCGCCGAGCCAGGAGCGGCGGTAATTGTCGAGCAGCTGCGGGCGCACCGCGAGGCTCGCTACCAGCGCGGCGACGGCGAGGAGCAAAAGGGGCAACAGCAGCGAGGAGGCCACCTTCCGCGCGCGCATCTGGACGGCCCCCTGGGTCTTGTAGATCAGCCACGAAGCGCCGTGGACGGTCAGCGCGACCAGGGCCAGCACGCCGCACAGGACCGTGTACCAGTCGAGGATGCCGTTGACCGTGCCGACGCGAAAGTCCGTCCAGAGAGGCTCGAAGAAGGTGCCGTCGGGCCGCAGCGGGACGCCCCGGATCACGTTGCCGAGCGCCGCCCCGAGGAAGATCGCCAGCAGCGCGCTGCTCAGGCAGAACGCCCCGTCGAAGAATCCCCGCCAGACCGGCGACTGGATGTGCGTGCGGAACTCGATGCCGACGGCGCGGAGCATGAGCAGCCACAGCACCATGTTGAGCGGCAGGTAGAAGCCGCTGAAGCTCGAGGCGTAGAGCGCCGGGAAAGCGAAGAACAACGTCCCGCCGGCGGCGACCAGCCACACCTCGTTGCCGTCCCACACCGGTCCGATGCTGCGCAGCACGGTCCTGCGCTCGTCATCGGTGCGGCCGACGAACAGGTGGACCGCGCCGGCGCCTAGATCGAACCCGTCGAGGACGACGTAGGCGACGAGCATGAACGCGACCAGCACGAACCAGACGGTCGGCATGCGGGCCCCCTCAGGCGGAGCTGACTGCCGGCGCGGCGTTCGCCGGGCGCGGCTGGGAAGGACCTTCCATGATCAAGCGCTGGACCAGCAGCACGAACGCGATCCCCAGCACCGTGTACATCCCCATGTAGCCGAGAAGCGTGAACCAGGTGCTGCCGGCGGAGACCAGGTTCGAATAGCCGTCCTTCGTGCGCAGCAGGCCGTGGACGACCCATGGCTGCCGCCCGAGCTCGGCCGCGTACCAACCGGCGGTGTTGGCGATGTATGGAAAAGGGAAGGCGAGCATGAGCGCCCAGAGCGCCGGCCGCGCTCCGAGCAGCCGCCCCCGCCAGAGCAGGAATGCGCAGACCACCATGATGGCGACGAACAGCGTCCCGAGCCCGGCCATGATGTGGTACGCGAAGAAGAGGAGCGGAATGTTGTCCGGCCAGTCCTCCCGCGGGAACGCGTCCAGCCCTTTCACCTCGGCGCGCGAGGTCCCATAGATCAGGTAGCTGAGCACGGGTCTAACGGCGATCGGGTTCTCGATCGTCCCGTGCTCGGGATCCGGCTGGCCCATGAGGACGAGCGGCGCGCCGGCCTCGCTCTTGAAGAGTCCTTCCATCGCCGCGGTGGTCACCGGCTGGTGTTGCGCGAGGTAGCGCCCGTGCAGGTCGCCGGTGGGAAAGATCTGCAGCACCGAGGCGATCAGACCCGCGACCACTCCCAGCCGCACGAATGTGGCCGCGTGCTGCCGGTGCGTGCCGCTGAGCAGGTAGTAGGCGCCCAACGCCGCCATCACGAACGCCCCGGTGATGACGGCGCCGCTCATCGTGTGCGCGTATTGCAGGAGCGTCCAGGGGTTCAGCAGTATCCCCGCGAAGCTCGTCACCTGGAACGAGCCGTCGGGCAGCCGCTCGTACGCGACGGGGTGCTGCATCCAGGCGTTGGTCGCGACGATGAAGAAGCCCGACAGCCACGACCCGAGGAAGACCGCCACGCCGGAGAGCCAGTGCAGCCGGGGCCCGAGCCGCTTCTCGCCGAAAAGGAACAGCCCGAGGAAAGCGGACTCGAGGAAGAAGGAGAACACGCCTTCCATGACCAGCGGTTGGCCGATGACTCCACCCGTGAGCTTGGAGAACCGCGACCAGTTGGTGCCGAACTGGAACTCCATCGGGACCCCGCTCACCACGCCCATCACGAAGTTGAGCCCGAAGATCTTCGCCCAGAAGCGCGCCGCCTCGCCGTAGAGCGGGTCCTTGCGGCGCAGCGCCATCGTCTGCAGCACCACGATCAACGGGGCGAGCCCCATCGTCAGCTGCGGGAACAGGTAGTGGAAAGTGATCGTGAAGCCGAAGTGCAGGCGATGGAGCAGGTACGCAGGGTCGTCCATGGGCTTCGGCCGCGTCGGGAGGCGAACCGCCGCAGCGAAGATGGGTCTAGCACACGCCGCGACAACGTTGCCGGCACGTACGTACCTGGGCGCGGCGCGCCTTCACGCGGCGCACACGATCGGAACGCGCTTCTGGTTCTCCTCCGCCGGGTCGAAGACCTTCCCCAGGATCCGGTGTCGCGCGTACGTCCTCTCGGGCGCCGGGAAGCCGAGCTCGGCCAGTCGCTTGCGCGCGTCGGTCGCCAGGAACACCTGCTCCGCGACGTCCTGATAGGCGAGGTCCTGCTTCACATAGCCCCAGCGCTTGAGCTGCATCAGGATCCACACCGCCATCGAGTGCCAGGGAAAGGCCTCGAAGCCGACGCGCGCGGGCACGTTGTGCTCGTTGCCCAGGCCGTCGGCGAAGCGGCCGGTGAGGACCTGCTCGACCACGGACACCGGCTGGTCGAGCCAGGCGGCGGGCGCGATCGCCTCGGCGACGTCGCGCCGGTTCTCCGGCCTCTGCGCGTGCGCTGTCGCGACGGCGAGCGCCCGGAAGAGCGCGGCGAACGTGTTCGGGCTTTCCTTGACGAAGGAGGCCGGAAGGCCCACCGCGCAGCACGGATGGCCGTCCCACAGATCCTTCGAGAGCAGGTGGATGAAGCCGACCCCGTCGTGGACCGCGCGCTGGTTGAACGGCTCTGGTCCCAGGTAGCCGTCGAGGCCCCCCGTGCGCAGGTGGGCGACCATGTCCGACGGCGGGACGGAGCGAATGGCGACGTCCCGGTCGGGATCGAGCCCGTGATCGGCGAGGTAGCAGCGGAGCAGCAGGTTCTCCATCGAGTACTCGAACGGAACGCCGAGCTTCATTCCGTTCCACTGCTTCGGATCGCGCCTGTTCCTGTGCCTCAGGTGAAGCGTGATCGCCTGCCCGTTGACGTTGCCGATCGCCGCCACCTGCATCGGCTCCGGCCGGGAACCGAGGCCCAGGCTGAGCGCCAGCGGCATCGGCGCCAGCATGTGCGCCGCGTCGAACCGGTGGTTCAGCACCAGGTCGCGGACGAGCGCCCAGCCGGGGGTCTTCACCAGCACCACGTCGAGGCCCTGCAGGGCGTAGAAGCCCATCGGGTCGGCGATCAGGATCGGCGCGGCACAGGCCACGGGGACGAATCCGATCCGGATCTGCTTCTTCTCGAGCGTGCCGCGCACTTCCTGCGCCAGGACCTTCGCGGTGGTGAGCGGAAACAACGCGCCGATCGCTCCCAGCAGCGTGCTGCCGCCGAGGCCGGGCAAAACGCCGCCAGGCCCGACCACGGCGCGGGTGACCGCGGCCTCGACGATCCGGTCGACGAGGCGCTCCGCCGCCCCCGTCATGCGCGAGCCTCCCTGCCGGCGCCGATCCTCCGAGGCGGGGCCGCCGAGGAGGTGCCCACGACGCCGACGAGACGGTGCCCATTTCGGCGATGCATCGAACCTCCTTCCCGCAAAAGAGGCCTGACACTCACTTCCCCGGCGGCCCCACCGCGCAACCGGTGCAATCGCAGTACCAGCGCGGCCGGCCGCGCATTCCCGTCGAAGGCACTCCGGAACACGCCTGGCGCGGAGCGACGAAGTTGTCGAAGGCGCGGGAGGCGCCCACGGAATTGTCCGAAGGACTGCGGCACTCGCGTACGCGCCTGTACCGCAGCGCGAGGGCCGTGCCGCGGCGAGTGGCCGTGCTGAAAGCGCGCTCCGACGAACCGGTCGGATCCGGCGCGCGGAGCGCCGATCTCGTCGGAGCGGCTGCGACGGAAATGACACCAGAAAGCTCCGCGCGCGCCACGGGCCGCGTGAGAGGCTGGGATCCCGAACCAGGCGTACGCGAAAGGGAACGCATGCCGTCCCGCCGGATCGCGCACCTGTCGGACCTGCACGCCGGAGCCGCCGACGACGCATCGTTGCAGCGGCTCGTCCGCGCGGTCTTGCGCAGCGGCGCGGACCGGGTCGCGATCACGGGCGACGTGACCCACCGCGGGCGCGCCGCGGAGCTGGACCAGTTCCGGCGCGCGTTCGCTCCGCTCCTCGAGAACGGCAGGGCAGTGATCGTGCCGGGCAACCACGACCGCCTCGGCGACGACCTCGAGGCGGAGCTGATGCCTGGAGAGCGGGTCCAGGTGAGCGCGGGCCACCCTCTCCCTTTGCCCGAGGAGGACCTGATCGAGCGGCTCGTCTCCCGGCTCGGGTGGCCGAATGCGGCCGAGCTGCCGATCGGCCTGGAGCTGCTGCGGCGCGTGCGCCACCGCTGCGATCTCGTCCTCCACGGTCATCGCCACGCCCCCGCCGAGCTGCGGCCCTTCGCCTGCGAGGCGCCGCTGCGCGTGTTCAACGGCGGGAGCAGCACGGAGCTGCAGGCGTTCCGCGTCTTCGACGTCGAGGGGGAGAGGGTGGACACCTGCTGGATCGACGCCCGCGCGGAAGAGGGGACCGCGAACGAGCCGCTGCGGATCCTCTCGAGGGCGGCTTAGCTCGCCGGCGACCGCGTCCGCAGGAGACGCAAAGCGCGCCGGCGGCGCCGGTTGGTCAGGCGACCTCCTGCGCCGGCTCTTCGAACGCCGGCTGGACGGCCTCGCTCAGCTCGGAGCCGGAATCGATCCAGAGCTTGTTGCCCCTCCAGTTCACCGTGCGCCGGAAGGCCCCCACGAGCCAGATCGCCGCCATGGCCAGGTCCTTCACCGGGATGAGCAGCACCTCGCTCGCGCGCGGCGGCGCTCCGCGCAGGCGGCGGCACAAGAGCGCGTCCGAGGCGCACTTCACCGCCACGCCGGTCGCGGCCACCGCGGCGAGCCGCAGGTCCAGGCCCGGCCGCGTCGCCGCGAGGGCGCACGCGGCGACCGAGATCCACAGCACCGGGTTGAAGAGCAGCTCCCCCAGGTACGCGGGCAAGCACAGCCGGCGCCGCATCTGCGCCCAGCGCACGTGCCGGTTCGCGAACCGCTGCACCGTCCAGCCACGGTTCACGGCCGCGACCAGGAAAGGCGACAGCGCCACCTTCCAGCCAGCCAGCTCGAAGCTGCGCCCGATGACGTAATCCTCCGCGAGGACGTTGCGCACCGCCCAGAAGCCGCCGAGCCTGTCCAGATCGCGGCGGCGGAACAGCATCGACTTGCCGATCACGCAGGCGCGGCCGCAGATCACCCGCGCGAAGCTGCACGCGCCGGCGACGAAGGAGTTGAGCTGCAGGTTCTCCAGGGCGGCCCCGAGCCCGGGCGCGTCCTCGCCGACCAGCACGTTCGTCACCAGCCCGACCTCCGGGTCGGCCAGCTCCGCCGCGGTCTCGCGCAGGTAGTCGGGACCGGCGCGCACGTTGGAGTCGGAGATGAGGAGGTACTCGTGCCGGGCCTCGTCGGCGAGCGCGGCCAGCAGGTTCACCTTCGGATTCAGTCCCAGGCGCCGGCTGCCCGCCCGGATCTCGATGCGCGCGCCCGGGTGATCCATCTGCACCCGCCGCGCGACGTCCAGGGCGGGGTCGAGCGGGTCCTCGGCGCCGACCAGGATCTCGAACTCGGGATAGTCTTGGCGCGCGAGCGAGGCCAGGTTCTCGTACAGGCCTTCATCGGCGTCCTTGACCGGCTTGAGCACCGTGATCGGCGGAGTCGGCCCCTGGCGCTTGCGCCGGCGGGGCGACAGCACCAGGAACGCGGTCAGGTGGGCGACCAACGTCAGAGCAAGCGAGATGGGAGCGAGCAGGACGAGGCCGTAGCAGATCGACCCGATGCTCATTCATCCTCCGCGAGGACCACCCTCCAGGATCGACGCTCACACGGGGAGCGTGGCGGGCGGGAAACTTCTCCGCGACGAGCGGGCGGCGCGGCGGCCAGGCGCACGGGCGGAGGGGCGGACCGACGCGCGACACGGAACTGTCACAGATCGACGGTGCCCATCTGGAGCATGCTCCGCGCCCTCGCGGGGGTGCGGATGCTCATCGAAGCGCTGGCGATGCAGGCGGACGGATCTCGCGCGGCGCTGGAGTCGGCGCGGTCCCGGCTGGAGCTGAGCGCGCGGCGCTGGAGCGAGCGTCCCACCCTCGCCTCGCTGCGGGAGCTGCAGCGCGCGGCGGCCAGCTTCCGCGACGCGCAGCGCGCCTCCGACGACGCGGTCCGCGCCTGGGCCCGCGCGCTCGCCTCGCACGAAGCCCGGGTCTAGGCTCAGGCCGCCAGGTCGTCGAGGATCTCATACAGCCCGAGCGCCGGCAGGCGCCGGTAGCCGTTCCAGGCAGCGCGCGCCAGCGTCCCCTCCTCGATCCAACGGGGGAGCCACTCGCCTGCGCGATCCGGGTCGGCCTGCGGGAGGGCCGCGCCCTGCTCCGCCGCCCAGCGCAGGTTGCGCTCCTCGTGGACCCCCACGGGCGGAGCGGCGATCACCGGCAACCCGAGCGCGGCGAAGAAGGTCATCTCGCTCGGCTTGGTCCACAGCACGTCGGTCCGTGCGAGCAGCGCGTTGAAGCTGCGCAGGTACTTCAGGGAGTCGTGCTCCTCCAGCACCTCGACCGCGGAATGGCCCGCCAGCCCCTGCGCATCGATCGCGGCGCGCAGCTTGCGCGCGACGTCGCGCCGGCGGCCAGCGACGAGCGCCAGCGCCAGCCGCCGGGCCCGCAATGGACCGGCCAGTGCGCGCACCAGCTTGGCTGCGATGCCCGCCTGGGCGCCCGCCCCGCCGATCGCGAACGTCACCAGCGGCGGAGAGTCGTCGCGCCCCACCGGCCCGATCTCCGCCGCGGCGGCGTCCGCCACGAGCCTTCCAGGATCGATTCGACCGAGTCGGGCGGCCAGATTGCGCCGGAGCAGGGACCTCTCGCGCCCGCCGACGAGGTCGTGAGGCAAGGGGAAGCCCGTCAGCCGGATCCGATCCGGAGCGACGCCGTAGGATTCGATGCGCCGCCGCGCCGGCTCGCTCGGCACGTAGTACCGGATCCGGCTTCGCGCAGGGTGCGGAGGCGCCCAGACGCGGTTCACGTCGGCGTCGGTCACCACGCAGTGCAGCCGATCCGCCCCGTGCAGCTCGGCGAGGATGGGGGCCGCGTAGAAGGTCGCCAGGAGGGGCGCGCCGCTCGTGCGCAGGTGGTCGGCCAGGGCCCGCCCCGCGCCCGCCCGCGCGGCGCGCTCCATCCAGCGGGTCCCGGCGGTGGGCCCGGAGAGGTCTCCGCCCGCGTCCGGGATGGCGGTGATGCGCGCGAGGAGCCCGCGCAGCGGAGCGCCGAGCGCGGGGACCTGCGACCAGCGTGTGAGCGGCTCGTAGAACGCGCGGGTCCGCCACCAGAACCAGGCGTCGCGTGCGTCCCCGAGCGGCGGCAGGTCCATCAGCAGCAGCGGGACGCCGAGCGCGTCCGCCAGCGGCGCCGCGGCGCGCAGGTGCCCGTACCCCATGTCGATGGCCGCGACGACGGGATGCGGCGGGTGCGAAGGCATCGGGGCCGGGCACCTTCACCGCGCGGGCGGGGCGTGTCAAGCCGGTGGATGGACGCTCGAGCGTCGCCGCCGCGCGAGGAGCGCTCCGCCGCCGTAGACGACCAGCCCCACGCAGAAGTACTGCGCCGGGGTGAGCCCCAGATAGCGCGCATCGACGTACGGCAGGTCGCGCGCGCGCAGGAAGTCGAGCGCGAAGCGGCCGGCGCCATAGAGGACAGCGAGCACGGCCAGGAGCGACCCGCGCAGCGCGCCGCGCCGGCGCAGGCCGTACAGCACCAGGGTGATGGCGGCGAGCAGCAGCGCATCGTAGAGGCCCAGGTCGTGGCGCGGCCCATCCGGGAACGCCACGGCGAGAGGGAAGCTGGTCCGCACGCCGGGATGGTCGTGCACGGCGAAGCATCCCAGCCGCGCCACCGCCCATCCAGGCGCGACCGACAGCGCGATCACGTCGCCGTACCGGGCGAAGGAGAGGCGCCGCCGCCGGAAGAACAGGGCGCCTGCGGCGAGCCCGCCCAGCACGCCGCCGGTCGAGGAGAGGCCATCCCAGACCTTGAGCACCTGGAGGACGCCGCCCGAGCGCAGCTCTTCGGGATGGTAGAGGAAGAGGTGCACCAGGTGGCCGCCCACGATCCCGCCGACCAGCGCCCAGGTGGCGAACGAGGTGAGAGGCGCCGGGTCGAGGCCCTCCTCGCGCGCGCGGCGCACCAGCAGCAGCGAGGCCAGGTACACACCCGCGGCGGCGAGCACGCCGAAAGGCTCGATGGCGAGCGGGCCGATGCGCAGCGGCGGAATCTGGAACCAGGGGATCACGGCGAGGAGCACGGCGTCCTACCCGCGCTCGAGGTACCGCGGGCTCGCCACGCGAGCGCCTCGCTGTAGATGCGGCCCCCGGCGGCGCGCCGCAAGAGCAGCGGCAGGGGCCCACGCGGGGTCTCCGCGTCCACCGCCCACGCCTCCATCGACGCGCCTCCGCCCAGGAGCGCCGCTCGTGCGACCCGCGTCCCGGCGCCGAACAGCTCCTCGACGTGCTCGCGCAGCGCCGCTTGCACCTCCTCGCTCACGCATCCTCCGCGGCGGCCATCGAGCCGTTCGAGTCGCCGCCGCATCCGGCGGCGGTGCGCGTTCAGAGCGCCGACCTTCCCCGGATGCATTGTAGTCGCATCGCTGCTACAGAGCCGAGCCGTGGAGCCCGGGCCGCCGGACCCGCAGCAGCCATCCGCCCGCGGGCTCGGGCGGCTCCCGGATCGCGCGCGCGAGCCGTTCCGTTTTCCCCTCTCGAGGATTCCCTGGGAACGCGCGGTGTTCCTCGGCGTGGCCGCGGTGATCGGCATCTATGCCGGGATCGCCGCCGGCCTGTTCTCGCAGAGCATCGGCTTCGTCCAGATCGTGCTCTTTCGCGGCACCGAGGTGGCCGCGGCCCTCTTCGGCGCGGGACGCCACGCCTGGGCGGCCACCTTCCGCGAGCATCTCGCTCGCGCGCGCTGGCACCTGGAGTTCGCCGCCCTGGCGCTGCTCGCGCTCGCCTTCGCTTTTGCCGCCGAGGCCCTCGCGGCGCGGAGGCCCTCCTGGCTACCGCGCTTCGAGGTGTACCGCGTGCGCGCCGTCGCGCTCGCCGGGGCGCTCGGGCTGTGCCTCTACTACCCGCTGGTCCTGCTCGGCGTGTTCAACCGCACCTTCCACGAGACGAGCGGCGGCTTGTACCAGATCGCCATCCAGGCGCCGGTCTGGGTGCGCGTTCTCGCCCCCGCGTTCGGCGCGCTCGCAGCCGGCCTGCTGGTCCGCTACGTGAGCCCGGAGAGCGGCGGGCACGGCGTCGTCGAGGTCATGGAGGCCATCCACCTGCGCGGACGCCAGCTCCGGGGGCGCGTCGCGGTGTGGAAGTCCCTCGCGGCGGGCCTGGTGATCGGGTCGGGCGGCAGCGCGGGGCGCGAAGGACCCGTGGTCCACCTCGGCGGCGCGGTGGCGGCGTCCCTGGGGCGTTTCCTGGCGCTGCCCCGGCGTGAGACGGCCGCGCTGCTCGCCTGCGGCGCCGGCGCCGGGATCGCCGCCTCCTTCCACGCGCCGCTGGCCGGCGCCATGTTCGCGCTGGAGATCGTGCTCGGCGACTTCGGCGTCAGCCGCTTTGCGCCGATCGTGCTCTCCTGCGTGACCGCTACCGCCACCTCGCGCGCGCTGCTGGGCGGCGGGAGCGAGCTGCAGCCCGTCTCCTGGACGCTGCAGCACCCGGGGGAGATCGCCATCTACCTGGCCCTGGGCATCGTCGCCGGGGGCACGGGCATCCTCTACATCCGCTCCATCTACGCGGCCGAGGCGATCTTCACCGGGCACGCCGGCGGGCGGCTCGGCAGGGGTCTTGCGCGCCTGCGGCCCGAATGGCGCGCGGCCATCGGCGGGCTCGTGGTGGGGCTGCTCGCGCTCATCACCCCGCGCGTGCTGGGCACCGGAATCGAGAGCATGAACGCGGCCCTCGCCGGCGAGCTGGCGTTCGGAGCGCTGGCGCTCACCTTCGCCCTCAAGCTCGCGGCCACCGCCGCCACGCTCGGATCCGGGTCGCCCGGCGGCAGCTTCTTCCCCGCGGTGTTCCTCGGGGCGATGTTCGGAGGCGCGTTCGGCCGGGCGGTCCACTGGGCGTTGCCGGCGATCACTTCCGGGCCGGGCGCGTACGCGGCGGTGGGGATGGGCGCGGTGGTCGCCGGAGCGACCGCGGCGCCGCTGACCGGCGTCATGATGATGTTCGAGCTGACCGGCAGCTACCAGATCGTGCTCCCGCTGCTGGTCGCCTGCGGCGCGGCGGCCGCCCTGGTGAACGGCGTCCTCGGCGGGTCCATCTACACGCTCGGGGCGCGACGCCGCGGGGTGCGCGCGCGCATCGAGGAGCCGCTGCGCGACCTTTCCGTCGCCCAGGCTTGCGAGCCGGCCCCGGCGGTCCCCGCCGAATCCTCCGGCGCGGAGCTGCTGCTGGCGTTGAGCGGCGGGCGCGCCGCCGTGCCGGTGGTCGATCAGCGCGGCTTCGTCGTCGGCGTGCTGCCGGTGCGCGCCGCGCGCGAGGCCCTCGCCAGGTCTCCTGCGCGCACCGCGGGCGAGCTCGCGCGGAGGACCGACCTGGTGCTGCTCTTCCCCGACGACGATCTGCAGCATGCGCTCCACCAGCTCTCCGAGTCCCGGACGTCGGAGGCGGTGGTGGTCGAGAGCCCTGACGCGCCGCGACCGCTGGGCATCGTCACGCGCGAAGGCATTCTCGACGCCTGGCACCGCGCGAACACCTGAGGCAAGCGACGACCCTGGCGCCACCTCGCGTGCGCGCTGTAACCTAGCGGCACTGCGCAAGACTCGAGCCGCAGTACCCAACCCGGGAGAGGAAAACGATGGTCAAGGAGATGCTCAAAGGCGCGGTGATCGCCGCCGCAGTGGGCTCGCTGTTCGCCTCCGGCGCTGCCCAGGCCAAGGAGAAAGAGAAGAAGGCCTCCAGCAGCGCCGTCAAGTGTGCCGGCATCAACGAGTGCAAGGGCCAGAGCGCATGCCACGGCGCCAACAACGCCTGCAAGGGTCAGAACGGCTGCAAAGGCCAGGGCACGACCGAGGTGAAGAGCGAGAAGGACTGCACCGGCAAGGGCGGCAAGGTCGTCGCCGCGAAGTGATCTTCGTCCCGGGGCCGGCGCGCCGTGCGCCGGCCCCGCGGAGGTGGGATGGCCTTTCAGCGCGCACATCTCGGGCACGGCATCGGGCTCCGCTCCAAGCACTACGGGCGCTTCCTCGACGAGCGGCCCGAGGTCGGCTGGATCGAAGCGATCAGCGAAAACTTCATCGGCGTCGGCGGCAGGCCGCTGGCGGTGCTCGAGAAGGCGCGGCGGGACTTCCCGGTAGTGCTCCACGGCGTGTCGCTGTCGATCGGCTCGGTCGACCCGCTCGATCGCGACCATCTCGCCGGGCTACGGGTGCTCGCCGACCGGATCCAGCCCGCGTACGTCTCCGACCACCTCTGCTGGGGCACGCACCGCGGCCGCTACCTGCACGACCTGATGCCGCTGCCCTACACCGAGGAAGCGCTCGACCACGTCGTGCGCCGGGTGCAGGAGGTGCAGGACGTCCTCGGGCGCCAGATCCTGCTGGAGAACGTGTCCAGCTACGTCGCGTTCCGCGGCTCCACCTTGCCGGAATGGGAGTTCGTCGCGCAGGTCGCCGAGCGGGCGGACTGCGGGATCCTCCTCGACGTCAACAACGTCCACGTCAGCGCGCGGAACCACGGATTCGATCCCCGCGAGTATCTCTCGGCGATTCCGCCGGAGCGGGTCGGACAATTCCACCTGGCGGGCCATTCCGACCGCGGGAGGTACCTGTTCGACACGCACGACGCGCCGGTCGCGGATGCGGTCTGGGATCTCTACGCGGCCGCCGTGCGCCGCTTCGGGCGGGTGCCTGCGCTGGTCGAGTGGGACGACCACGTCCCCGAGCTGGAGCGGCTGGTCGCGGAGAGCCACGCCGCAGCCGCCGTCGAGGCGCGGGAGCTGGCCGCGCGGGAGGCCGCTTGACCCTCGCCGAGGCGCAGGACCTGTTCGCCGCGCTGGTGACCGGGGAACGCCCGGTCGACCCCGCCGCGCGCGAGGCGCTCCTGGTCGGCGACGCCGGGCTCTCCGCGGACGAGCGCGCGCGGATCTACTCCGAGATGTACCTCTTCCGCCTGGTCGAAGCGCTGCGCGAGGATTACCCGCTGCTCGCGCGGCTGCTCGGTGAGGAGGAGTTCTTCTCCGTCTGCGCCGCTTACGTGCGCGCCCACCCCTCGCGCCATCCCTCCCTCGCCCGGCTGGGGGCGGCACTTCCCGGGTTCCTGCGTGACCGCGCCGTCCCGCGGCCGGACCTGTCCGACCTCGCCGCGCTGGAGTGGGCGCGCGCCGAGGCGTTCGTCGCCCCGGACGCCGCGGCGCTCGACGAAACGGCGCTGCGGTCGCTCGGAGAGGACCCCGCCTCCGCCCGCCTGACGCTCGTCCCGTCCATCCGGCTGTTGTCGCTCGGGTACGACGCCGCCGCGCTCTGGGCCGATCTCGAGGCTCTGCGCCAGCCGGGACCCGCCCTTCCCGGGCCCACTTGGCTGCTCGTCTGGCGGAAGGGATTCGAGGTGTTCCACGCGGAGGTGTCGCCCGAAGAGCTCGCTGCCCTTTCGGCGGTGCAGCGGGGGGCGACGCTCGGCGAGGCCTGCGAGGCCTTCGCCGCCCTTGCCGATCCGGCCCGGGCCGCGCTCGACGCGCTGGCGAGCTGGTCCGGCGAACGGCTCATCGCGCGGATCGATCGGTAACGACGAGCCTCGACGCGCGACTCCCCAAAGGAGCAACCGCATGGACGCCCTCCTCCGCATCCGCCGTTCCCTCCTCTCCGTGGCCGATCGCCTTTCCTGGCTGCCGCCGACGATGGCGCGAGTGGCCATCGGCGTCGTTTTCGCCGGGACCGGGTGGGGGAAGCTGCACAACCTGGACAAGATCACTGCCTTCTTCGCCGACCTGGGCATCCCCGCGCCGGGCTTCAACGCCGTCCTCGCCTCCTCCGCCGAGCTGATCTGCGGCGTGCTCATCCTGGCGGGGCTCCTGACGCGGCTCGCCTCCATTCCGCTCATCGTGGTGATGGGGGTCGCGATCCTCACCGCGAAGCGTGGCGACATCGGAGGCGTGTCTGACCTGCTCGGCTTCACCGAGACGCTCTACATCGTGCTGCTCTCCTGGCTGGCGACCGCCGGTCCGGGTCCGCTGTCGCTCGACCGCCTGGCGCTGCGCGCGCTGGGCGCCACGGCCGAGCCGCAGAGACCGTCCTCCCGGGCCGCCCCCGCGCACAACTGAGCAAAAACAATGGCGGGCGCTTGCTCTCCGCCGGCACGAAACGGATCCTGCTCTCGTGCAGCCCAGAGACCCACCCGCGGCGCGTGACCTTCGTGCCTACGCCGCCGCCCTGATCTCAGCCGCGACCCGGCGCGACGTCGGACGCGCGTTCGCGACAGCCGGTGTGGCGGCAGCCGGAGCGAGCGGCGGGAAGCTGTCCCTGGCCCGAAACGGTGCGCTCCACCGGTTGGAGGTCTCCGGAGCGCCGGACGATACCTGGGCGGCCCTGCCGCTCATCGGCGAGAGCGGCTCTATCGGCATCCTCGGGCTCTGGTTCGCCTCGCCGCAGGCCTTCGGCGCGGAGCAGCGCGCCTTCCTCGCCGACCTGGCGGCGCTCACCGCGCGCGCCCTCGAGCGCGCCGCCCGCTACGAGGGCGAGCTGGAGACGCGCACGTTCCAGCACCGGCTGATCGGAATCGCGGGGCACGAGCTGCGCAACCCGCTGACGGTGGTCCTCTCCGCCGCCGAGCAGCTTTCGCGCTCCGCCGCCGGCGACCGCGACAAGCGCGCGGCCGCGCGACTGCTCCGAAATGCCCGCCGCATGGATCGCGTCGTGCGCGACCTGATGGACTACGCGCAGGCGCAGGCGGAAGGGCGGCTGCACATCGCGCCGCGCGAGGTCGATTTCCACGAGCTGTGCGTGCGCGTGCTCGCCTCGCTCTCGTCGGTGCATCCCGAGCGGCCGGTCACCTACCAGCGCGGCGAGGACCGGCGCGGCAGCTGGGATCCCGACCGCCTCGAGGAGCTGCTCGAGAACCTGGTGGTCAATGCGCTGAAGTACGGCGCCCCGGAACATCCGGTCTACGTCGGCTGGTACGGCGACGCCGAGGAGCTGGTGCTCAAGGTGCACAACCACGGCCGGCCGATCCCGGCCGCGCTCCTGCCCCACCTCTTCGATCCCTTCCGGCGCGGCGAGGACCATTCGGTGCGCGACAGCCTCGGACTGGGACTCTACATCGTGAAGCAGATCGTCGCGGCGCACGGCGGGCGCATCGAGGCGCGCTCGGATCACGAGACCGGCACCACCTTCGTGGTGCGCCTCCCGTACGCCGCCCCCGCGGCACAGACCCGCGATCTAGCCGGCTGACTCCCACGAGCAGCGGTACTCGCAGCGATCGCCGCCGTGCGCGCGGCAAATCGAGTGCTGGATGCGCACGCCTCGCCCGCCGGACATCTCGATCGCGCGCTCGTGCCAGCCGATCACCGTCAGGCAATCGCCCGGGGTGACGCTCTCCGCGTCCTCGGTGACCAGCGTCCCGCTGGTCGGCCCCGTGGGCTGGTAGCTGCGGCGCCCGATCGAGTAGTAGTAGCCGTAGATCGCCTCGGTGAAACCGAGCAGGTGGTGCGGGTCGCCGCGCCTGACGAACAGGCGCTGCGGGCCGGACAGGTTGACCTCGGCCGAGGCGCGCCCCATCTCGAGGAAGATCCGATCGGGGTCGCCGGGCGACAGCTCCGCGGCGATGGCGGCGTCGAGCCGCAGGTTCATGGCCATCGGATACGTCGACGTCACCAGCACCATCCCGCGCAGCGACTTGCGATCGGGCTCGGGCAGGCGCGCGAGCACCCGGTCGAGCAGCTTTTCTCCGCCGCGTTCGCGCACGAAGGCGAGGCGCGCCGCCAGGATCGTGCCCTTGACCTGGCTCGGTGCAGGCATGGCGGAATCATCCAGGAACAGGCCGGGCCCGCGCAAGTTGCCGCCCCTGCGACCCTCAGGGCCCCTCATAACGGACCAGGATCACGGTGGAGTTGTCGATTCCACCGTTCGCGTTGGCGGTGTCCAGCAGCTTCCTGGCGGCCCCCTCCAGGCCGGAGGAGCGTTGCAGGATCGCCTCCATCACCGGGTCGTCCACCATGCCCGACAAGCCGTCGCTGCAGAGCATCAGCAGATCTCCCAGCCGCAGCTCGTGCTCGTGAACCTCCACGTCCAGCTGGCGCTGCTGGCCGAGCGCGCGGAGGATGATGTTCTTCTGCGGGAAGGTCTTCGCCTCCTCCTCGGTGATCTTCCCCTGGCGCAGGTATTCCTCGACCAGCGAGTGATCGATGGTGATGCGGCGCAGCTTTCCCTCCCGCAGCTGGTAGACGCGGCTGTCGCCCGCGTGCGCCACGATCGCCCGGGCGCCGCCCTCGCGCTCGACGAAGTGCGCCGCGACGCAGGTGGTCCCCATGTTCTTCTTCGAGGGATCGGCATCGGAAGCCTCGAGGATGCGCTGGTTCACGAGCTTGATGGCCGTGACCAGGCGGTTCTCCTCGTAGCCCTTGTCGCGGTCCTCCTTGAACGGCCAGGTGGCGTCGCGATCGCGGCCGGTCAGCTCGAAGAACTCCCGCATCTCCTGCACCGCGATGCCGCTCGCCACCTCGCCCGCCGCGTGACCGCCCATGCCGTCGAAGACCGCGAACAGGCCTTCCTCGGGGAGCGCGAGGTAGTTGTCCTCGTTGTTGTCCCGCTTCATTCCGACGTCCGTCCTGGCGGAGTGCACGATGCGCATGCGACCCTCGAATCGCATCCCGAGGGTAGATGATCGCGCGCCCCAGCGCGACCCGGGTTCACTTCTTGCGCACGATCACGTCACCGGAGAAGGCGTCGCACTCGATGACGCCCTCGCCCTTTCCGTAGACGGCTTCCACCCACCCGCCCATGCCGTGCTTGCGCCTGGGTGCGCGCTTCACCTCGAGCTTCAGCTCGTCGCGCAGGTCGCCGCTGTGCGAGGCGTACGACAGCTGGAAGCTGCTCTTGGATGCGTCGGGCTGCAGCTTGATCTCCCCGGAGACGGTCTCCGTGCTCAGGTGGCAGCCCTTCGCGCAGACCCCGCTCCACTCCAGGTTGCCGGAGGCGGACTGGAAAGCGAGCTGCACCGCCGGGTCGGCGGTGGTGACGAGAGCGGTGCCGGAGACCAGGTGCAGCCGCAGCCGCGGGCCGGTCACGTTCAGGTTCACGTCCCCGGAGACGCTCTGCACGTCGGCGTTGCGCGCGCCCTTGACCTTGACGTCTCCCGACATGGTGCGCACCCGCACGTCGCCGCCGACCTCCTGCACCGACACGTCCCCCGAGGTGGAGTCGAAGTCCACGTTCGAGCCCTTGGGCAGCTCCACCCGCAGCCTGCCCCGGCGCAGCTGGCGGCGGCCGCTGAACTCGGCCTCGACGCGGTCGCCGAACTGCAGGAGCTGCACGCCGCCGGCGACGGGCACGCCATCGACGCTGAGCGCGATCTGCGGCTTGTCGCTCGGCACCACCTCCACCTCTCCAGACTGCACGCGCAGGCGGAAGGTGACCGGTCCCTTCACCGCCAGGGTGGCGGCGCCGTTCTTGCCGGCGGCGCGCGAGCTGGGCTGCTCGCCGGACGCGTCCTCGTCGTCGGAGCGGCTCCCCCAGCGGGAACGATCCCACCGGCCTTGATCCCACCGGTCGCGGTCGCGCGTCTCCCGATCGCGGTCGCGCATCTCCCGGTCGCGGTCGCGCGTCTCCCGGTCGCGGTCGCGCGTCTCCCGGTCGCGGTCGCGCGCCGCCCGGTCGCGGTCACGCGCCGCGCGGTCGCGCTCCTGCCGGGCCCGGTCGGAGGTCCCGGCATCGCTCGCCTCGTCGTCGGGGTCCTCGCTGTCCTCGTCCTCGTCGCGCAAGGCGAGAAGGCCGGGGCCGGTCAGGTCGAGATCGCGCAGCCTCGCCAGGGACCGCAGCTTGCCCAACTCGTGCCGCAGATCGGAGAGGTCGAGGTCCGGCATCTCGAAACCGCGCACGTCGAAGTGCAGGTCCGGCATCTCGAAGCCATGCAGGTCGAGGTCCAGGTCGGGCACCTCGAGGACCTTCGGGTCGAGGTGCAGGTCCGGCTCGGCCACGCGCGGCGGAATCGCGCGCGGGCGATCCGCCGGCGCGGCGGTCAGTAGCGCGGACACCAGGGCGATGCTGCCGATCATCGTGCGACCTCCTCGGAGTCCTCGACGGCATGGCGGAGCGAGCGGACCATGACGGCGCTGCCGTCGAGGAGCCGCAGGCGCTCGTCGGGGTCGTTGCGCGCCTGCGCGCTGGCGTCGATCAGCGACCGGGCCCGGGCGAAGGAATCGTCCCAGCGCTTCTGCGTGCGCTGGTCGAGCCGGCCGCGGCCGCGCGCGTACTCCTGCTCGAGCACGCCGAGCGCGCTGCGATAGTCGCCGGCGGCGCGGTCCAGGGCTTGCTGCGCTTTCGCGTCGGTCTGCGCGACGGGCTCGTCGGAGACCGCGGCGTCGCCCTGCTCGTCCTGGGGACCGCGGGGAGGGCGCACCACCACCGCGAGCGCCGCCGCCGCGGCGACCGCCACCGCCGCCCCGAGGAACGGGCGCCAGCGCCGGGCGCGCGAGATCGGGACGGGCGCGTGCACGCGCTCCTCGACCCGTTCCCAGATTTCTGGCCGCACCGGCGGCCGCGGGCGGCGGCGGAAGAGCTGCGCCTCGGCGTGCAGCCAGGCCAGCTCGCGCGCGCATTCCGCGCACCGTCCCGCGTGCGCCAGGACCTCCGGACGGGGTTCCTCGCCGAGCGCGGCGGCCTCCAGCTCCTCGAAGGTCGGGTGGCCGGTCATGGCGTTCCCTCCACGTACCCCGACAGGCGCTCGCGCAGCTGCAGGCGGGCGCGGTGGATCTCGTTCTTCACCTTCTGCAGGTTCCAGCCCATCGCCTCGGCGATCTGCTCGTAGGGCAGGCCGTGGTCGATGCGCAGCAGCAGGGCGGCGCGGCGATCCGAGCCGAGGACCTGAAGGGCCCCGTCGAGCAGCCGGTCCGCCTCGCCGGAGAGCAGCGCCGCCTCGGGCGAGGGAGCGCGATCGGGCTCGCGGGGCTCCTCCTCCGGAAGCGGCAGGGGATCCCGCCGCCACCTGCGCAGCTGCTCCATCGAGACCATCCGCGCGATGCCGAGCAGCCAACCGCCCAGCCGCTCGTCCTCGCGCAAGGTGCGCATGCGCGCGTGGGCGCGCACGAAGGTCTCCTGCGTCGCCTCGTCGGCCGCCGCATCGTCGCGCAGCAGGTCCCCGAGGAAGCGGCGGACGGAAGGAGAATGGCGGTCGAAGATCACCCGGAAAGCCTCCGGCTCGCCGCGCCGCGCGCGGTCGAGCAAATCCCGCTCCGGCGGAACCTCCCCGCTCCCCCGAAGGGAGGAGGGTGTGCGGCGGTCGGAGGGGGGCACCGGCACGTCCAATGGTGACGCGACGGGACGAACGGTTTCAGGCATGGGGCGATTTCGAGGTTCGAGGCTCGACGTCGAGGTTCGAGGCTCGACGTCGAGGTTCGACTGCGAGATTCGAGGTTCGACTGCGAGGTTCGAGATTCGACTGCGAGGTTCGAGACTACTCGATGTTCGACATCGAAGCTCGGAGTCGAAGCTCGGAGTCGACAGCGACAGCGACGGCGACAGCGACGGCGACAGCGACAGCGACAGCGACGGCGACGGCGACGGCGACGGGCGAGGGGGTCGACATCGACGGCGAGGGGCGCACCTTGTCTTCCTCTCTCTTACCCTCGTCCCTAGCTTCCCCCCGCTTCCCTCTGGAACTTTCGCAGGCGGAGGTCGCGGATGGAGCTCTTCAACGCGCCGCTGCGGTACCGCTTCGACCACCTCGATCAGGCGCGGGCCCACGTGGTGCGCGCGGGCGACCATTCGCTCTTCTTCTTCCGTCACCCGCGGCTCTCGCTCGAGCCGGGCTCCTCGGTGCAGATGGAGTGGACCTTCCAGAACGCCGAACCGGCGCGCATGCTGCACGGCACCCCGCTGGAGAATGTGGATCGGTGCGGCCTGTGGATGGAGCTGCACGACACGCGCCCCCTCCGCGAGCTCCGCTCGCTGCACAACGTGCGCCGCCACCGGCGCATGGCGACCGACCGGCCGGTGCAGATCGCCTGGTCCGGCCGGGTCGAGCGCGGGCGCTTGCTGGACGTCTCGGCGGGCGGCGCCCGCATCTCCGGCGCTCCCGGCGTCCTGCGCGGTGACCTGGTCGAGCTGAGGCTCCCGTCGGAGGAAGAGCCCGCGCTCCACGAGCTGGGAAGTGCGTACGTCGCCTGGGCGGAAGAGGGCGGCGAGATGGGGGTCCAATTCGATCGGCTGGACTCTTCCTCCCGCATCGCGGTGATCGAGCTGGTCCGCTCGGTCGCCGACGCGTGGGCGAGCGCCCTCGAGTCCCGCCATCCGTCCTGGTGCTGCGTCGACGCCGGCCCGATCGAGGTACCCCTCCCCGAGGGTTTCCTCCGGGCAGCCGGCTGAGGCGGCCAGGACGCATCCCCCTGAGGTCCACGCTGTGAACAGCACGGCGCCGCTCCGTCGGCGCCGGCTGCCGTCTGCTCAAGCGAGGATGTCGTTCTCGTACTTGCCCACCTCGAGCGAGTGATCGGCCACCGACTTGATCTCCTCGTCGTTGTTGTGGCTGGCCGCGTGGAAGTTCTGGTGCACGCGGTGGTGGGCATCGGTGCAGAAGGCGAGAGCCATGTTCAGCTCGTTCTCGCACTTCGCGATCCCCCGGCGCTCGATCAGCGCGCTGGTCCGCGAGATGACCGCCAGCATGCCCATCAGATCGATGCCCACGTCGGCGAGGCGGCGGGTGGCGAACTGCTTTTCGACGATCTCCCGGCCGTGCCGGCGCAGCACGGACTCGGTGAGCGCGGCCAGCTCCTGCACCGCGTCCTCCACGTTGGCCACCTGCTTGCGCATCGACTCGTGCGCCTTGCTGATCTGCGTCCGGCCGTAGGGCAGCGTCTGGCGCACCTTGCGGCGGCCGTAGTCGCGCAGCACGCCCAGGCTCTTGATCGGGTCGTTGAGCGAGTTCGCCAGCTCCTTGCCCAGCCCCTGGAGGAACTCGCCCGGCCTCTGCACCCCGGTGAGCCCCACGTAGAGCCGCAGGATCTCGTTCGTCCCTTCGAAGATCCGGTTGATGCGCGCGTCCCGGACCACGCGCTCGTAGGGCTGCTCGCGCATGTAGCCCATTCCGCCGGCGATCTGCAGCGCCTCGTCCGCGGCCGTCCACAGCGCCTCCGAGTTGTACACCTTGGTGGCAGCGCCCTCGACCGAATAGTCCACCCCGCCGCGGTCGATGGTGGAGCTGACCAGGTAGCAGAGCGACTCGCTCGCGTAGCAGCGCATCGCCATCCGGCCCAGCTTCTCCTTGATCATCCCGAAGCTGCCGATGGGCCGGCCGAACTGCTTGCGGGTGGCGGCGTGCTCGGAGGCGAGCTGCAGGAGGCGCTTCTGCCCGCCCACGCTCCCGGCGCCCAGGCCGGTCCGCCCGTGGTTCAGGATGGACATCGCCACCTTGAATCCCTTCCCCTCCTCTCCCAGCACGTTCTCCGCGGGGACCTTCACGTCGTCGAAGCGGACGCTGGTGGTCACCGAGGCGCGGATCCCCATCTTGTCCTCGTGGGGCCCGTGCGACACCCCGCCCAGGTCCCGCGTCACGGCGAAGGCGGTGATCTTCCCTTTCTGCTGCGGCGTGTCGGGCGTGGTCTTGGCGAACACCGTGAAGAAGTCCGCGATGCCACCGTTGGTGATCCAGATCTTCTCCCCGTTCAGGACGTAGTGCGACCCGTCGGCGGACTTGACCGCCCGGGTGCGGATGCTGAACGCGTCGCTGCCGGAGCTGGGCTCGGTCAGGCAGAAGGCGGCGATCATCTCGCCGGTGGCGAGCTTCGGCAGCCACTTGCGCTTCTGAGGGTCCGTACCGAAGAGCAAGAGGCCCTTGAAGCCGATCGAGGAGTGCGCGCCCAGGGTGACGGCCACCGAGCCGTCCCACGAGGCGACCTCCTCCATCACCCGCGCGTAGCCCGTGTTGGAGAGCCCGATCCCGCCGTGCTCCTGTGGGACGATGAGCCCGAAGAGCCCCAGCTCGCGCAAGGACTGGAGCAGCTCGGCCGGCAGCTCCCCGGTCCGATCGAGGCGCGCCGTGTCGATCCCTGCCATGTACTTGCCGGTGGCGTCGACGATCTCGCGCACGGTCTCGCGCGAGTCGGCGTCCATCTGCGGGTACGGGAAGAGCTGGTCCTCGAGGATGTCGCCGAAGAAGAGCGACTTGCCGAAGCTCGCCTGCGGATCGAAGGGCATGCGCGCGAGTCTAGTCGCCGCCGACAGGGCGGCGCTACGTTTTGGCGCCCTCTCCTCTCCAGAGAGGGCGCCTGACGCGTTGCAGACGCTGGCTACAGGCTCTCGAGGAATGCGATCAGCGCGGCGTGCGCAAACCGATCGAGACCCTTGAAGCGTTCGCGCGCCCTGGCCCCCTGCCCGTCGTGCGCGAGGATGGCCTGCGCGATGCTGCTGGCGCGACCGTCGTGCAGCAGCTTGGCCTGGGTGCGCAGGCCCCAGAGCGGCTGCGTGCGCATCAGCCGGCCCGTGGCCTGGTTCTGCGTGATGCCGTCGCCGAGCGACCCCATGTCGTGGAGGAGGAAGTCCGAGAACGGGTGGTAGTAGACGCGGTCCAGCGCGGCGACTGCGTTCCGGCCCGTGCGCAGCGTCTGCACGTGGCAGTCGAGGCACCCGATCGCGGCGGCCATCGCGTTGCCGATCTCGGTTTCCAGGTTGCGCGGCCCGCGCGGCGGCGGCCCCAGGAACGTCATGAAGTCGTTGAACCTCGCCACACCCGTGCCGTCGTCGTTCGGCGTCTGGAGCGCCGGGTTGTACTTGAGGAGGTCGCAATTTCCCTGAGGGCAGTTCTCGTTGGGAAAGATCGGGTTGGTGATGCCCATCTCGTTCAGGTAGGCGTCGGCGGAGAAGACGAAGAGGCTCGGCACCTGCGCCTTCCACCCGAACTTGCCGAGGGCCGGTGCGCCGCCGTTGCTGGGGTCGAGCACCTCGCTGGGGGTGCCGGCCGTCGAAGGCGTGAAGATGGACTGCAGGAAGGCGATCGTCTTGAAGGTCGACTCCGGCGTCGCGTCGACCAGGCCGAGGCCGAACAGCGGCTGCGTGCGGCGGCTGGCCCTCACGGTCGCGTCGGTCGGTACCGTTTCGCCGGTGAACGTGTACGTCCCGGCGGGGACGGAGACCTCGCCGATGCCCTGGTCCTGGATGAGCGAGCCGCCGAAATCCGCCATCGGATCGAAGGTTCCGGCGCGCGTTCGGCCGAAGCGGGTCTCGAGCCGCTGGTTGGTGCCGCCGACGGCGGTATCCGGTCCGAGATGGCAGGCGACGCAAGACGCTTCGTTGAAGACGGGACCGAGGCCCTCGTCGGCCTCGTCGGCGGTCACGAACTCCACCTTGCCGACCTCGAAGCTCGCCAGCTCCGCCGTGCCGAGACCGGGCAACGGATCGCCGAACCCTGTGCCCGCCGCAACCAGCTCGCTGGCGGCCGCGCGATCCGGCATGCGGGGCGCTTCCTGTGGAGGCGACTGCGCGGAGCATGCCGCGAAGAGAATCGCGCCTGCAGCAACGACGGTCCGTCGGGCCATTGATTTCTCCTTTTGTGACGATTCGAAAATGACGCTCGCACACGGCGCGGGCGTGGTCGATGCGAACTGTCACACCGCGCGCCGGTGCACCATCGGTAAAATGACCGATGTCAGTCGTGACTCTCGCGGCTGACGTCGGCCATCACCGCCACCAAAGCACAGGCAATCAGGAATCGCGGATCGACTTTTCGCGAGGCCGGCAGCATTTGTAGCGCGAATACTTTGCGAAAGACCCGGAAGTGCTGCGCAAGCAGCGCCACCACCTCGCCGCCGATCTCGATGTGGTGCCGCCCGGGCCAGAAGCGGAGCAGGCGGCGGACGACCGAGAGCGTATCCTCCTGCATCGTCCCACAGACCCGATCGTCCGGATCGAGCACGTCCCAGGCGTCGCGCCACATCCACGAGAGCCCGCGTGTGCGCACCGATCCCAGGCGCACCCCGGTGAGCCCGTCGAGCACATCGTGGCACATGTTGAAGCTGAGCAGCGAACGGTTGCGGATCTCGAGCAGCGGGATGGTCTCGTCCTCGTCGGCGAAGAGGATCAGGCGGTCGCGGATGCGGAAGAGCGGATGGCGCACGAACATCGCCAGGCGCCCGTCGGGCGCGTACACGCGGTAGACGCGGCCGAGGAGCGACCAGAGCGGGCGCACGATCAGGTAGGCGGGCTGCTGGTACAGATCGGGAGGCAGCGACTCGCGCGCGCGGGCGATCAGATCGGCTGGCATGGGCGGAGAATGCCCGCGCCCGGCAGCGGGATTCAAGCGGCCGCCGGCGGTGCGGCGGGGAGCAGGATGAGGAACCGGGTGCCCACGCCCATCTTGCTCGCGACCTCGATCTCGCCTCCCATCGCCGTGATGAGACTGTGGCAGATCGAGAGACCCAGCCCGGTGCCCACCCCGACCGGCTTGGTGGTGAAGAAGGGATCGAAGATCCGCGGCAGCACGTCCTCGGGGATCCCCATCCCGGTGTCGGAGATCTCCACCGCGACCCGCCCATTGCGGTCGACGCAGGTGGCGAGGCGAACCTCGTTGCGCTCGGGGACGTTGGTGCTGAAGGCGTGGGTCGCGTTCACCAGGAGGTTCAGGAAGACCTGCACCAGGCGTCCCTCGTTGCAGCGCACCAGCGGTACGTCCCCGTACTCCCTCACCACCTGGGCGCGCTGGCGCAGCTCGTGGGAGGCCATGTTCACGCTCGCGTCGAGGGCGGCCTCGACGTCGACGGCGCCGACCCGCTCGTCGTCCATGCGCGAGAGCGTCTTCATGTCCTTGACGATGCGCCGCACGCGCTCGGCGCCCTCGCTCGCCTCCGCGACCGAGGCGCGCAGCTCGGGGACGTCGATGCCGGGGAGCGCCTCGGGCAGGCGCGCGAGGGCATCGCGCACGTACGAAAGATTCGCGAGCGTGTAGGCGAGGGGGTTGTTGATCTCGTGCGCCACCCCCGCCGAGAGGGTGCCCACCGTGGCCAGGCGGTCCGCCATGCGCAGCTGCTTCTCCGATTTGCGCAGCGCCTCCTCGGCGCGCTTGCGCTCGGTGACGTCCAGGAAGGTCACCACGCGGCCGACCAGCTTTCCCTCCCGGAGCACGGCCGCCGCCGAGTGCTGCACCGGAACCAGGATTCCGTCGCCGCGCACGAGCTGCAGCTCGTGCTCGAGGCGAGCGTAGGTATGCATCGCGGCGTCGATCCAGACCGCGGGCAGCGCCTGGTCGGCGCCCGGCAGCCGCGCCATCGCGTAGAAGCTCCGCCCCAGCAGCTCCTCGGGCGCCGAGAGCCCCAGCATGCGCAGCGCGGCTGCATTGGAGAAGGTGATCATGCCGTCCAGGTCGAGGCCGCAGATCGCCTCGACGGTGGAGTCGAGCAGCAGCCGCACCCGGTCCATGCTGTCGCGTGCCTGCGCCGCCGCGTGCCGGGCGCGCTGCGCCACCTCCCGCAGCGCGCGGGCCTGGCGGTCGCGGCGCGCCTGAAGCCACGGGAGGAGTCTCCGGACCACGAGGGCGAACGCCGCGCACAGGCCAGACGTGGCCACCAGCGCGCGCAGAGGCACGCCCACGTGATCGGCAAGATTGGCGGCCCCTTGAGACGCCGCGGCGAGGATCGCCGCGGCGAGTTCGGCGTGCGTCACACCTTCCTTGGATATCCCAGTTTCCGCAGGACGCCGCGAATCTCGTCGAGGATGGCGGGGTCGTCGATGGTGGGAGGCACGCGCACCTCCAGCCCGTCGGCCATCCGACGCATGGTTCCGCGCAGGATTTTCCCCGATCGCGTCTTGGGCAGGCGCTTGACCACGCTAGCCGTCTTGAAGAACGCCACCGGGCCGATGCGATCGCGCACCCGGTCGACCAGCTCGCGCACCACCTGCTCCTCGGGCTTCTGCACTCCCGCCTTGTAGACCACGAACCCGACCGGCACCTCGCCCTTGAGCTCGTCTTGCACGCCGATCACCGCGCACTCGGCGACGTCCGGGTGCGAGGCGAGCACCTCCTCCATCGCCCCGGTGGAGAGGCGGTGGCCGGCGACGTTGATCACGTCGTCGATGCGCCCCATCACGAAGCAGTAGCCTTCCGCATCCTTGTAGCCGCCGTCGCCGGTCAGGTAATGGCCGGGGAAGCGCGACAGGTACGCGCGCTGGTAGCCCGCGTCGTCCTTCCACAGGGTCGGCAGGGTGCCGGGCGGGAGCGGAAGCTTGATGGCGATGCTCCCCGTCCGTCCGGCCGGGACCTCCTGCCCCTCGTCGTCGACGATCCGGACGTCGTATCCGGGCATCGGCTTGGTGGCCGAGCCGGGCTTCACCGGGAACCTGGTCAGCCCCACCGGGTTGCCGCAGATCGCCCAGCCGGTCTCCGTCTGCCACCAGTGGTCGATCACCGGAATGCCGAGACGCTGCTGCGCCCACTGCAGGGTGTCCGGATCGCAGCGCTCGCCGGCGAGGAACAGCGTGCGCAGGCGCGAGAGGTCGTACTTGCGGATGTGCTCGCCGCCCGGATCGTCGCGCTTGATGGCGCGGAAGGCGGTGGGCGCGGTGAAGAAGGCGTTCACCCCGTGCTGCGAGCAGACGCGCCAGAACGCGCCCGGGTCGGGCGTGCCCACCGGCTTTCCTTCGTAGAGGATGCTGGTGCAGCCCGCGAGCAAGGGCGCGTACACGATGTACGAGTGGCCGACCACCCAGCCGATGTCGGAAGCGGCCCAGAAGACCTCCCCCGCCTTCACCCCGTACATGGCCTTCATCGAGTACTTGAGCGCCACGGCGTGGCCGCCGTTGTCGCGCACGGTGCCCTTCGGGTTCCCCGTCGTGCCGCTGGTGTAGAGGATGTAGAGCGGATCGGTGGCCGCGACCGGCACGCACTCCGCGGGCTCGGCGCCCTTCAACGCCTCGGAGAATGAAACGTCCCGGGGGCCGAGCTGGGCCTGCTGCTGCGGCCGCTGCAGGATGATGCACCGCTCGGGCTTGTGCTTCGAAAGCTCGAGCGCCTTGTCGAGGAGCGGCTTGTACGGGACGATGCGCGGGCCCGGTTCGATGCCGCACGAAGCGCTCACCACCAGCTTGGGCTGAGCGTGGTCGATGCGGGCGGCCAGCTCGTGCGAGGCGAAGCCGCCGAACACCACCGAGTGGATGGCGCCCAGGCGCGCGCAGGCCAGCATCGCCACCACCGCCTCCGGGACCATCGGCATGTAGATGATGACGCGGTCCCCGCGCTGGACGCCCTGGCCGCGGAGCGCACCGGCGAAGCGCGCCGCCTCGTCGCGCAGCTCGCGGTAGGTGATCCGGCGGACCTCGCCGGCCAGCGGGCTGTCCCAGATCAGCGCCGCCTGCTCGCCGCGGCCCTGCTCGACGTGCAGGTCGACGGCGTTGAAGCACGTGTTCAGCTCTCCGCCGCGAAACCAGCGGTAGAAGGGCGCCTTCGACCGGTCGAGGACCTCGTCCCAGCGCTTCGTCCAGTGGACGTCCTGCGCCACCTCACCCCAGAAGCCCTCGGGATCGTCGAGCGAGCGGCGATACTCCTGCTCGTAACCGGCCATGGGGAAACCTCCGGCCGGCTATGGAATCATCGGATGACAGGCGAGCGCAAACGGCCGCCGTGGAGGCAGCGATGGGCGAGGTGGCGTATCGGTCCGAGGTGCGCGTCGAGCGGGTGAAAGGCCCGCTGCGGCGCGCGTACCTGCCGGCGGAGAAGGAGCCGGTGCTGTTCAGCACGCATGGCCCGGTGGCCGCGCACTACAAGGCGCAGCCGGGGACGTACGAGCCGCACGCGACCACGCTGGATTACGTGGTGGCGGCGACGGCGGGTTGACTGGCCGGGACGCTCGGTGGAGCGCTGGCAGCGCGCCACGTGGACCCGGACGGCAAGCTGGTCGCGCACGCGACCGGCGAGGTGGAGCTCGAAGGCGGCGTGCTGGTGATCAAGCGCATCCACGTGCGGATGGAGCTGAGTGCTCCGGCCGCGCAGCGTGAGGCGGCGGAGCGCGCGCACGGGGTGTACGCCGACTCGTGCCCGGTGTACCGATCGCTCAAGGCGGCGATCGCCATCACCACCGAGCTGGACTTCCGGCCGGCGTAAGGACACCGCTGCCCTCTCGAGGGCGAGCGGCGCTCCCCCGGCCCCGGGTCATGCCGGGCCGGGGGAGCAGAACACCGCCGAGCTAGAAAGCAGCTTGTCCTTGCAGCCAGATGGCGGTCGTCGAGGGACCGGCGATGCCGCGAGCGTCGGCCACGGGGGCGATGGCAGCTGGGTTGCCGGGCGCGCCGGGCGTGATGTTGTTCACCTCGACGGTGATCTTGTCCGCCTGGCCCTTGATGAACCAAGCGAGCCCGCCCGCGTACTTGCGGCGATCGGAGGTGTGCAAGTTGCCCGAGTCAGAGCCGAACTTGTACCCGCTGAGGAAAGCGCCGATCACGCCCACGCGGAAGTTCAGCGAACCCGCAAATCCGGTGCCCGTGCGGGTGAAGGCGTCGCCATAGTCCCAGCGGAAGATCCCGCCGTCGGCCGAGAACTCCATGTCCCCGGGCAGCGGCCAGTCGATGAACGCGTCGCCGCCGTAGAACTTGTAGTCGTTGACGCTGCCCGTGGCACCGCTGCCGGTGGAGAAGCTGCAGAGGGTCGCCGCCTGGGCGCAGCCCGCGCGCGGCTGGTACTGGACGCTCCCGCCGATGGAGGCGCGCGGCTTGCCGTCCATGTACATGGCGTTGAACGCGTAGCCGGTCTCGTCGCCGATCAGGTTGAGGCGCACGTGCGCGCCGATCATCGGCTTGCCGCCCGGGTTGATGGCAGGCGTGCCGACGACGGCGGGCGTGGCGGTGGCGGGGTTGGCGGGGACCGCGGCGACCGCTGCCGTGCTGTGGAAGCCTTCAAAGACGCCGGCGCGGTAATGGATGCGCCGCGCGAACAGGAACCCGCGGACCTCGATGCCGTTCTCGCGGAAGCCGCGGTCCAGGTTCTGGAAGATGATGTCGATCGGGGCCTCGATCTGGACCTGGCCGCCCGAGGCCGAGTAGCCGAGGATGCGCGAGGTCGGCGTGAGGAGCAGGCCCATCTCGACGGTGAAGTCCTCGATCGGCGTCCAGCCGATCACGAGGTCCTGCACGAATGCCGGGTTGGTCGCGCCCCCGACGCTCGTCGGAGAGCCCCTCTTCCCCATTTGCGAGTTGTCGGTCTGGATGAGGAAGCTGAGCGTCTTGTAGGCGGTGCCCGAGACCTGGATGCGCGCGCGGCGCAGGAAGAAGTCGCTGTCGAAGGATCTCTCGACGGATCCCTCGAAGGTGCCCTCGTAACGGGCCTGGAGGAACGCGTTCACGTTGAGGTTGATGTCGTCGGTGCCGGTCGGCACCCTGACCGCCGACGCGGAGGAGGAGACGAGCAGGGCGGCGAGGCCCAGAGGCAAGGCGATGCGATTCATCGGGGTTCCTTTCGCTGCGGGCAGGCGGGGGGACTCGGTGAGCAGCCAAGCGAGCATCGCGACGCATCTATCCCCAAGCCGGCCGTGTTTGCAACACGACGGCGTGAACTCGGCGTTACGCGTCAGCGACAGCGGACTTTGCGAGGCGCATCAAACGGACGCGGCATCGGTGCGCATCCTCGCAATCGGCGCGAACGAAAGCAAATTCCGGCCGCCTTGACACTCGATCTTGCGAGTGCTCTATTTTCCGGCCCTCGTCGGAGGTGCTGCGCAACCGCACCACCCTGCAGCCAACGCGGTCGGGAAGCGAAGGAGGAGCTCATGGGTCAGAGGTTCACCAGGCGCCAGATGATCAAGGCGGCAGGCACGGCCACCGCGGCGGGACTGCTCCTGCCGCGCAAGGTCCGCGCAGCGAAGAAGACGCTGAAGATCCTGCAGTGGAACCACTTCGTGCCGGGCTACGACAAGTGGTTCAACAACCAGTACATCAAGGAGTGGGGCGAGAAGAACGACACCGAGGTGATCGTCGACAACGTGGGCATCCCCGCCATCAACACCACCGCCGCGGCGGAGGTGTCGGCGAAGAAGGGCCACGACCTCTTCCTCTTCCTCTGGCCCAAGCCGGTGTACGAGGACGAAGTCATCGACCACCGCGAGATCTACGAGGAGGTCGAGAAGAAGTACGGCAAGCCGATCGACCTCGCCATCAAGAGCACCTTCAACCCGAAGACCAAGAAGTACTTCGGATTCTCGGACAGCTACGTCCCCGACCCGATCAACTACCGCAAGTCGATGTTCGACGAGGCGGGGATGAAACCCGACACCTGGGACGACATCCGCGTCGCCGGCAAGAAGATCAAGGACAAGCGCAACGTCCCGGTGGGCATCGGCCTGGCGCAGGAGATCGACACCGCGATGGCGATGCGCGCCATCCTCTACTCGTTCGGCGGCTCCGAGCAGGACGAGCAGGGACGGCCGGTGCTCGGCTCGAAGAACACGGTCGAGGCGGTGAAGTTCGTCAAGGCGCTCTACCAGGAGACGATGACCCCCGAGGTGTTCTCCTGGGACGCCTCCTCGAACAACCGGGCCATGCTGGCCGGCCGGTCCAGCGTGGTCTTGAACGCCATCTCGGTGACCCGCGAGGCGGAGAACAAGAATCTCATGGTGGACGGCAAGCCCATCGGCGACGACATCTGGCTGGCCAAGCCCGCCAAGGGTCCGGTCCGGCGCATGGGACTCGAGCACGTGATGAACGTGTACGTGATCTGGAAGTTCGCGGAGAACATCGCCGGCGCGAAGAAGTTCCTGGTGGATTACGTGGGCAACTTCCACCGGGCGTTCGAGGCCAGCGAGTTCTACAACTTCCCCTGCTTCCCCAAGCAGGTCCCCGACCTGAAGCAGATGCTGCAGAAGGACTCGAAGGCGAAGCCGGCGGACAAGTACGCGGTGCTGGCCGACTCGCTCGACTGGGCGACCAACGTCGGGTACCCGGGGTATTCCAACGCGGCGATCGACGACATCTACAGCCAGTGGATCGTGAACAACATGTTCGCCAAGGCGGCCCAGGGCGTGATGAGCCCCGAGGACGCGGTCAAGGAAGCGGAGGCGAAGGCGCGGGACATCTTCGCCAAGTGGAAGGAGCGCAAGCTCCTGTAAGCGTTCGAATACAGCGGCGGCTGCGCATGTCGGAAAAGCACAGCGCCGCCGGCCGCCGCCGATAGGGCGGCGCTATACAGCTCGACTGTGGCGGCTGGGGGAGACTTCGCGGTAGAAGTCTCCCCCTCTTTTTACACGAGGGGCCCTCTTGGCAACCGTCGAGACCAAAAACATCCGGAAGGTCTTCCAGGAACACACCGCCGTCGACGGAGTCGATCTGCAGACCCGGGAGGGCGAGTTCCTGGTGCTGCTCGGCCCCAGCGGGTGCGGCAAGACCACGCTCTTGCGGATGATCGCGGGGCTCGAGCGGCAGACCGGCGGCGACATCCTCATCGGCGGCCGGGTGGTCAACGACCTGCCGCCGCGCGAGCGGAAGATCGCCATGGTCTTCCAGAGCTACGCGCTCTACCCGCACATGACGGTGGCGAAGAACATCGCCTTCCCGCTCAAGGCGCAGGGCGCCGCCCCGAACACCATCGATGCCCGGGTGAAGACCGCCGCGGCGATGTTCGGCATCGAGCGCCTGCTGTCGCGCAAGCCGCGCCAGCTCTCCGGCGGCGAGCGGCAGCGCGTGGCGCTCGCTCGCGCCATGGTGCGCGAGCCCGACGTCTTCTTGCTCGACGAACCGCTCTCCAACCTCGACGCCAAGCTGCGGCACATGGCGCGTGACGAGCTGCAGCAGTTCCAGCGGCGGCTCAAGACCACCACCGTCTACGTGACCCACGACCAGGTGGAGGCGATGGGCCTGGGCGACCGCATCGCGGTGATGAACGCGGGCAAGGTGCGCCAGCTGGGCCGGCCGCAGGAGGTCTACGACGACCCGGCGGACACCTTCGTGGCGGGCTTCCTCGGCTCCCCGCCCATGCAGTTCTTCGAGAACGACGGCGCGCTGGTCGGCTTCCGGGCAGAGAACCTCCTGCCCAAGGCGGTGTACTCGAGCAACGAGCCGCTGGTCAGCTTCTGGTACCGCGTCACGCGCGTCGAGGACCTCGGCGCCGATCGGCTCCTGTACGGCGCGCTGCGGGACCTCGCCCCCGACACCAAGATGATCGTCAACCTGCCCTCCACCATCCACGTCCCCCTCACGCCGGGCGAGGCGTACGAGTTCGCCTGCAAGGTGAACGACCTGAAGTTCTTCGATCCCAAGACCGGCCTGCGCATCCCGCCGCGCCCTCTGCGGGGCAAGGCGTGAGGCTGGCGGACGACGAGCGAGCGCTCTCGCGGGTGCTGCTGGCGCCCGCCATCCTCTACATCGCGCTCCTGGTGGGCGCGCCTTTCGTGCTGGCCATCGTCTACAGCTTGACCAGCATCTCGCTGGGCGGGCACAGCTTCAACTTCGTGGGGCTGCAGAACTTCCAGGCCGCCCTGCGCGACGGGAGCTTCCGGCGCGCCCTGGGCAACACCATCCTCTTCGCCTTCGTCTCGCAGATCCTGGTGCTGGTGCTCTCCAGCACGCTGGCCATCGCGCTGCAGCGCGAGTTCCGCGGCAAGTGGCTGGTGCGCCTGCTCATCCTCTTGCCCTGGGTGGCGCCCATCTCGCTGGGCACCATCGGCTGGCTGTGGATCTTCGACTCCATCTACAGCGTGATCAACTGGACCCTGCGCTACCTGCACGTGTTCGGGCCGACCACCTGGCCCATCTGGCTCGGCCAGCCCACCCTGGCGATGGCGTCGGTCATCACGGTGCAGGTCTGGCGCACGCTGCCGCTCGCCACCGTCATCCTGCTCGGCGGCCTTTCCGGCATCCCGCAGGACATCCACGATGCGGCCGAGATCGACGGCGCGCGGTTCTTCCGCCACATGTTCCAGATCACCATCCCCCTGGTGCTGCCCATCGCGCTGGTGGCGACGCTCTTCGGGTTCGTCTTCGCGTTCACCGACATGATCGTCGTCTACGTGCTCACCCGCGGCGGGCCGTTCGACACGACCCAGGTGCTGGCGAGCCTCGCCTTCTTCAAGAGCGTGGACGGGGGCGACCTGGGCGGCGGGGCGGCGGTGGCGCTCTTCCTCTTCCCGGTGCTGGCGGCGGCCGCGGTGGGCATGTTGCGCATGGCCCGCCGCGCGGAGGTCACCTAGATGGCGACGGGTCAGGCGGTGCACGGGGCGGCGGGCAAGGTGGCCAACTTCGGGATCATCGCGGCGTTCGCGGCGTTCGCCGCGTTCCCGTTCGCGTGGATGCTGATCACGACGTTCAAGCGGACCACGGATCTGCTCGACCCCGGCCACAACCCGTTCATCTACAACCAGCCGCCCACGCTGGACAACCTCCGGGTCCTCTTCGACGAGACGCTGTTCGTCCGCTGGGCGGGGAACACGATCTTCATCGGCGTGCTGGTGGTGCTCATCACCCTGCTCATCGCCGTGCCGGCGGGATACAGCCTGGCGCGGCTCACTGGCGCCGTTGGCGAGCAGCTAGGCGTGGCGATGTTCCTCACCTACCTGGTGCCGCCCACCATCCTGTTCATCCCGCTCTCGCGCGTGGTCAGTATCCTCCACCTGCAGGACTCGCCCTTCGCGCTGGTGCTCGTCTATCCGAGCTTCACCATCCCCTTCTGTACCTGGCTGATGATGGGGTTCTTCAAGGTGATCCCCAAGGACGTGGAGGAGGCCGCCATGATCGACGGCCTCTCCCGGTTCGGCGCCTTCGTGCGCGTCATCCTGCCGATGAGCGTCGCCGGCCTCCTCACCGTGGTCATTTTCACCTTCACCCTCGTCCTGCAGGAGTTCGTCTACGCCCTGACCTTCATCTCCAGCGCCAAGAATTTCACCGTCAGCGTCGGCGTCCCCAGCTTCCTCGTCCGCGGCGACGTGTACTTCTGGGGCTCCCTCATGGCCGCCTGCTTCATCGCCAGCGTCCCCATCGCCTTCCTGTACAATTTGTTCGTGGACCGGTTCATCGCAGGGTTCACGGCGGGGGCGGTGAAGGGCTGAGTTCCAGCGCCTCCTCTGAAACGCACCCTGACGCGTTGCGTCCCGCCCCGGGACAAGTTGAAATCTGGAATGAAGGCCGCGAATTTGAGCCATCTGCGCTGCGCCGTTAGCCTGCGCGTATGCCCAGGATCGTCCTGCCGACCAGCGAGATCCGCAACGAGAAGACCTTCCATGCGGTGTCCCAGCGGGTTTTCGGCTTCCCCGATCTCTACGACCACACCATGGACGCTTGGGTCGACTGCCTGAGCTGCCTCGACGATCCGGCGGCCGACATGTCCTCGTTCACGCTCGCGCCCGGCGAGCTGCTCCTCATCGTGGTCCCGGGCAGCGCGGAGCTGAAGGACGACGTCCTCAACGCGCTGATCGACGGCAGCATCGCCGTGAACACCCGCTTCGCCGAGCGCGGGAAAGCGCCAGTCGTCGCTCTCGTGCTGGCCTGACGGAGATCTAGTTTCCCCGGGCAGCGGCGGCGAGGATCAGATCTGCGATCTGTCGTGGGTGGGAGACCAAGGAAAGGTGACCTGCCTCCAACTCCACGGTCGTCGCTTTCATGCGTGCTGCCAGGAATCGTTCCAAGTCAGGCGAGATGGTCTGGTCGAGTTTCGACACGGCATACCAGCTCGGTTTGGAACGCCAGGCAGCCACCGTGGTCCGTCCGCCGAACAGGGATGCGGCAGTAGGTTCTTGCTCCGCATAAAGGACTTTTGCCTTTTCCGGCGCGACACCGTTGGCGAAGTACTTGAGAAAAGCCTCCTCGGAGAGATTGGTGAAGCCATCGCGTTCCTGGACGCCTGCCCGCACCGGCATGGTGGGGAACTTTCCGGACAGGGCGACGTTCCTTACCTAGCGCGTTTGTAGCCATTGGGGCCGTCAGCGCGCATGTTTTTGCTCTCTTCATGATCCCCGCGACCATCGGAGCTTTTGTCGACCGCGCGATAAGTTATGCCAATGACCGGAAATCGATTCGCCGCGGAGCCGGACGTCGTCCTCGCGGGCGCCGGCATCATGAGCGCCACGCTCGGCGTGCTCCTGAAGGAACTCGAGCCTTCGCTCAACATCGAGATGTTCGAGACGCTGGGCGGCGCCGCTCAAGAGAGCTCCGATGCCTGGAATAACGCCGGCACCGGCCATGCGGCAAATTGCGAGCTCAACTACACGCCCGAGCGCAGCGACGGGACGATCGACATTTCCAAAGCGCTTGACGTCAACGTCGAGTTCGATCTGTCGCGCCAATTCTGGTCCTATCTGGTGAAGAAGGGGGCAATCGTCGACCCGCAAAGCTTCATCCATCCGGTCCCACATATGAGCTTCGTGCACGGGCCCGAGAACGCCGCGTTTCTCAAGAAGCGCTTTGCGGCGATGTCGGCGCATCACTGCTACCACGGCATGGAATACACCGAGGACAAGCGCAAGCTCGCCGAATGGGTGCCACTCGTTATGGAGGGCCGCGCCACCGATCAGCAAGTGGCCGCCACGCGCATCGTCACTGGCGCGGACGTTGACTACGGGTCGCTCACCCGCAGCCTCGTCGGCCATCTCCGGGGACTGAAAGGGTTTGCGGTCCACTACGGGCATCAGATCACCAATCTTGGTCGCGAGCCAGGCGGCCGCTGGCGCCTCGACGTGAAGGATACCCAGAGCCGCGACGTGCGTTCGACCACGGCCAAGTTCGTCTATCTCGGCGCCGGCGGCGGCGCACTGCCGCTGTTGCAGAAATCCGGCATCCCGGAGGGAAAGGGTTACGGCGGATTTCCGGTCAGCGGCATCTGGCTGCGCTGCGATGATCCTGAGGTCAACAAGCGGCATCACGCCAAGGTCTACGGCAAGGCGTCGGTCGGTTCTCCGCCGATGTCGGTTCCCCATCTCGATACCCGCGTGATCGACGGTAAGCATTCTATTCTGTTCGGACCCTATGCGGGGTTTTCCAGCAAGTTTCTCAAACACGGCTCGCTTACGGACCTCTTCGAGTCAATCCGGCTCGCCAATATCGGACCGCTGCTGGCGGTAGCTCGCGACAACTTCGATTTGACCAAATATCTGATCGGCCAGGTGCTGCAGACCTCGCATCACCGCTTCGCAGCCTTGCAGGAGTACTATCCGCGCGCGAAGTCCAGCGACTGGGAGCTGGAGGTCGCCGGACAGCGCGTCCAGATCATCAAGCCGGATCCTCACCGCGGCGGGATACTGGAGTTCGGGACCGAATTGGTTCCGGCCCACGACAATTCGCTAGTCGCGCTGCTGGGGGCATCACCCGGCGCATCGACGGCGGTGTTCATCGCGCTCGGCGTGCTGGAGAAATGCTTCAAGAACGAGTTGAGGCCGAACGGCTGGCTTCCCAAGCTGAAGGAGATAATCCCGTCCTACGGCGAATCGCTGATCGAGGACGCGGAGCTGTCTCGGCGCGTGCGCGCGGAGACGGCGACCGTCCTGCACCTGGAAAACGTTTGAACATTCATCTCAGGCCGCCCCGAGGCCTGCGCGCCTTTGCAGCGGATGCGACAGAACGGAACGAGCCATGGCACAAAAGGTAGCGGACCAATTTGCTGATGTTCTCGTCGCAGCGGGCGTCAAACGGATTTACGGCATCGTCGGCGATAGCCTCAATGGGCTGACTGACTCGCTACGTCGCCAAGGTAAGATCGAATGGATTCATGTCCGGCACGAGGAGGCGGCGGCTTTCGCCGCCGCCGGCGAAGCCCATCTCACCGGCGAGCTTGCGGTCTGTGCCGGTAGCTGTGGACCCGGCAACCTGCATCTCATCAATGGGTTATTTGATGCCCATCGCTCTCGCGTGCCAGTGCTGGGCATCGCAGCACAGATCCCATCAGCGGAAATCGGCTCTGGCTATTTCCAGGAGACGCACCCGCAGGACACCTTCAAAGAATGCAGTCACTTTTGCGAGCTGATCTCCAGCGCCAACCAAATGCCACGGACCTTGGAGATGGCGATTCATGCGGCGGTGTCCAAGCGTGGTGTTGCGGTGGTGGTCATCCCAGGCGATGTCGCGCTTCAGTCTGCATTGGAGGCACAGCTACCGAAAGCCCCAGGCCTGCTCCCAGCCGAGCCGGCAGTCGCTCCGGCAGACGCCGATCTCGACCGATTAGCCGCCCTTCTGAACGGCGATGCTCGAGTGACAATGCTATGCGGCTCCGGATGCCAAGGCGCGCATGAGCAACTCCTTTCTCTCGCGGAAGGCCTGAAAGCTCCGATCGTCCATGCCCTCAAAGGCAAGGAACATGTCGAGTGGGATAATCCCTATGACGTCGGCATGACCGGGCTGATCGGATTTTCGTCGGGCTACTACGCTATGCTCGATTGCGACGTCCTGCTGATGCTAGGAACGGATTTCCCTTACCGACAGTTCTATCCGCGCGGCGACGCGGTACGGGTCGCCCAAGTCGATCAACGAGGTGAAGTCATCGGGCGACGGACGCCAGTCGATGTTGGCGTAGTAGGCGATGTGCGCGCGACAATCGATGCGCTACTCCCGCGTCTTGAGGAGAAGCGCGACGGCCGACATCTTGACCAGGCGCGTGAGCACTATCGCAAGGCACGAAAAGCTCTCGATGAACTCGCGGTCGGTCGCCGGGGCAAGCCGCCAATCCACCCACAGCAAGTCGCCAAGGCGATCAGCGATGCTGCATCCGATGATGCGGTGTTTACTTGCGACGTGGGCCTGCCGACCGTATGGGCGGCCCGGTATTTGGCAATGAACGGCAAGCGACGGCTAATTGGGTCGTTCTGGCACGGCTCCATGGCCAACGCGATGCCGCAGGCGATCGGCGCCCAGGCTACATTTCCGAAGCGGCAAGTGATCTCCTTGTCGGGTGATGGTGGATTCTCGATGCTGATGGGCGACTTCCTGACACTTACCCAGCATAACTTGCCCGTAAAGGTCGTCGTTTTCAACAACGGCGCGCTTGGATTTATCGAGATTGAGCAGAAGTCGTCCGGATTTCTCGACTTCGGCACCAGGTTCAAGAATCCGAATTTCGCCGCGATGGCGGAAGCCGTCGGTGTGCGCGGAATCCGGATCGAGGATCCGGGTGACGTCGAGAGTGGCATCGCCCAGGCACTTGCCGATGACGGACCGGTTCTGGTCGACGCCGTCGTCAGCCGGATGGTGCTTCCCATTCCGCCCGGCATCACGGTCGAGATGGCCAAGGGCTTCACGCTCTACATGGTGAAGGCCGTGATGAGCGGCCGCGGCGACGACCTGATCGATCTCGCCAAGGCGAACCTCTGGCAGTGACAGAAGGACCTTGCAATGGACGCTTTGCCCCTTCTGCTGTCCCGGCTTCAGTTCGCCTTCACGATCTCGTTTCACATCATCTTTCCGTCGTTTTCGATTGGGCTGGCAGCCTGGCTAACGGTTCTCGAGGCGCTGCACCTCACGACCGGTCGCCCGGCGTATCGCGCCGTGTTCGAATTTTGGCTGAAAATATTCGGCATGGCCTTCGGCCTTGGGGTGGTGTCCGGAATCGTGATGGCGTTCCAATTCGGCACGAACTGGAGCGTGCTGTCCAGGATGTCCGGACCGATCCAAGGCCCGCTCCTTTCATACGAGACATTTACGGCGTTTGCGTTGGAAGCCAGCTTCTTTGGAGTTCTTATTTTCGGCCGGGCGCGCGTCCCGGCTTGGTTCTATTTGTTTTCAACCGCCATGGTGGCGTTTGGGACTGCGCTTTCCGCGTTCTGGATCACAACCAATAACAGCTGGATGCAGGCGCCGGTTGGCTACGTGATGGCAAACGGCGCCTTCGTTCCCGACGACTGGACCAAAATCATCTTTAATCGTGTGGTTTGGGTGCGCTTTCCGCACATGCTGCTTGCAGCTTTCCTGACGGGCGCCTTCTGTGTTGCGGCGACCGGGGCTTGGTACCTGCTGCGCGAGAGGTACAACGCCGAAGCACACATTATGCTGAGCATGGGCCTTGGGCTCGCTGCGGTGCTGGTCCCCATCCAGATTTTCTTTGGACATCTCACCGGTGACTACGTGCACGACTATCAGCCAGCGAAATTCGCCGCAATCGAAGCGCGCTGGCACGATGAGCAGCCGGCTGGCGAGGTCCTGATCGCAATCCCCGATGAGGCGACAGAGAGCAACAATTACGAGATCAAGATCCCCATCCTGGGCAGTCTGATCGGGAGCATGAGCCTGAACTCCAAAGAGGTTGGCTTGACCGACTTTCCACAGCAGGTCCGCCCACCGGTTCTGATCCCGTTCTTTGCGTTTCGGATCATGGTCGGTTGTGGCCTGATCATGCTGGCACTTGCGTGGTTTGGGTCCTACTTGGCTTTTAGAGATCGCATCGAGGAAAACCGTTGGCTGCTTTGGCTGGTCTTCCTTAGTTTTCCGCTGCCTTTTATTGCCATCCTCACTGGCTGGTTCACCGCGGAGGTTGGTCGTCAGCCGTGGGTCGTCTACGGGGCTCTGCGAACCGCAGATGCGGTCACTCCCTTTCTAACGGCACGCGCGGCAACCATTTCACTCGCCGTCTTTTGTACGATCTACACGCTTATCTTCGCGTTCGGCATCTTTTACATCTACCGGCTCCTTCACGCCGGCCCCGTCGGGCATCTGATCGAACCGGCGATTGCCGCGGTTCCCAATCGGCCGATGTCGCTCGTCGGCCACGGTTTGATTTCAGATGCTGGCTATATCGGCGCGGAGGAACGACGATGATTGCGTTTTGGGTCACCCTGTTAGCAGTCAGCATTCTGCTCTACGTGCTGCTCGACGGTTTCGATCTCGGCGTCGGCATGCTGTTCGGCTTGACACGCGGAGAGGTCAAGCGGAACGCGATGATGGCGGCCGTCGCTCCGATTTGGGACGGAAACGAGACTTGGCTGGTCGTGACTGCGGTCATTCTGTGGGGAGCCTTTCCGACCGCCTACTCGATACTACTATCTGCCTTTTACCTGCCGCTCCTGGTGATGTTGGCAGGCCTGATCCTACGCGGCGTCGCGTTTGAATATCGCAACAAGACGGAACGAATGCGGTGGGTCTGGGACTGGAGCTTCATCGTCGGATCGTTTGCAGCATCGTTCATCCAGGGCCTGACGGTCGGCGCGCTGGTCGAAGGGCTGCCGATTGTCAACGGGCAATATGCTGGCGGTGATTTCGGCTGGCTCAGTCCCTTCGCGGCCCTCTGCGGCCTTGGACTGTGCCTTGGGTACGCACTTCTCGGTGCCTGTTGGTTGGTCAAGAAATCCGAAGGCGAGCTGCGCGAACATGCCTACCGCCTGCTGCCGTATCTAGCCATTGGCCTGCTCGTATTTCTTGTTGCCGTTTTTGCCTATGCGCTCGCCGAAAATCTTCGGGTAATAAGCCGATGGCTAGAGCGCCAATACTTGTTCGTGTTTCCGGTGATCGGCGCACTTTCGGCCATCGTGCTCGCGTTCAGCGTTCGCTACCGCCACGACGACCTCCCCTTTCCAATGGTCGTCCTAATCTTCGTCGCGGCCTTTGCCACGCTGGCGATCTCATTCTGGCCGTACATTATTCCCTTCACCCTCACGATCGATAACGCTGCAGCACCGCAATCGAGCCTTGCGTTTATGTTCTGGGGAGAAGGCCTGTTCGTGTTTCCACTCTTACTGCTCTACAGCGTGATCAGTTACAGCGTCTTCAGAGGTAAGGTCCAGTCAATTGCCGACCATTATTGAAACAGCCAAGGAGTCACAGCGATGGCGACCCCTGTCATCCGAGTCGCGCCCAGAACCACGCTGCGCAGGACAATGCCCGCTTCCTCGATGAGTTGCGGGCTCGGGCGTCGAGATCTTCGCCCGCAGCACTCAACAGAGCATATTCGGACAGACTGGACTTCAAGACCTCGTACTTGGGCTCGCAAACGAACTACCGAGGAGAAGAAAAAATGATGCGAGCGTTCAAGCTGTACACAGGACCCGACAACGCGTCACACGTTCTTGAAGGCACTATCGATGAAAAGGATCGCACTGATGTGATTGCCATCCATTTCAAGGAAACGCCAGCGCATTCCTCCTACGATTGGCACCCCGACCCAGAGCCGCAGTTCGTGATCACGCTGTCGGGTACACTTGAATTCGCTACCCCGGACGGTGAGACGTTTGTAGTGCGGCCCGGCGATGTACTGGTCGCCGAGGACCATATCGGCAAAGGTCACAAGTGGCGTCTGATCGACGATCAGCCGTGGCGGCGCGCATATGTGGTGCTGAAGCCAGGTGCCAAGGACTCGTTCGTACCGAATACCGGCACTTGAGGCACCCGAGTGTGCCGCCATTTCTCGCCTCAATGCCATGAACAGGGCGCCGGTATTCCTTGGCCGCCGGTCGCAATGACGGTGGTCGCCCAGCAAATGAGCGCACGGAGAGGTCACATGGCTGATATGAGAAAAGAAACAGATAGTCTGGGTGTGGTTGAAGTGCCTGCAAACAAGCTGTGGGGTGCTCAAACCCAGCGCTCGCTTGAACATTTTAGCATAGGCAGGGATTTAATTCCGCGCGAGATGATCGCCGCATACGCCACCCTGAAGAAAGCAGCTGCGACCGCGAACCACGCCGGCAGACGGCTCGACGATCAGCGTTACAATTTAATCGTTCAGGCTTGCGACGAAATCCTGTCCGGCCAGCACCACGACATGTTTCCCTTGCACGTGTGGATGACCGGCAGCGGCACCCAGTTCAACATGAACGTCAATGAGGTGATCTCCAACCGGTGCTGCCAGCTCGCAGGCACGCCGCTTGGGAGCAAGACGCCAGTCCACCCAAACGATCACGTCAATATGGCGCAATCATCCAACGACTCATTTCCGTCGGCCATGTATATCGCGACAGCCGTCAACGTGACGCGGCGCCTCGTCCCTGCGGTAGCCGGCTTGCGTGATGCGATCGGCGCGAAAGCACAAGCGTGGAATGACATCGTCAAAATTGGGCGTACGCACATGCAGGACGCCACCCCACTCACGTTGGGCCAAGAATGGTCCGGATATGCCGGGATGCTGTCGGACAATCTCGCTCGAATCGAAGCAGCCCTGCAGGGGGTATACCGCTTGGCACTGGGTGGTACGGCAGTCGGGACGGGCATTAACTCGGCACCTGGCTTTGCCGAAGCGGCGGCCGCCGAGATCGCTAAACTCACAGGTCTGCCCTTTGTCACCGCGCCAAACAAATTCACGGTGCAAGGCGCCCACGACGCCCTGGTTCAACTATCCGGTACGCTTCGGACCCTGGCGGTATCGCTTTACAAGATTGGCAATGACATTCGTCTGATGTCGTGCGGACCTCGCGCGGGCTTTGCCGAATTGTTGATCCCGGAAAACGAGCCGGGTTCCTCCATAATGCCCGGCAAGGTCAATCCAACGCAGTGCGAAGCTCTCACGATGATCGCCGTGCAGGTGATGGCCGATGACGTCGCGGTGGGTTTTGGCGGTGCCAGCGGCTACCTCGAAATGAACGTCTATAAGCCACTGATCATCTTCAACATCACCCATTCCATAACCATCATGACTGACGGCTGCGTAAATTTCCGGAAGTTCCTGGTCGAGGGTACCAAGCCCAATATGAAGAAGATCAACGAATACGTCGAGCGTTCGCTGATGCTTGTGACGGCGCTCTCGCCGGTCATCGGCTACGACCGGGCGTCAAAAATCGCCCACTACGCCATGGATAACGATCTCACGCTGAAGGACGCCGCATTAAAGCTGGGCTTTGTTACAGAGGCCGAATTCGATCGTGCCGTCGATCCGACCAAGATGGTGAGGCCCTACGTGGCGACGGGCGCATCGACCGCGGCCTCCCGTTAGGCATCGACATTGCCGTGGCTGGACCGGGCTCGGGCTGTTCAAGCCGGCTCCTTAATGAGGTCTCCACTTCGAGTGATTGGAGGGATCCTCACATGACGTTGAAGGAGCTTTGCAATCTTGTCCTCGCCTTCGCCCGGGTTCTCTACGTCAACGGCCAAGCCACGGAGCAGAGCGTGGGCGCAGCCGAGCGGCTTGGTCATACATTGGGACTGCATCTCACGATCATGCCGCGCTGGGGAGAGCTGCAACTTCAGTGCGAGGAGAAGGACGACATAGTCACCGCGCAAATCGCCGCCGATCCTGTCGGCGTGAACATGGATCGCGTGGCTTCCGCGATGCGGGCGATCGAGGACGTCGAGGCCGCTCGGCTTGCGCCGGATGCAGCATCGGATGCAATCGCGGCGATCTCACGTGCGCCGCCAGCTCCGACATGGCTTTTCACGCTTTCAGCAGCGGCAGGTGCTGCGGCGCTGGCTGTCATCTTTGGTGTCGAGCATTTCTTCCCTGCGGTTCTGATATTCGTGAGCGCCGGTGCCGGGGCTATTCTGCGTCGCGCCTTGAGGCAGTTGAGTGCCAACGTCTTCATCCAACCATTCTGCGCGGCGCTCCTCTCAGGAGTCATCGGCGCGCTTGCGGTTCGGTACGAACTGAGCTCGTCACTGCGTCTTGTCGCCGTCTGCCCATGCATGGTCCTGGTGCCGGGACCACACGTCCTCAATAGTGCGTTGGACTTTGTCGGTGGCCGCATCGACCTCGGCGCCGCCCGCCTCATCTATGCGGGGCTTGTCATCGCGGCGATTTCGACGGGATTGCTGCTTGGACTGGCGCTTCTCGGCGTCTCCCTGCCGCCTGATCAAACCGGCAGAGCCGTCCCCTTGTGGCAAGACGTGGTCGCCGCAGGCATCGCGGTCGCCTCTTACGGCGTCTTCTTCTCCATGCCGATGAACATGCTGCTTTGGCCGGTGGCGGTGGGCATGCTGGCCCACGCGGTACGGTGGGCGGCACTCACCGTTCTTGATTTCAGCGCGGCCATCGGTGCCCTTGTCGCTTGTCTCGTCGTCGGACTGATCCTCACCCCAGTCTCCCGCCGTCAGCACATGCCGTTTGCGGCCATCGGCTTTGCCTCCGTGGTATCAATGATGCCAGGAGTCTACATTTTCAGGATGGCGAGCGGCCTGGTACAAATTGCCGGCGGCAGGCAGACGACGTTGGAATTGATTAGTGCGACAATCGCCGACGGCATGACCGCAATGATGGTTATTGGCGCGATGAGCTTCGGCCTTATCGTTCCGAAGTTGGTCATCGATTACCTGGGCGATAGATCGATGCAGAGGAGGTAGCCATTGGCAAACTTGCAACTACGTCGTTCGGGTTTGCCCAAACGCGTTCGCCATCTCCAGCTGACGCCCAACTCGTAGGACTCTTGCGAGATTTGCGACACCAATAGCGACCCACCTATCTGCTGGCCGCGAGTCGTACCTACGACCAAACTGTCATTCCATTTGGTTAAACCATAGTGGAAGCGAGCAATACTGTTGCAAGCAGCAAAGTGCCGATCAGTACGAGACTTTAGACCGTAATCTCGACTTTGCGCATCGCACTAATTTAATCCAGGTGCGTGCGTTTGAAAACTCTCACGCTGAGATACGTAACAACGACAACTAGCCACTGAGACACAAACGAATTTCCGTGCCGGAATCCGAGAGGGGATAGGGGCCAAATGACGGATTAGGGTCAGTTGCGTCGGTCTGACCTTGTTTGCGGCGTGTCTGCTTGTCCTCCGATCGCTCCCGAATTGGCGCGCCGCAGCGCCGGTGAAGCGGGAAGAAAAGCCTTCGGGCCAGAAGCGGCCATTCTGCGGGCTATTATGACGCGACCAGTGTCCCCGCTTTGCCGAATGGCAAGGCATGGCAAACGCTCATTACGACCACCCTCGTTTGGTCGGAGGTCGAGGCTCGGGATGTGAGCGACGACTTCCGTCTACGCGCTACCCCACACGCCTTGAGATCATGCAATCAAGTGAAGGTATTTCTCGAGCGATAGCAGGTTGTTGGTGTCAGGAGTGTTTGCGATCGCCCATCCTGGGAATGGCGACCGGTTGAAAAACCAGGAGTTTCGCGGCGGCAATCCCCAGCATTCCGTCACACGCGTAATTTGCGTCACATCCGAAATCGCAGGTGCGTCGTCCCGGTCCATGTAGACGATTGGCGGCAGCAGCAGCTCTACCCGATGGCCGTCGGGATCCAAGAGATAAACATAATAGGAGTGACCTAGCGCATGCTTGCCTGGCCCATATTCGACGCAATCCGGCCATCCAAGGACACCGGCCGTGTCGCAGGCCCGCAGCATTGCTTGGATATCTGGAATGATGTAGGCGCAATGATGGAACGCGGGTCCGTCCCGCTCGACAAAGACAATGTCATAAGGTGTGTCCTTCACATGGAGAAAGGCGCCGACCGCGCGCTCGCCGGCTACAATATAGTCCGCAATGCGGAATCCGATCGAAGTGTAGAACTCCGCCGCCTTGGCGACATCTGGAACAGTGATCTGGTAGTGATCGAACCGCCGCGCGGCGGCTCCGCGGTGGACCTCGACGTCCATATCGCGCCGCGGCCGTTGCATCATGGTCGCTAGAGTTTCGAGAGGGGTCCCGACCGCATCGACCGTCTGTAGCGTCCGCCCCTGGAAGGGGACGTCGACCCATTGGCAAGGCAGTCCGAGCTTTTCGAAGTGATGTTTCGCTCGGTCCAGCTCCTCGTCTTCGAAGACGCGCATGCCTACCCGATGACAGGCCGATGGTTCATCACTATGCTTGATGACCAAGCTATGGTGCGCACGCTCTTCGAGGCCCCGCAGGTACAGCGTGTTTCGGTCCTCATCGCTGACCAACAGACCGACGACTTCCGTATAAAACTCCCGGCTCTTGACGAGGTCGCGAGACGTGAAGACGACGTGGCTAGCCCTTCGGAAACGGAACGGGGGATTGAAATTGGTTTGTGGCACGTTCATGAACTGACTCCTTAGTCATTCTGTCGGTGAACGCAACAACATCGGTGGCGATCCTGTGGCGTTCGGTCGCCCGGGTTTTAAGTCGAGCGTCATCGCCATCCTTGAGCGGTGCACCGATCAGGGAGAGCGCGATAACATAGTCCCCGTTTTCCTGCCGAGGTCTGCGAGACGATGAGACGAGGTGGAGGACCAGTCTTCCAGCTCGAAGGTTGATCGAAGCGCAAACCGTCGCCACGTCGGATGCAATGCTCGATTAACGTCAGAGCGTTTCCCGAAAAGATTGAATCTGGAGGGATTCCGCTGGGAGCACGAATCGGATTCAAACTTCATACTGGAAAGGGGGCCAGTATGGGATGGGGACGCCGTATTCGGAGGATTTGCGAGCACGCGTAGTTCGGGCGGGGCAGGACGGCTCGACGATTCCGGAAATTGCGGAGCAATTCGGTGTGAGTATCAGCTCGGTGGTGCGCTTCCGTAGGCTGCACCGCGAATCCGGCAGTGTCAGCTCGGCCAAATTCGGCGGGTACAAGGGATATACGTTGGCGGCGCACGAGGCATTGGTCCGGCAATTGGTGGCCGAGCAGCCGGATATCACGCTGGCCGAGATCAGGGCCGTTCTGGTGACGGGGAAAGTGACGGTCGGTTAGTCGTCGATCTCCCGATTTCTGCATCATTTGAATTTGCGCTTTAAAAAAAAGGTCTACGGGCCGCCGAG